>Ga0209645_1001933_pt1 | contig 10089 bp, 1 predicted proteins | sample ETNvirenome_6_30_FD_184070 | JGI IMG/M metagenome (GOLD analysis project Ga0209645, IMG submission 184070) | Marine viral communities from the Pacific Ocean - ETNP_6_30 (SPAdes) (version 2) | ecosystem: Environmental > Aquatic > Marine > Oceanic | place: Pacific Ocean | collected 2013-06-19
GGATTACTACCAGCTCAACCACAAGGAGCACCAATACCACCGGCTATGTCCGCTAGTCCTGATGTTATGCCTATGTATGGTGGCGGAGTTGTAGGTATGAATGTTGGAATGGGAGTACCCAATCAGTACGATAAAGAATATGAAGATTATTTAAAAAAACTAGCATCATTAGAAGAAAAAGAACAATCTCTTTATGAACAATTAATGGCAGAACAACCTGAAAGAATAAGAGAGGAAAGAGAGTTTGGACAAGGTATGGCTCTTTTAAGAGCAGGTATTGGAGTAGCCACATCAGCTACACCAAAAGAATTAGGAGAAAGTTTAGAAAAAACTATAAGTAGCTTAGATGCAACTAATAAATCTATATCTGCAAAAAAAGATAAATTAAAAGAATTAGAACTTAAAAAATCTTCTCTTGATGTTAAACGATTAGGAGACACATTAGATAAACGAACAAATATATTAAGTAAAAAAGATAGTGCAGAATATATGAGAGGAGTAAATCAACCTTCACAAATAAAAATATTAGAATATATAGAAAAAAATCCAAACTTATCTGATGAAGATAAAGTTTTATTAAGAAATAGTATAACAAAAGCTTCTCCAAAAGATACAGAATCAGCTTTTAGAAAATCATTATATAATCTTGCTGCAAAAGATTTTTCTTATTCAGATTTAAGTGATTATTTAATAGATAATAATTTAGAAGATACTGATGAAAATAGAAAAAAATATAGAATACAAGCAATACAAGAAAGGGCTGATGAGTTCTATCAAGGTTGGTTAGGTTTTGAACAAGGTTATTATTCCGGTGGAGTAGTTGGTCAATCAGTTCAAAATTTTAATGACACAATTAAACTTTTAAATGCCTAAATATATTACAACAAACGATAATATTACCCATGAGTTGCCTGATAATGCAACAGATGAAAATATTAAAAAATGGGAACAATATTATAATAATGTTGAACCTATAAAATTTTCTAGCGATTCTCGCACATTACCCCAATCCCAACCACAATCTGAATCTTCAAAAAAAACTTTTGGTCTTTTTGATTTACTTACATCAGACGAAGTACCTTTAAAAAGTAAAATAGCTGCATTTTCTGCATCAGGACTTGATAGTTTTTCTCCAGTTGCTGGTGTAAATATACCTGCAATACAACAAGGTGGAGAAAACATTGATTATTTAGCAACAGATTTAATACCTGCATTATATAGAAGAGCTACACAAGGTCCAGAAAGAGAATTTACTGAGGAAGAAAAATTAGCAGACCCATCTTTTTTTGGAGAATTAGGAGTAACTGATACTGTAACTGAAGCAAATGCACAAAAGTTTTTGCGTGAAATAGCTTTTCAAAAAGAAAAAATTAGAAATCAAGAACTTATAGTAAAAATAGAAAAAGAAATTGAAGAAATAAATAGTAAAGTAAATAAAACTAAAGAAGATAGAGAACGAATAAATTATTTACAACAAATAATTTACGGAAGAAATTACGATGGTATTGATATAAGCACAATAACTCCTTATACACTTGGTAATAAAACAGACAAAGATACAAAAATAGATTTAGAAAGAGTCAACAAGATAACAGAAGAAGCATATAGAAATAAAGAATATGGTGGTCTTTCTGATGGTGGTTTGTATGGAACTATGGCGACAGATTTTATATATGATAATCAAAGAATACCATCTTTTGGATTATTAAGGTCGCAAGAAATAGCTAATGAAGAAGTAGCTAGTTCTATAAACAAACAACAAAATGTAGAAACTTCTGAAACATTTAAAGCATTTGCAACAGCTAAAGATACAAATGAAGCAGTAGATATATTCTTTTCTGACCCTTGGAATATTATGAAACAAACTGTAGCTTCTAGTTTAATACCAATGAGTATTTCTTTATCTGCAGGTGTTGGTACAACATTATTAACAAGAAATGTAGTAGCAGGTTCTGTAGCTACAGGTATAGCTTCTGGTTCAGTAGATACTGTATATTCAGCTACAGAGTTTTTAAGAAAAAATGGTGTAGATATAAATGATGAAAAAGCTGTTGTAGCTTTTTTAAATGAAGATGATAACAGAAAAAAACTTAGACAATATGTAACAAAAAGAGGACTTTCGGTTGGTGCGTTTGATACTTTATCTTTTGGAGTAGCAACAAAAGTTTTAGCTCCAGCAAAAGGAACTATGTTTGCAAAAAATACAATTAGAGATAATGCATCAAGACAATTAATTAATAGTTTAGTTCAAGCTCCATTACAAGGAACATTAGGTGGAGCAGGAGAATACTTTGCACAACTTTCTACTTTAGAAGAGGGAGAGCAAATAAGAGTAGGAGATGTTGCTTTAGAGTTTGTTGGAGAACTAGGATTTGTAGTTGTTGAAGCACCTGTAGCACAACTTTCTTCTGCTTATGCAACTAAACGAACAAGACAAAAAGAATTATATGAAGATAGAATTAGAGCAGTTAAAGATTATAGAAATAAATTAAATGGTTTACCAGTAGATGACCCATACAGAAAAGAAATAGAAGCTAAAATAAAAAAAGAGTTTCAAAGAATACAACAATTAAATCCTGATTTAAACTCAATACAAGTTTCTATTGAAGCACAAAGATTAGTTTTTGAACAAGAAGAAGATTTTAAAAATTATACAGGTTTTAATCCTGCAGCATTAGAAGCTGACCAAATATTACAAGATAATAATTTTAATATTGCAAGAATAACAGAAAAAAATTCTGGTGCACAAAGTAATAATTATTTTACAATTCCTCGCGATAAACAAGGAAATATTTTACCAGATGAAAATGGTGATTTTGTTATAACAGACTTAAATGAAAATGAAATTGCTAGATATAAAGACCAACAATATGCTGTAGATGTTTTAACAGAATTGCAAAAGCGTTCTAACATGATAGCAGAAATTCAATGGTCGCAAGAAAAAGCTATAGAACAAAATGTAGATGCAGATAATAATTTAATATTAGATTTTGTAGATAACATAAATAATTCTTATTTATTAGATATACATATTGACGATTTAGAAGCTTTAAATATATCAGAAGAAACTTTAACAGAAATAAAAGAAATTCAAAAATTAAATCCATTAGTAAATGCAAATACATTAAAAGAATTTTTAACTCCAACAGAATTTAATAAAACTTTAAAATATATAACCGAACAAAATAATTTTAGCGAAGTTAAACAAAAGTCTTTTTCTAAAAAAACATTTAACAGTTTATTAAAAGACTTAAATATAATTGATACTGTAGATTCAAATGCTTTTAAATATATAGCAAATAGATTAGTAGCTGAAACAGATATAAATAAAATGGGGCTACCTCAAAAAAGATTATTGTATTCTTTTTTTAATAGACTACCCAAAGCAAATACAGAAACAAAATTATTAGATTTAAGTGATACAGCTTACAACATAAATGATTATTCAATAGCTTTAGAAGGTTTAGAAAAAATAGATGTAGGCAAAAAAGTTTCTATAAAAAACATACAAGACTCAACAGGTTTAAATAAAAAAGCTGCAGAAAATTTAAGACAAACATTTGTAACTGCTGGTTATTTAGATAACGATTTTAAATTTACAGGTACTTCTAATAGAAAATATAATTTTGATGGAAGTTTAAGACCGCAAGTAGAAACAAGTTTAAATGAAGCAATAGAAACAGTACAACAAGAAATTATAAAGTTATCAGATAAATTTAATTTACCAAAAACTAAAGTAAAATTTACTACTTTTTTAGATAGAGTAAAAAATAGAGATAAAGAAAAATTTAGTCAAGCTGATGGTGTATTTGATAGAGCAGCAAATGAAATACTTTTATCTTTAGATAGAGCAGACTTAAATGTTTTGTCTGAAAAAAATGGAGCTAAAAAGTTTTTACGAAATATATCTCAAACTTTAGGACATGAAAGTTGGCACGCCCTAAGACAAGCTGATTTATTTACGGCACAAGAAATAAATGCTTTAGAAAATTTTGCTAAAACTAAAATAAGAAAAGATGGTAAAACTTATTACGAAGAAGCTTTAGATACATATAAAGATGTTGAAACATATAACAGTGAATTTGATTTTGTAGATGAAGCAATAGCTTTTATGTTTGAAGATTATATTGATAATCCAAAAAAAATAACTGGCAGACCTAGAAACGCATTACAAAAAACATCTGATTTTTTTAAAGGATTAGCAAATGCTGTATTTAAAACTAAATATAAATCAGCTGGAGATATTTTAGAAGCTGCTGTAACAGGAGAAATAGGAGCTAGACCAAGAGGAACAATAAGAACTACACAAGAATTACAACAGTTAGAACAAACAACATCTCCTAATATTAAATCTAAACCACCAGTATCTGATGAGCCAAGTCTTGCATTTAGTTTAACTGAACAACAAATTGAAAGTAAACTAGAAGAACAAATAGGTAATACAAGACCATTTGAAGCCGATAGAAGATTTAGAGAATGGAGTCCTATAATAGATACAAATATTCAAAATATAGTATTAGATATTTATAAAAGACAAGTTAATGATGCTACAAATCCTTTAATAAAATTAGATGGCTTTCAAAGAATTTTAACAAATATAATTAAAGACAAAAATAATAAACTAAGAGAAACAAGTAAGTTTAATGATATAAATTATAATAACCTTAATTTTAAAATAGCAAAAAGTAGTCAACTTTTATTTGCAACAACACAAGAATATTTACAAGCAAGTAATATAACACAAAAAAACAAAGCTCAATTTAGAGAATATAGATTTCAAAAAGTTTCAGATAGTGATTATTATGTAGGTTTTGCAATAGGAGAAACAGATGTAGCTAAAGGTATGGATACTTTAACTATATATAATAATATAAATGATGCAAGTAAAAGAATAGAAAGTCCATTTATAACTCAACAAAAATATCAAAAATATATAGGCAATAATGTAGGACCAAATGAACAAAATGAATACGACCAATACATAACTCCTGTTTTATTTAAACCACAAGCTATATCATTAAATCCATTATTATTAGGTTCTAATTTTATATTTAGTCAACAACCTGAATATATTACTGGAGATGGTTCAAGCATTAGACAAGATTTAAATAATATATTTGGTGTAAACGAATTATCTGAAAGACATAAAACTTTAGTTTTAAAAAATACTAATAATCCAAATTTGTTAATAAAATCAAATGATAATAGAAGAACAGTTTTAACATCTAAAGTAGAAAACCCGCCTGAATTGGGTAATTTAAGATACTCTTTAAGAGAAACAAATGGTAGATTAATTGATGATGTAAAAGCAACACTAGAAGAACAATCAGGTGCACCTACATTAGAAGGATACATTAGACAATTATATGGAACTGTTGCATCAATACCACCACCTATAAAAGAATTTTTAAAAGATGCAAGAGGAGAAGGTTCAGAATATGTAGCACCATTAATGACTTTAGGAGCTAAAGCTTTTGTGGACCAAAGAACAGGCAATAGAAAAAATCAAGGATTGTTTCATTATGCTTTTGGATTTCCAAATTTATCTGTAAGACAAGCACAAGAACTTTTTGATGGTATAAATTTTGTTACACAAGAATCTATAAAATTATTTCCTGAAGAAATAGTTGTGTATAGAGGAAGTCGTATAGATGACAGTTATCAATTAATACCTACAACAACTAATAAATTTGTAGCAGAATCTTTTGGAAAAAATTTAGAAAGAAGAAATGAAAGAGTAGAGGAGCTTTATTACAAAAGAAAACAAGATGGAACAATAGAACCAAATGTAACATTAGAAGAATTTGGAAGACAATTACTTAGAGCAGAGGGAAGACCAGACGATATAGCTAAGTATGGCTACAATGTTAAAAAATATCTTTTACCTAAAGAAGCTATAGCAGTAAATATGAACGCTTTATATAGAGGTGAGTCTATGCTTAGTGATGCAAATAATTTATATGCCGATAGATATAACTATATAAGAGAACAAGAACTTTTAATACCAACAAACTTTTTAATAGATGATTATGGAGATACTACAGGTAAACAGGTTTTAACTACACACTTACAAGATGTAAATAAAATTCAAAGAGATAGAATAGTAATACAAGGTGATACTCGAACTATAACATCTGGAAATTTTAATGTTCCACAAGAACAAATAAAAACTTTAACTAGACAAGAGTTGTTAGATGCTAAAGCAGATTTAATTTTGTTAGCAAACGAACCGCAATATCAAAATGATAATATAAATGCAGATGATATGTATGCTTTAGTAAATCACCCAGCTATGTTAGCTATGCAAAATGAAGCATTAGCTATACCTGATGTTTATGATAATTTAACTGAAACGCAAAAAGTTAAAAGAATAAATGAAATGATTCCTGAGTTAACAGACATAGCCACAGAATATGCAAAAGGTAATTTAAAATACGATAAAAAAGCAGTCATAATAATTGGACCACCAGCTACAGGTAAGTCAACATTTGCTGAAGATATAGCTGCAAGAAAAGGTTATGCAATAGTTGATGCTGATGATGCTAAAAAACAAATGCCTGAATATAAAGATGGTATAGCAGCTAATGCTACACATAAATTTTCTAAAATAATTGCTGCTGAAATTCAAAAACAATTTGTAGATAAAGGTGCAAATATAATAATTCCTAAAGTTGCAGGTAAAACTAATAATCGTAGGCAACCAGATATAAGTAAAATTAAATATATGATGCAAGATTTGCAAAGCAAAGGATATAAAGTAGATATTGTTTATCCAGATGCTAATATAAATCAAGCTATAGTAAGAGCTATTACTAGATTTGGTGAAACAGGAAGGTTTGTATCTGTTGATTATTTAGTATCAATAGATAATAAAGTAAAAGATAGTTACAATGCATTAAAAGATTATGTAAAAAGAACAGCAACACCTAATGTTGGTTTTACTTACATTAATAATACTAAAAAATTAGGAGAAGAAATTGTCGAAGAAGATACCGCCCAATTATTTCAGGACGATAGAATCGTTGATAGAAATAGAAGCAGAAGCAGAAGAGGAAGCACAGAGGTTGAGGGAGAAACACAACTTAGTGAACAAGATAAAGAAAATATCCAAACTGCAAAAGAACAAGAACAAAACTCTATAGCAGCAGGTTTAGTTCCTGTAATAAATACTAATGCATCGCCTAGTGCTGTATCCGCAGCAATAGAAGCACAAAAAGAAATTAAAAATAGTACATCTGAAACTAATGCAGATGTAGATTCTATTATTAATGACATACCAAATGATATTAAATTAAAGTATTCATTTAATAAAAATAAAAATCCTTTAAATCAAAATGCTGAAGAGTTAATAGAAAATTTAACAGTAAGAGATGACACTATTGAAAGTAAAACTATTGGTCAACTTGTATTAGAAGGCTTTAAACCTATTGATGCTACCAAAGAATTTGGTATGAAAGTTAGAGAACAGATAGCAGATAGGTATGGAAGATTAGCATTAACAGATGTTAAAGCAGGTAAAAAAAATAAATACGGAGACCAAATGTTACTTGCTAGTATGTCAGCAGGTGCAGCTTTATATTTTTCTGATAGGTCAGGAGATATATTTATGCAATCTTTCATAAGAGGTTTTCCTCGTTATGATAAAGATAAAGGATACACTTATGTAACTGATATATCACAAATAGATGGCAAACCTGTTATACCTTTTGCTGATATATTTGCACCAGCTTATAAAAATCCTAATTTGCTTTGGGCTTTCCAAGCAGTACAAAGAGTTAAAAGAGAAACAAGATTTAATAAAGAAGGTAGGAAAGTAAAAGTAACAGCAGCTGATAGAAAAAAAGCTAAACAAGTATTACAAGATTATCCTGAAGTACAAACTATGATTGATGAGTACAATAGAACTAATGAACATACAGTTCAATTCTTAGTTGATACCGGTGTATTAGATGCAAAAACAGCAGAAACATGGTTAGCAAATTCAGATTACATTCCTTTTTATAGACCGCTAGAAGGAATGGAAGGATTTAAAGGACCAAAAATATTTCAAGGTTTATCTATAACTCCATTTCAAAAAGCTAAAGGTAGTGAAACAAAAGATATTGTTGACCCTATTACTGGCATTACAAATAATTTAAGAGCAGCTATAAATTTAGGTATGAAAAATGTAGCAGCTAATAGAGTAATGCGTAATCTTATAGATTTAGAAGTAGCTAAACAAGTTAAAGGTAATGTTAAAGGACCAGATGTAATTACTATAAGAGTTAAAGGAAAAAATACAAACTTTAAAATAGATGACCCAATGTTATATTATTCAATGAATGTAATGTCAGAAGCTGATTATGCACCTATGAATCTTCTTATGAATATAGCAAGAGGAACTAAAAGATTTGTTAGTGATTTAATAACAAGAGCTCCTTCTTTTTGGGTTGCACAAATATTAAGAGATTCATTATCTGCTTATACTTTAAGTGGTGCTAATTATATACCAGTAATTTCTTCAGTAGCAGAAACTTTTAGGATAGCTAAAGGAATGATTACCGGCAGACTTCCAGAAGAGTTTGTTAAATTAAGAAATGCAGGAATAATAACAGGCTATGACAAAGGTATAAGAGAAATAGATAGCACACAAAGTCTTATTGATGGTTACTATAAAAATGCTTTTAAAAGTGAAAGACCAACAGCAAAAAAAATTTATATGTTTCCTATAGATTTAGTAACTGGTTTATGGGATATACTAGGACAAGGCACAGCTATAACAGATGCTGCTACTAGAGTTGCTGTATATAAAGATACATTAAAAAGAACAGGCAACGAAGCTGAAGCAATTTATCAAGCATTAGAAGTTTTAAACTTTACAAGGCGTGGTAACAATAAAGCTTTTCAAACATATCAACAAATGACAATGTTTTTAAATCCTAGGCTACAAGGATTAGATGTTTTTTACAGAGGTTTAACAGGAAGATATGGAATAGGTAGAGGTTTAAGTCCATCAAAAAGAGCAAAAAGTGTGTGGTTAAGACTAGCAACAATAATGGCTATGATGCCCGGATATTATTTTTTAGTTAGAGATTCAGAAGAATATGAAGAAGCACCTGATGAAATAAAAGATAACTATTTAATTATACCGGGAAGCAAAAAAATAACAGGTGGTTTTCCATTAGTAATACCTAAACCTTTTGAAGTTGGGCTAATTAGTATGACTGTTCCCGAACGGCTTACATCTTACTTTGCAGATGATGTAGCAGGAGAAGATGTTGCTAAAAGAATTAAAAAAATGACAAGACATACTTTCTCTTTAACATTACCAACTGCTGTTGACCCTCTTGTAGAAAACTTTGCTAACTATGATTTGTTTACAGGCAGACAAATAGTGCCTGACTATTTAAAAGGAACTGATGATGCGGGTTATAGACCACAAACAGATACTCTTTCTAAAGTAATAGGAGATGAGTTAAACATTAGCCCTTTGTATGTAGAAAATCTTGTTAGAGGTTATACAGGAACATTAGGAAGTTATTTAATGATAGCAACAGATAGTGTTTTAAGAGAGGGTTTGACAGATGCGGAAAGAGTAAAATTTGGCGTTGACCAACTTCCAGTAATAGGTAGATTTCTTTTACCAAAAGAGGGAAGTAATTATGAAAACCAATTTTATAATTTAAAGAAAGATGTAGATGACACAATAAATACATTTAGAGTAATAGAAGATAACATAGAAAAAAGAGACAAGTTTGCAAAAGGTTTAACAGATGAATACAAAATAGAATACATGAAAGATTTAAAAAGATTGCAAAAAGAATTACAAAAAGTCGCTGATGAATTAAAAGAATTTAGAACCGCAGAAGCATCAATAATAAATAGTTCAACTCTTTCTTCAGAAGAAAAAAGAATTAGATTAGATAGAATAGCAGAACAAAAAAATGATTATTTAAGAGCAGAACAAATAATGAGAAGAAGAAAAGAATATTTACAAGGCTTGGGAGACAAAGCTGTAGTAAGATAAATATTAAAGCGTTAATATTTGTTTGAGCTATAAAGTCTGCGAAGGATTAAGAATTTTTTTTATCGCATAGCTTACAGCCCCGT
>Ga0209645_1001934_pt1 | contig 10086 bp, 16 predicted proteins | sample ETNvirenome_6_30_FD_184070 | JGI IMG/M metagenome (GOLD analysis project Ga0209645, IMG submission 184070) | Marine viral communities from the Pacific Ocean - ETNP_6_30 (SPAdes) (version 2) | ecosystem: Environmental > Aquatic > Marine > Oceanic | place: Pacific Ocean | collected 2013-06-19
GGTACGGAGAACTATTCCCCTCGTGCGCATCGCGATCTTTCCCGTAAACTGCCGCCACCAAGAGGGGGGCGATTTTACCAAAAAGAGCCAAGCCCCACTGCTCCCCCTGAAAATAATGCTCTTCGTCCTGAATACATGCCAGCAAGCAGCGAAGAATACATGGAAGAGTTAAAACGAAGGTATGGCGAGTGATACACATGCAGCCTTTCGACGCAGCGTGGGAGTTGCTAAAGGCTTCTTTTTATTACGGAAAGGATGACCCTAAAGGTACTACTCAGGCATTTTTAGAAGGTCATAATTATGCTATAGATCCTAAAACGATAAGTGCGGCGGAACAATCTAACATGCGCTTGTCAAGTTTGGGCGCAGGTCAAGAACTTGGTACTATGATTTCCTCAGATAAATGGAATCCTGAATCTGCTTGGGGAGGCCAAAGCGAAGAAATGCCTTTTAGGGGAATTAACCTTAGCGAATATGGGCGAAGATTAGGTTTAGGTCAATTGGGTAATGATGAAGACACACAAGAGCGTAAACTCATAGACCACATGACTCAAACTGCTACACATGAGGCTATGCATGAAGCACAACAATTACCTTTGAGAGAGGCATTTAGAGAACAAATATTAGCCGGTAACAACCCCAATCTTCAACAATTTGCAAACTGGGATGAATACGGCGCAATAACAGGTCAAGTTGGTCCTACACCAAGTCCTAATTTTTATCCGGGCCTTACAGGTCAACAAGCAGTACAAGTAATGGCAAATAGGCACCCTGATTTCCAACAATGATGCTCCCCGACCCCGTTGAACTGACAGGCCTGCCCCTTTGGGTGTTATGCGTCATACTGGGTTTGGTTTCATTTTTTGTGACACTATTTTGGCCGAAAGCAGAGCCTCCGATAATTGTTGACTTAGGGGCATTTGAACAGTAAAACTTAACTCCTGAACATCCTTCGGAGTCAACATGACACGCTGCACCCTGTTAGACGAGTGGTTCGACCACCAGTCATCAAGGTTAGATCGTGTAGAAGCAGAAACAGGTATTGAGTTCGTTACTGGTGAAAAGTTGACCGTCAATTGGCGTAAAGCCTTGAAAGCCCTGTTTTTCCTGAAGTGATAGACATGGGTGGGGCTGATGAAGAAGATTTCAATTTACGAAGTCGGCCCTCGTGATGGATTGCAGACAATCAAGAAACTTGTGCCCACTCGGATGAAGCGGGCGTTAATCGATGCACTTAGGGGCGCAGGCTTGCGTTCTATAGAAACTGTGAGTTTTGCTCACCCGCTTTATGTTCCTCAGATGGCAGATGCTGAGAGGGTTTTCGATGGAGAGGGGGCTGCGCTCGTTATGAATCAGCGTGGAATGGACCGTGCGGTTAAGTCAGGGGTCACTTACTTCAACATTGTATTCTCTCCGAGTGAGGAGTTTAACAGGCGTAACCTTGGTTGTGAACTCAATGAGGCGATTGCTAGGTACGCTTTCATGCTTGAGGGTATACCAAAGTCTAATGTTCGTGTCTATATATCGTGCTACTTCGGCTGTCCTTACGAGGGTGATATCCCTATGGGCAAGCGTGTCAGGGCGATTCAGGCTGCTAAACTGTTTGGTGACACTGTGGTTTTGTCAGATACTGTTGGGGTCGGCACTGAGCATGAGGTTGAGGTCGCTGCAGGTATCTGTGAGAAGATAGGTATTCGGCCTGCGCTTCACCTTCACCACCGTGCAGATCGTGAACTGCATGCTCTTTCGCTGGTTCGCAAAGGCATTGAGTGCGGCATCGATGAGTTTGATTCTAGTATTGCTGGCTTAGGGGGTTGTCCGTTTGTAGATGGGAGTCCCGGCAACTTGGCAACTGAGTCACTAGTCAAATGGTTGACTGCTAGGGGTTACGACTGTGGCGTGTCTATAGATGACCTTGCCAACGCTAAGCGTATCGCTCTGAAAATAGCAGAACCTTCTTTAGTCCAAACCCTGTCGGTGTAAAACATGCAGACTCCGTTTGAGATGGCTTGGCTCATTCTCAAACAAGGTAGGGTAAGTCGCATTGGTCCTGATTCTTTGATGAGCCATAGAAATCCTATCAACCCTGCTATTGGTGCAGGTCAGTATCAACAAAGAGGCTTAATGGATGCCGCTTATGCTGGTAGGGGCACCCCTGCCTCTCCTCCGCCGCCTAGAGACACTTCTTTAGATGAGTTCACAGATGAACTGGAGTTGGACACTACTCCAACTGCGCAGCAAGAGTACGAAGCGAGGCTACCTATAGGTGGTTTAGATGTAGGTCAAACTACTTATCGAGGTGCTAGCAAAATACCACCACATCTCTTAGAAGAAGCATTCCCTTTACCTACAGAGTTTGGTGGCAAGAATATGGATGAGAACTTGAAGTTCTATAGTCAGCACGGCCTACCTCCTACAAATTATAATCAAGGTATGTTACCCGTCAATTATGATTCAGAACTGCACGAAGGCGCTGCTCATAACTTAGAAGATATGCTTCCTCAACTTGGGTAACCCTTTTCACCCCCAACTCCTTCGGTGTAGTCATGGCGAGTCCTTTTGAACATGCTTGGATGTTGCTGAAGAATGTCATGGACTATGGCGAGATCGCTGATGAATTACCTGAACCTGAAAGCCCACCGCTAAAGTTTTCTGACATGCAACCTACTCCAGTTCCAGCCTTGCTTCAAGGTAGAGAAACTCCTACCAACAGAGTTCATTCAAGCGGCAGGTTACCAGTTACTAGAGAGGACATAGAGAGAATGATGCAAGAAGGGCAGAGAGGGCAGTTTCCGTTAGGTGAACCTATCTTACCACCCCAAGAAAAAACGATTACTGATTTCCACTTGCCACCACAGTGAGGTGAAACAAAATGCCTCGCAAACCGAGTCCCGCTTGTAATGCATGTGGGCACCAACCTACTAAGCGACTGTATACGAAGTATAACAGCGTACAGCGTGGTGTTGCTTGGATGTGTAACAAGTGTCAACATATTCAGTTGGATAAGGAAACAGCCCTATATATTTGAATTGTTTCAGATAGACCGGCCCGGACACTACACCTCCGTGAAACTTCGACACTTTCTCTCTCAATGACGCTTTCGCTCATCGTCATGCTATCCCGGTGAAAGGGCCACATTTATTTCTTATACCTGCGTCAGCGTTTCATGGTCGGCTGCGACTGCGGGCAATGCGTTGGTATGAACGCAGCGTTTGATTTCTTGGAAAAGAAGTTGTGTCCGGCTGGCAAAGCAGCAGCAAAACGCAAGTTCAAGGTCTACCCTTCAGCCTATGCAAATGGTTGGGCAGTACAGTACTGCAAAGGCAAGTTCCGAGGTAAAAAGGGGAAAAAGAAATGACGGTGGAGAAAAACCTCAACCGTTGGTTCAAAGAAAAGTGGGTTGATGTTTCCCGTAAAGATCCAAAGACCGGCAAGCACCCACCCTGTGGGCGCAGTAAAGCCAAGAAATCTAGTAAAGGCTACCCTAAATGTAGACCCAGTGTTAAGGTTTCAAGTAAAACTCCAAAGACTTCAGGTAAAATGTCTCAGGGGGAAAAGCAAGCGGCAACTAAAAGAAAGAGGTCTAAGAAGCAAGGAGTGGGTGGGAAGCCCACCGTTGTGAAAGGTGGTGAACTAAACTTGGCTCCATTTGACGAAGCATGGGATTTGCTCAAGGCAAAGAAGAAGTCTAAGCCGTTTCACGGATATAACCCTAACAAGCACAGCAAAAAGGGTGGACTGAACGCTAAAGGTCGTGCCGCTGCAAAGCGCAAGACCGGCGCTAATCTCAAGCCACCTGTTACAACCAAACCTAGTAAACTCAAAGCAGGCTCAAAAAAAGCAAAGCGCCGCAAATCATTCTGTGCTCGCATGACTGGAGTAAAGGGACCAACCTCAAAGAAAGGTAAATTGACACCAAAGGGTGCGGCACTGAAAAGGTGGAATTGCTAATGAGTTACTTATCTATCATGGAACAGGCTTGGCTTGTATTGAAAGGTAAAGAAGATGCTCCAAACTATAGAAAGGCCACTGGCTCAAAGAAGTGTGGCAATTGCAAGGCTTGGGACTCGTCAAAGACTGACGACCCGATGACAGGTTACTGTGAGTGGTATGACTTTACTTGTCGAGCCGACCATGTTTGTGACGCTTGGGCTGCGGAATGACTTTCAAGTATGACTCTATAGACCGAGCGTGGCCGATGACGATGTGCCAATACAGCCCACCGATTGGTGGGCGAATGTTTTGACAGCAATGACGACTGTCAGTTTTGAAGATTTGAATAAATTAGAAGGGGATGCTAACAAGCATACTTCTTGGACTGATTTGGCATACCTAATGGAAGTTGCCGACCATCACCAGTTCTTACAACATGCTTATGAGCAGCGCAAGCGTGGGATGCTACATGTGGAGTTCATCGTCGATACCGACTGAGGCTGCTTGGGCAGTACTCAAGCGGGATGGCGGGCGTGATAAGTTTGACTATACTCAAGCCATGGATCCTGCAGATGTAAAGGCCGCATCTAGTTATTTTGAGTCTTTACCTCCTGAAAAGCAGATGGTTATGCATCAAGTTAACGAGGCCTTCCACAAAATGCCCGACAACGCAAAGGGTCAGTTACTTGCATCTGCACACAAAATGTTTGAAGAGCATCGTGGTAGATTGGGTGAAGCGTTAAAATCGGCACCTGATGGCGATGTACCTGAAAGTACATCTCCGGGCACTTTCAAAATTACAAAGTTTATCCCGCTTGTAGTTGCTGGTGTGTTTGCACTTGATGCTCTTAATCGAAGCCAAGGCTCTAAAGCAAGTTTGGTCGGCAATGTATTTACAGACATAGGTAACGCAGTAAGTCCCGGTCAGCCATTTGGTGAAACTGATTATAGTGATGTATTTGATTACGAAGATACTGCATCTTACATTCATCCACTCACAGGTGAACCAATAGGAGAACCAATTGAAAATCCCAGCATTTGGCAGCGCATATCAAGGGGTGCGGTCAGCGCTATTGGTAGTTTAATCAATCCATTTGCGGTAGTGGGTGGCACAGCAAGAGCATCAGGTCGTGCATTATCTTCTGCCAAAGAAGGCGCAAGTAGACTCGGTGCACAGGCTACCAAAAAAGTTGGAGAAAAAACCGGAATCAAAGGTTTGCAAACTAGCGGCCAAGCAGGTTTAGATAGAACTGCTAGAAACAAGGCAAGGCGCTTGGAAGAACTAGATGAGTTCTATGATAAGACCGGAGGTAGAGGTGCATACGGAGTTACAAGTCGCACTGCAGGTGCCGGTAGTCGTGGGAATCTTGCTTATCGAACAGCGCAGGGTTCGCTCCATAGTCCTAAGATACGACAAATGGTAGGATCGGTGGGTGCTGGTTTACTTGGTAACACAGGTAGTCCTAACATTTCAGGTACAGCAAGTGCAACTCCTTCGGGAGGAGCAGCGGGTACTGGTGTCGGCGGAGTAGGTAACCGTGCGGCTGGCATACATGGTGACAGGCAGATTTGGGAAGATGAAGGTGCGACACACTGGAGCGCCCAGCACGGTCAAACAAACAAAGGTGATAATATGAAAATTGGAGAACAGATTTTGAAAGAAGTAGACCTAAGAATACACAAAGCACATTGTGCTACACACAAGGCTGATGATTGCCCTAAGTGTAAAGGCAAGAAAGGTTGCCAGTGTGGAGATAATACCAAGAAAGGTAGTAAGAAACCTGCTCATGGTATGATAATTGTGCTTGGTGCACAAGGTACGGGTCCGGGTCCTTCAAAGGATGGCAAGCGTACAAAAAAGTGATGAAGTGTAATTTTGTTATCACAGAATCATTTATGTGATACTATTATTTCCCAATGACAGAGAGGGACACTTTATGTTGAGCACTTCTGCACCTATACCTGAACACGACCAAAGTGAAATACGATTGATGGGATTAATCCTAATGCAGTCCATGTCTATTGGATTAGCAGTTGGTATCTTCAACGCTGAACTTTGGATTGACTTGAACGATCCTATGGTTAATGGAGTGACATATTCGATGGCTGCATTCGCTGTGCAAGGGCTTGCTTACTATCTTTTCAAGATGTTTTTCCAACAGGGTATGGACGAAAAGGCAAGGCTCGCCGCTATGGAGAGAGAACGCAGAAACCGATACCGTACTATGGAGGTCAACTTCGATAGCCGCCGACAAGATATGGAGATGCGTATGCAAGAGGCACAACTTGAGGCTGAACTAAAGTGGATGGAGGATAACCCCGGCAAAACGCCTCCTTGGGTACAACAAAGAATGACACAACCTCCCTCAAACTATTCAGACTTTATTCCTAATACTTCTATAGAAGAGAAGACCCCTATCAATTTAGGCTTAGATTTTAATGAAGATAAGCCAAAAAGAGTCCGTGGCTCTGATGGCAAGTTCAAAAAGAAGGAGTGATTCTTCTTGGGCCGCATCTTCAAAACACCCTCTGACGATGCTGTAGAGGAAACTTTGAGGAGTATGCACATTGCTAACACCGTTGATGTAGCGTATGAAAGAGGTATGGGTTGGATTAAAGTGTTAATCTTTTCAACAACTACTGCGTTTGTAGTAAGTGCCTTTGAGTACTATACTGATTGGAACCTATGGGAATCCAGTGGTAATTGGTTGAAGAATAAATTAGCAGAATGGTCTAATGCCATTTTTGATTAGGTGATAACATGTCAGCAATGGGTGGCTCTGCACTTGTGGGTGGTATGGTTTTCGCTCGTGAACTTTACCACTATTGGATTCCGAGAAAGGTTGGAGTATACGGCCCGCCTATGACTGGTAAGACTACACTCGATCGATACATGACTACACCCGGAGAGATGGAAGATATACCTGAAGATGAGCGCACTAAGCATTTCAGAGTACCCGGTCTTAATCGATTCTTGTTGCCACGCCCGACTAGAAAGCGTGTTAGTTGGAAGGGTGACAAGCGTGTAGTCTACTCTGCAGACCTTGGTGGCGATGAAAGGTTTTGGAATCTTTGGATAGATGATATGGTTAATCGTAATGTGGAGGCTGTGATTTTTATGTTTGATAATCGGTCATCCAAAGGTGGAGAAGCAGCACTGCAGGCTGTTGGTGGATTCAAATATTTAGTAGACGCTATACTTCATCGCCAATATCGATATCGCAATTTCCGTTCTTGGCTTAGAGGTAAGAAGTACTGCCCAAAGGTAATCATGTTAGTGGCTAACAAGGCAGACCAGTGGTGGGACGACCAAGCGAATGTCCTTTGGCAACAGCAGCGGTTGGGTGAACACAAGATGTTTGACCCCTTTAGAGAAGATTTGATTAGATTACAAAAGGCCGGAGTACCTACACGAAGAGGTATGATGGCTACTAAAATCGGTTGGAATGTAGAGAATACATTAATAGATGTACTGACAATGTGAAGTGATGAATATGACGATGAGATTTGGTTTTGGTGGCTCCGGTAGAATACCAAGAAGTGATGTCAACTTAGCAAATATGAGCGATGCGCATTTGATAGCGTTGGGGCAACAAGGTAATGCAAGTCACGAGCAGTTGCTTGAAATGCAAGCGGCTCAACAGGCTATGGCTGATGCTGGGACCAAGCAGAATATAGAAGTTCCAAAGGTTAATTTCTACCCTAGTAGGAACCCTGACCCAAGAAAAGCAAGAAAGCAAGATATCAAACAAGCAAGGAAGTTACTAACTCCTACAAAGCGAGCATGGTATAATCCTATTCGCTGGATATGGGGGCGTAAGTTTCGTTACAATAGGCAGACTAACTTGTGTGTAGTCGATGGTTGTAACTGTGAAGAGTTAATCAAGTACGACAATCTCTATGCAAAGATATGCGATGAAGAAGATGGTAAGAGTTTATGGGATTTGTATTGGAGAAATCCTGTAACTCAGACTCCTGAGCCATTTGTTGCGAGAGAGCAAGTCACTAATGGTCGTAAAATGAAAGGAACATACTGTCCTGAGCATCTCCACTTGTATCATTTACTTTGTAAGTGGGAAGCAGAGGCTGACAAAGATCACAGTAAGACCAAGTTGGGTATGAAGGAGATGGTGAAGAAGGGTGTCAGTACTGTCGCTGTACCAATTTCAATTATCAAAAAGAAAGACAATACTCCTGAGATGCTAAAGAAATATGAGCCGTTCTTTGTAGAATTAGAAAAAGATTCTAAATCTCAACCCGGTATTAGTTTGCTTCATTACAAGAATCCTGAAACAGGAATAAATGATGTTACAATGATTGTATTTGATTTGAGATTATTCCAACAAGAGATACTTGCACAGCAACCAACGCTGGCAGATGCAATTACAAATCTTGGAATAATGCAAGCACAAGCAGTAGACAATGGAGTTATCAACTCAGAGGTAGTGGCACCAGCAGAGCAGATGCAGTTACCACAGCAATAGGTGAATAAAAATGGGACTATTTGGAAACAATAACACGCAACAAAACGGGGCCTTGTCATTAGGCGTTAATGCACAGCCTAGTGCTCAATCTAATTTTGCAAATCCGTTTGCTCCGCAACAGCAACAAGGCTTTGCTCAAAATGGAATGGCACAAGGTTTCATGGCAGGTATGGGAATGAACCAACAACAAATGGGAATGATGGGTCAACCTATGACTCCCCCAAGTGAAGCAGAGATACAACTTGCTTTGATGAAAACTTTAGCACCTATGGATAGGTTCATCGGTAGTGCACAGATGGCTACTATGCTTCAGTTACTCAATGACCTTGTTAGTTTTTCAGTGTTAGAGATTTTGAAGAATGCGACCTTTGTCATCAATGATGATGACGGCACAATGAAGATGGACATTACTTCTTTACCAACTAACCTTCAGACTATGAGCGCAGAAAATGTAACAGGTCAATTCAACGCTTTGCAAATGGCAAGTCAGCAAAATATACAGCAAGCAGAAATGCAACAGCAACAAATTGCTGCTCTTGCTCAGCAGAGTATGATGGGTGGCGCTTTGAATGCAGCATTGCAGGATGAAGGATTTATGAATAAGGTCAGCGGTAGTGCCGGTCAATTCATGGGCAAAATGATGGGGATGAGATAATGATAGATAGGTCAATGTTAGGTTTTGCAAGTAGCACTATGGCTATATTTGCACCAAAGAAAAGTGTAATTGTCGATATGGTAATGGTACAGTTACTTTCAGTTATCGTAACTTTAGGAATAATTATGCTCACTGGCTCTAGTGATTTGTCTAGTGACACTATGGCTTACTTAGTCGCTGGACTCTTCGGTGCCTTCTTTATGCTCGGTAGTGTCTATTCCCGTATCTCTAATGTCTAATGAGTCATTATGTCTGCCCCATTTTTTGAGTGGGCACTCACTAGATCTCAATGATACTTTGACTTTCATTTGACAGCCGCACTCTGTGCATCGATTACTGGCGTGTTGCCAACTCGGGCACACCATACAAATGTCCATTCTTAGTTGTTTGACATCATCAGGTACGAACCTTCTCAAGAATATATCCCTGCCCGCTTTAGTTAGGTTTTTTGCAGTGTCTATAGACACGGGTACGCCCATGATTTTAGGTGTCGCACGGGGTAATCTCATGTCTATTCCGTCAACCTCATTCTACAAAACCATTATCCATGGTGTATGCTTGGCGCTTTGTATGGGAGGCGAGCGCCAAACTAAGAGATCGTGTCCTTTGTGCCAACACGAAGAGCGTGATAGACTTGAAAGTGGGCTGGCTGATGGTTCTATAGAACCGAGGCTGTTGGACAAGGATATGGGTTGGCGAACCAATACTACAGAGCGCCATGTAAGAAATCACATGGGCAGTTATAGTGACTCTGCTAACCATACATGTGTAGTCTGTACCAGCGATAATCGCAGAGCATACGAAGTTGCATACTTTGAAGATGAAACTACTACTGAAGAAATCGCAGCAGAGTTAGATTGCAGCGAAGAGTTAGTGTACAAACACATGAAGAATCACTTCCAACCACTTGTCAAGCGAAGTGCAACTGCAGTAGTGGCAGTAAAGGTTGGAGAAGAAGTAGATATTTTAAGAAACAATGTACAAACTCTAAATGGTAAGTTGGCACAGTACATG
>Ga0209645_1001935_pt1 | contig 10084 bp, 14 predicted proteins | sample ETNvirenome_6_30_FD_184070 | JGI IMG/M metagenome (GOLD analysis project Ga0209645, IMG submission 184070) | Marine viral communities from the Pacific Ocean - ETNP_6_30 (SPAdes) (version 2) | ecosystem: Environmental > Aquatic > Marine > Oceanic | place: Pacific Ocean | collected 2013-06-19
TTATGGCTTGAGCAGACTGCAAAGAGCGCAGGGTTTGACCCGAATGCCGCTCGCGACCACTTTAACAAGGGATACGGACCGGGTGAATCAGGATTTGATATGCGCGGACAAGGCTCTCTTGAAGGAGCGGGTGAAGACGACTCCGGAAAGCGACCACAGCCGAACTTTGGCTCTGCGCCAACCGGTAACAAGAACGTGATTAAGGGTGACTACCTCAACGCGAACAACGTTTCGCCAAGTGAGATTGAATCCGCTTACGAAGTCTTCAAGGCCGCGGCAACAGAGCAACAATTCAAGGCTGACTTGAACAACCACTTCACTGACCGTTTCCTTAAGGAACAACAAGCGGAGGCTGACGCAATGGCTAAGGCTGACTTCGATGCTCGCGCTCCAATGCTTGAACTCCAAAAGGCTGTCCTTGCACTCAATGAGCGCATTGACACCGTTTCTTCAACCGGTGGTTCAATGATTGCAAAATCCGCGAACACCGTTAATGTAACAATTCCTGACACTGCTGAACTCGCGAACATGTCGTGGGACGATGTCCACCGACTCGCAGGTAAGGCGTTGAAGGGAGGTGAAATCTGATGGCACGAAATTATGTAAGAACAGTTCAAGACATGGAACGCTACTACTACGGTGGCGCATCCCAAACAGGATATACCTACGGTGCAGGTGACATTCTCAAGGCCGACGCGCCTTTGTTGTCCACGACCGCGGGAACCTACCAAGCAATCTATGGTCGAAAGGTATGGTCGCAACTCAACCAAGAGTTCAACGCCTTCTCCATTCTTCCAAAGAAACCGTGGGAACGAAGCGGATGGCGTATCCTCACAGAGCGTGCGTCCTTCACAAAGGGTGGCGGTATCGCAGAGAACGGCGTTCTCCCCGACACCTCCAAGCCAGAATTCCTCCACGTTGCCGCAAAGCCAAAGACTGTCGCGCACACTTTCGACCTCTCGGAAGTAAGCATGTTCCTTTCTGACAAGGACGACGGTATGGGCGATGTCCGACAAGTCCTCAAGGAAGAGATGGGTAAGCACCACGCTGAACACATCAACCGAATGCTCCTTGAAGACGTCACAACCACAGCAGGTAACGACTTTGAGTCGCTTGACCGAATCACTTCTGACCCTGCTGTCATGACAACAACTCAAGCAGGTGTTGACGCTTTGACCGACCACGATATGTATTCCATCACTCGCGACGGTTCTGCCGCTTTCCACAGCGCGGAGGTTGACGTTGGTGGAGATGCATCCACAGCCGCGACCAACCGTAACCTATCTCTCAATCAGATGGACGGTTTGTTCCAACAACTATGGACTCGTGGTGGTAATCCAAAGGTCATGCTCACAGGCTACGACACACTCATGCGCGTTCAACAACTCCTACAATCGCAACAGCGATTCATGGACAGTAAGCGCGTCACCCCTACCTTCAACGGTGTTAAGGGTGTTCCCGGTCTTGAGGCAGGTTTCATTGTCGCTACCTACAACGGTGTTCCAATGATTCCAACAAAGGATATGCCAGACGACACAGCAACCGCATCCGGTTCGCTCTCGCGTATCTATTACCTTGACACCGACTACTTGTGGTTCCAAACCGCAATTCCTACACAATACTATGAGTCTGGTATCGAAACAGGCGACCCATTCGCGATTAACCGTCTTGGACAAGAAGGTCTTTACCGAACAATGGGTGAACTATGGTGTTCTTTCTTTGGTGCAAGCGGTTCAATTCGCAACCTACAATGAGGTGATTAAGTATGGCAACAACAAAAGATAACAGAGGAATACGATACGTTTGTAGCGGAACTGCAACCACAACCATCAATTTTGATATTGAGTTGCAAGCAGGTGCAAGCAACAATGACGACACAACTTGGCAAACAGGTGGAACGGGAACTTATCCCGGCACACTCACGCCTTTTGAACCACGTCAAGCAGATGGAACGAACTCACACCAAAGTCCACGACTAATTGGTCTAACCATGAGTAGCGCGCTTACCGAAGGCAACACGCTGACGCTCTCCAACGACCCAACACAGGACGCAGGTGGCGCGGGCATCACAACCATTCTTGGTGTTTACACATCGCAGACTGACGCGACCGCTTCTCTTGGTGTAACCAAGACAAGCGCGCTCGTTTTGACCTTTGATGTTGAACTGTCCAGCGACGGCACAACCGACGATACGACCGGTGCTGAACTGCTACTACTTGTGGTTTGAGGTGATTCTTCTTGCCAACAATTACCTATCGAGGTCGCCGTCGAACGGGGGCTAATTTGGGTGCTTTAGGTTGGTGGGTTTGGGGCAAAGGCCGCGAAGTGGATGCTGAATACCTTGAGGCTCACAGGGCTTCTTTTGATGGTAACAAGGATTTTCACATCGAAGGTTTTTCATACGCTCCTGTCACTGTTGACGAAGGAAACGATGGCATTCCCGACATGGGATGGACAAAGGGCGACATTCTCGCGTGGATGGAAGAGAAGGAGATTGCTTCTTCTTCACTATCCACAAAGAAGAAGTTGCTCGCGGCTATCGACGAACACCTTAACCCAACCGAAGAATCTAATAACGAGGCGGAAGAAGCAGAACCAACAGGAGATGAATGAATATGGGATTTACAAGCGATAACAGACCACATGTAATGGGCGATTTGATTGCAATCACAGGAACAGTAGCAAACGGTGACACAAGCGCGGACCTCTCTGCGTTCATGTCCGAGATTCTTATGGCGACCCTCCACCCACTATCGGGCGCGGCGTCACCAACAACAGGAACATGCGTCATCGCGGGAACAACGGTCAACTTCAATGACCCCGGTGTTGCCGCAGGTGGACGACTATTTGCACTCGGTAAGCGATGAGGTGACTCACCTTGTCGGACACAAAGGTGTTTGAATTCACGCCTAACGAAGCGTGTGAAACAGGCGCGACTGTGGCAGGTGGAGTTCAGAAGGTTCTCGACGATTACACCAACGGTAAGACGGTTGAAAGCATAACCTCGTATCGAATGCAGGGCAATCTCTATGTTGTAGTCGTCACCTCGTGAGGGTGAGCGACATGGACTTAAACGAGTTAAAACGCCTTGAGAAGCAGGGTTGGCGCAAAGCCGAAGAGTCGATGGTCAAGACCGATGAGCGCGACAAGTTGAAGGGCGTTGTGAAACGTCAGAACATGAAGACGCGCAACATCCGTGACATTGTCAACATCGGTGCGGGAACGCGCTGTAAGTTTTGTGGTATGCTTCACTTTTGCTATCTTGAGCGATGCGGAGCGTGTAAGAAACCAATGCACTACAATCTCGCGAAAACCGAAGAGGTGGTCTGATGGTTCAAGAAGCAACATTCCATCCCGGTCAAGATGACGAACACCTTACCGACCATCCTGAATTTGAACAATTTAAAGCAACTGTTCCACACAATATGACAACTGTTCCGTTAAACATAACTCAACCAGAGGAAGGTAAAGCGACTATGAACATTGGTCATTCGGTGTTGGATGTGTTGCGTTTAGCGCAAGAACTTGGAGTGCCGATGAATGAAGCCCTCAAAGCGTTAGAAAACCAAAGAAGGTCGGAACACCTTTTCAATCAAATGGTGTATTCTCCCGGAGAGCAACAATTACCCGAAGACATGAAGCCAACTTTCGCGGGAACAAAATTTAACAAACCCGACGAAGGCATATTTCATCAAGGTAATCCAATGGATATGTCTTGGCGATTGCTCAAGAATTTGGGTGATGATGACCCCGCTTTCGCGGAACACAGACGGTTAATGGAACAGATGAAGCAACAAGAAGAACAAATTCGCGAACAGGCTCAAGCCACTGCTCCTAAGATGACACCACAGATTCAATCGTATCAGCAACAACTTGATGCGAAACAAGCGAAGTTGAAAGAAGAACAGCAGATACGCGCTTTAGAAAGACAAGGAAGGCGAGTTGGAGATTATAGAAAAGCGTTGATTGAATTTTACAACAAGCATGGACACTATCCAAAAAAGACGAAAAAGAACGTAATCAAAATCGTCAACAGACTACGAGAGAGGGTTGATAAGTAATGCCGACCGTATTTCAGACAGGTGAGCGCGAAGGTCGTCCTCTCTTCCCCGATAGGCTTTACTACACGTCAGCACAGAAGGTTGCTGACATTCTTCAAATCCCATTCCCCGACCCTGTTTACTTAGCCGCCGAAGATGGTTCGACGCACGTTGACATCAGCCCTGCTGATTACCGATTGGTTGGGTTTGAAGTGGGCGACACTATCGAGATAACAAGCGACACTGAAATGGGTGAAGAGCGAACCATTACAGCAATTGCTCGCGCATCAGGCAACGTTCGCTTGTCATTTACGGGCGCGCTGACAGGCGACTATACAACCACTGACAACGCGCAGGTTCAGAATCTTCAATCCTTCACCAACGGTAAGCGAAAGGGTGTCACAAAGGCGCAAGTTGAAACACTCATTCTCCGCACACAAGATAAGATTGACAACCTCACAAACAACTCATGGCGACCGATGTTGCAGACGGCTGAATACCTCAACTTCGACACATACAAACCATACCGACGTCGATACTATACCGACTACGTCGGGTCTGTCCCTCTGTATTTTCGTAACGTTCAACAGGTGTTACGTCTTGAGATATGGCAGGGTCAAGACTATCGTGAAATCGCGGCGGCTGAAATCCGACTTAAGATTGCCGACTTCACACAACTCACGGCTGATACGGACAAAGTCTTCCTCTGTCCCGGCGGTGGTGGTGTCGCGACACTCACAGTTGGTGATGGTGCTTCCAAGTTCCGAGCGCAATTCGATAACGTCAGCACAGCACAGCAATTGGCTGACCTCATCAACAAAGATGCGCGCAAAGGTAAATCAGCAACAGAATTTACTCCATCGTTTGTCTTTGAAGACACAACCGAAACGGATGGCACAATTACAGCGAATGTGCATCACGAATTTATGGCATCCGCGAACGCTGACTACGGTGGTGGTCAACTCAAAATCACTTCTATGCGACGTGGTGAAGCAGGTGAAAACGCGACATATGCTTGCACATCAAGCGGTGTGACGTTCACAGGTGCAACCGATACAACCACGACTGTATCTTCATCGACAGCAACAACCATTACGGTTGCGAGTGTGGCGAGCCTCGCACCATACGGAATCATCAACATAGGCGCAACATACGGATACTACACAAGCATCACAGGCACGACACTCAACGGTGTGAGTGACCTCGTCGGTGACATTAGCGCGGCGGCAACCAACGGTGCAACACTCAACCAAAAGAAGTTCAAGATTGATTACGTCGGCACGACCACAGGTGACGAAGCACGTCTTCGCGATTGGTGGGCTGACTACGATATGGGTGTGATTTATTTCAACAACTCCTATCCTTACTTTTCATGGAACGCTGTCAAGGTGTCCTACGTTTACGGTGAGCGATATGTCGAGAAGGCAATCGAAGATGTATGCACAAAGTTGGTCGCGATGGATTTGATTCTGTCTGACGACCGTAGTGTCCTGTTGCCCGAAGGAACACAGAACGTGGACTTGGGAAGCAAATATCAATTGTTCAAAGCACAGGTGGCTGAAACACTACCGCGCTACACAGAAGTGATGACGGTGTTATGATGGAAAAAGCAATCAAGAAAGGTTTGGCTGACGCTATGCGTGAAACCATCATGTTAGCGCGTGAAAACAGCATATACAATGACAAAGGCCGTGTATTTCTTGATGGTGCGGCGAGTGGATATGGTGCGGCTGTCAACGTGGACGGATTACTTATCGACGCGGATGGGAATGTTATGACTGAAAAACACGCTGATTACAACACAATCATCGAGAAGGCTAAAAAATTGGCGCGCGACCAATCATCAATAGGGGCTGATTTACTTGGCCCTTGAATCCATTGAACTCATCAAAGACATCCTCACAACAGGATGGAATCGTGGTAACACAGACCAACAAACACCCATCATCGAAGACATCACAACCGTTGAAGCGGGTCGAGGTAAACGTCTTGACTTAACAAACAAGGATGCGATTCTTCTCTATGAAACGGTTCACAACGAAGAGCAACCCGAAGTGTTCTATGACTTTGTCCACACGCGAATCAACGTTACTGTTGATGCGCGCACAACAAAAGGGCGTAAGCATCTGATGAAAATGGAAGATGAGATACGTCGTGTGGTTCACAGCAAACGAAAAGGAGATGGCGCGAACTTTGACCGTTTGTTGTATAAAATGAGAACAGACTTGTCTGACAGGACAAAGAGGTTACATAGAATGACCTTCCAAGTGGAAATAGTTATCTTTAGTGAACTCATCGCGTAAGGTAAGGCGGAGCGAAAGACATGGCATCGACGGTGTATAAAGGCGACATTTCAGAAGTAACATTCGGTAAGGAATGTGGGTTAGCATTGAAGCATGGTGGCTTCGGTGGACTTCAATTCGCGGTCGATGGCAGTGACCGCAACAAGATAAATTTCAGCGGCGCAAATGAAGGCTTCTTTGACTCTTCGTCTAATCTCAAATATCCCAAAGGTATGCTTGTTGGTTCTGAACTTCGCATCATTGGTGGTGGTTCATTCAACCTCGATGACCATGCGACAACGGGTAACGTTTACACGATTGTAGCAAACCGTGGCACAACGCTCATTCTTGACCGCGATTTAAAAGAAGCATTAGCGACTTCTTCAAACGCAGGTGATGAATTGGTTATTCAAACCGTTGGCACACCAACCATCGACGTGCAAATGACCTATCACGCTAACGCTGACTCAACCGACGAATCTATTCTTGCCGACCAATTCATCGGTCTTGCGGCAACTGTTTCACTACCCGAAACCAAAGTCGAAGTTCGACGCTCACACATTGTTGGTGTTGGGCGCGACGTTGTTATTCAAGAGCCACAGCGATTTTCCAATGATGGCGGTTCGATTGAAACAATGATGAACAGCGCACGTTGGCTTTACTACGCGCTTGGTCGCGAAGTGATTGATGTTCCAAGTCCAAGCGCACTCATGACCGACCCAAGCGGATACGGTAAATTGGACATCGCGGCAGGTGATACTTACATTGGATACACAGGCACACTTTCAAATCTCGCGGTAGGTGACTACGTCATTGTTCAAGACAGCGAAGCAGTTGCCTTCCCGAAAGACACACCCGCCGCCGCTTCAAAGGAATGGGGTGCTGATGGCACAGGGATTGATATGGAGAATGCAGAGCGAAACGAGATTCGTCAAGTTCTTTACATCGACACAACCACGCGACGAATTCACGTTGAAGAGCCATTCTATTTCAACCACGAAGTAGCCGACTACACTCTCAAGGCTCTCAAATATGATGCAGGTTCATCGAATGGTTCTCCACACTTTGATACTACCGCCGCTACATATGGTGCTATCACCAACCGTCAGTCACGACTTCTCTTTTCTGGCTCAACACTTCCTTCATTCTGTATTGAGTCAAGCATCCGAACCAACAACACAGGTTCATTCAATGCGAGCAACGAAGGGGTAGCCGCACCGGGTTCAACCAATGACAGTAAGCAACTTACGCGCGTTTGGCGTGGTTGTAAAGTCAAGGACTTTTCACTCGCGGCAGATGCAGATGCAGAGGTTAAATTAACCGTCAACTTTGATGCGCTGTATTGTTACACGGACACAGGACGCCTTGAAGACGCCAACAAGGGCGACCGATACACCGCACACCGTATGTTTGAAAACACAGGCAACAGCGTCATCAATCGAAAGAAAGCGGGTATTGCTCCAAACACAGAAAAGCCATTCTTCTTTTACAACGGTCAAATCAGTTCGTTTGGAATTAACATTGCGCAGGTCACAAACTTCTCTTTGAGTGGCAACAACAACGCCGAAGCCATCTATACCATTCGCGGCAACAGTCAAGCCGAAAGTCGCAACACATCGGGTAGTTCGCTTGAACAAGTTCCATTTGGTGGTTCGCGCAATGCAAATCTGATGATTGAAAAAGCGATGGAGTATGAGTTGTCCATGAGCGTTATTGCTTCTGACCCGCTCATTTGGCACGAGTTCCGAACCAACCGCACACACAACTTCACAGAGCCTATCACGCTCACCTTGACCAAAGCAGGTGCAGGTAACAACCGTGAGCAGGTTATCATCGTTATCGACGATTACATCATCACAGAAGCACCATTGCCAATTCCCGAAGACAAAGGTGTCATCAAGAGTGAATTGAAGATTATGCCAAAACACGTTCGCGTTATTTCACACGACGCATTCCTACACATGTGAGGTGAACAAATGAATCCATTTAGAGAAAGTTGGGGAGAATTATTAAAAGAAAGTATGTGCAAAGGTAAGGACTGTAAAGGTTGTCGCGGTTGTAAATCCTGTGACAACTGCAAAGGTTCAACCTGTGAAAAGATGGGGTGCGCCTAATGAAGCGCGATATGCACATTGGTGGTGAACGACCTCTCTTTATTCGCGCTGTGACTGAAACCGCAGTTATCGCTGAACCCGTTGAAGAAGAAATCTTCAATCCCGAAGCCGCTAAAACAGACGGCAACCCATTCCCCGAAGAGCAACAAACAGAAGAACAACCTGTTGAAGTTGTTGAACCCGATTACGAGTCCATGACTGTTGAAGAACTCAAAGCACTCTTACGAGCGCGTGGTCTTCCCGTCACAGGCACAAAGACGGAACTCATTGCCCGTCTAACCGAAGCCGATACCCCCTCCGAAGAGGCAGTTGAAGCGGAGGCCGTCGTTCCCTCCGAAGAGGCCGCGACAAGCGATGAGGGAGTAAGTGACGACAATGCCGAAAATAGCAGACCTGACGAGCCTCTTGGTGAACAGCCAAGCGGTTGAGCATGAAATACGAGCAGACGAAAATGACCCCGACGTGGTCGTGAAAGTATGGGTGAAGGAACTCTCCTTCATGCAATTGCAAGAAGCAATCAAGACTTTCGTGAACATCAGTGCGGGAGGTTCAGTTGATATTGACCTCGCGCAGTATTGGAAGTATATGTTTGCCGAAGCAATCGACCGAACAGAACCGCGCCTTTCCATTCCGCAAATGTTGTCGCTACGACCATTTATCGCTAACCAAATCACCGCGTTATTGCCACAACCTCAAGACTTGATGAGTGGCCCTTTAGCGGATGGGGCGACCGAATAGAAGAAGCGTATTCGTTTCTTCGTAAGCCATCGCCCAACGTCGAGTATGGACTCAAAGCCGCCGCTTATTTTGTCGCAAAGCATTATGGAATCAGTATGCAAGAAGTGTTTGATATGAGCGTCGATACCTTTGAGCAATCGTTTGTTTGGGCGAGCGCGGCTGAACGTATCAAAGCGGAAGAAATTGAGAGTGCAACCGATGGAGCAAAGAACAAGACACGCGTAGGGTCAACACACGGCGCGATGCCGTTTAGCGATGGGTGGTAAAAATGGCTGACGATATTGCCGCAGTAAACGCTCGTCTTGATGCGTTAAACGTCGCTCTTGAGCAATTCGGTGTGTTCAATCAGAACGCATCTAAAAGCATGGGTCTGTTTGAAAAACAGAAAGCGAAAGTAACAACCGCGATAAAGCGTTCACCCATTGCAGGTATGGTCAAAACTCTCGCGGGATATGGTAAAGCAGTTACAAATGTGACCAAGATTACAGGTTTAAACTCAACGATGTCCAAAGAACAAAAGGCGGAACATCGTAAAGGAATGACCGTTATGCAAAAATTAGCCGCCGCGACTATTGCTCACGGTGTTGCTCAAAAATTTAGCAACAAAATTTTGAAGATTGCCAACAACCGATTTACGCGTTTGATGGTATCAGCGTTCTCATTGGTCAGTATTTTCTTAATTGTTGGATTTGCACTCGCCGCGCTGTCGATAGCATTTGACGGAGCAAACAGTCCTGTTCTCAAAATGACAGAGGATTTAGGACCGTTACATGACGCGATGCAGGGGTTGGTTCTTGTTATATCGGGTGAAGGAGATGAAGGTGGTTTGTCAACCGCGCTTGATGTATTGGCGGCGGGATTCCTCGCCGCAGGTGTAGCCGCTCTTTTCTTAGGAGCAAAAGTTGGTGTA
>Ga0209645_1001936_pt1 | contig 10081 bp, 10 predicted proteins | sample ETNvirenome_6_30_FD_184070 | JGI IMG/M metagenome (GOLD analysis project Ga0209645, IMG submission 184070) | Marine viral communities from the Pacific Ocean - ETNP_6_30 (SPAdes) (version 2) | ecosystem: Environmental > Aquatic > Marine > Oceanic | place: Pacific Ocean | collected 2013-06-19
AACTTCTGCGCCTTTGTCTACACTTCCGTCGCCTGCATTTCTAACAGCATCAGCTGTAAATACAAACTCATTCTTAGACAATCTTGCAGGGACATCGTCTGCCTTTTCCATTCTACCCATGTCAACGAAACCACCTGTCTCTCTGTAATCTTTTTCTTTACCATCCATATCTAATAATGGCATAACTTTTTTAGCTACAGGTTCTTTTTTCTCTGTAGATCCACCTTCAGCCAATAATCTTGGATTTGTATATGCATATGGATTATTTATAATAGTATCAACATCATCTATATCTGCTCCTGCATATAATGGTTTTTCTTCCTCTTCCTCTTTTGATGTCATTAGACCCGATAGTAAAGTAGTTCCTCCTATTAAAGAACCTATTCCTAAGCTACCTTTTCCAAGTGCAAACTTACCACCTACACCAAAAAGACCTTTTGTTGGAGAAACTATTGGATTTCCACTAGGTAATCCAAATAAAAATTTTTGAACAGCAGGGTTTTTAAAACCTTTAAATAAACCATATGTTATCGCAGCTTTACCTATTGGTGACTTAGCTATCTTCTTAACTGATCTTGTAACTTTCTTAACAAGTTTACCTAGACCATACATCTGTCTTGCTGATTCAAAGTCCATCTCACCACCTTCGTATGGCATGCCACCATCTGCTAATTTTGCAGGTTTAAGTTTATCACCTAAAAATTCTCCACCTCTATATGCTAATCCCATTAATCCTCCTGAATCAATAAAAGGAACAGCCCCATCAAAATTATAAGTACCACCACTGTACGTGATATCTCCAGTGTCTGCTTTTTTAAAACCAGTGCCACCCATTGTCATGGCGGTTGAAAAAGCAATTGGATCTTTTAAATCACTTAAATTAAATTTAGTTCCATAATCATCATAACTTAATACCCCTGTGTCATCTTCTTTTTGATTAGCTAAATAATCTAAATAGTCTTTTTGTGCTTTTGTATTTATTACTTGAATTGGGTTTTTTGGATTAAAAGGATTTCCAAATAAACTACCAATAAAATTTAAAGGAACTGTTGCTAAAGCTTTAGTTTTGTCAAAAACAGTTGAATCTGGTTTAATTTGTGACGGAGGCTTTTTATATTGTTCTACTTTTCTTCGATCTCTATCACCTTCACCTCTTTCAACATCACCTTGCACACTACCTGTAGATTTTGCTCCTTCAAAACCACTTTGTCCACCATACTCAACAAAACTAGGTATACCCGCGTTTGTCATAATACCTGAACCACCAGCTTTTTTTAACATGTTGGCTTCTTTTTTATTTATGTATGCAAGAAACTCACCTTTAGGTGCCATGTCTTTTGCTTCTTGTAAAGATATATCGTTTGTACTTCCACCTTTGCTCATAAGTCTGTAATTAATAATTTCATCATCTTCTTCTACTGGTGTTGCAGCTTCTGCTGATCTTATCCCTACAAAACAATATGCTGGTGGGTTGGGTCCTTTACAAGGATCACTTGGTCCGTCACCTCCTGTTGGTAAAGTTGGTCCTGGAAATAATTCTTCATAATCAGTTTGTGTCATTTGCCCAGTATTTAAAATATCTTGAGCATCAAAAGTTCTACCCAATAATTCAGAACCACTTCCTTTTAAATCTGGATTTAAATTTGGATTATATGTTGCTTGATTATAATCTTTAATTGCTTGTATATCTGCAGCCACCTCATTTAATTCTTCTTCAGTCATATCTTTTGCCCAATCAGGAACTTTACCCGTTATACCACTAACAACTTTACCAAAAAAACCTGGCAGTCCCTTATCAAGTAAATTCATTTTTCTTAAAGCTTGAACTTTATTTCTATTAATACTTGATTGAAAACCTTTATTTTTTAAATTTTGAAAAAACGATGGAGGAGAATATTTTACACTACCTGTAGTTCTAAAACCTTCATCTCTAGCTTCTTTTTTCTTTTTTTCTATTTTTTGTTGTCTTAATGCATTTTGAAAACCTGGGTCTGGTCTATTATCACCACCTCCTGCATTACCTGTTCCACCGTATGCACCACCTTCAAAATCTGATCTTGATCCACCACCAACTTCTGTATAATTGTCAAACTCAGGATAAGCTAAAATTCCTTCGGGTGTCATTGTTTCTTGACCACCTAACTTAACTAATTTATTAGCTTCGTTTGGTGTAATATAAGCTAACATATGGTCTTGACCTTTAATTTTTTTCATAGGTCTACCTTCGTTCATTATTTGTTTAGCTTGTTGTGCGTTAGTTATGGCCATTTATCTATTCTATTTTGTTTTTCCAAATAAATCAAGGCTAGGCATCATGAGAGTTACATCTTTTCGTATATCATCTGGAGATATACCTTTAGATTTCCATTCATTGTCATTTTTATATACTTCGCCTGTTTTTTTATTTGATATTTTTTCTATCACCTTATCTGGTGTTATTGTTGGTATATCACTCATTATACTGTTACCTCTTTCTTAATATTTAAATAACTAATTGCAACATCAAATGAATCTGATGTGCTTGATAATACAGTAAAACTGCTTCCACCTTCTACTACTAAAGGTTGGGTCAATAATTCTGTTGTAACATTTGCTGTTAAAGCTGCTGATTTTATAGCTGTAATACTGTTATTTGTAACAGTAATACTAGGTGTGCCAGCTGATGTTACTAATATTGATTTAATAACATAAGTTTCACTAACTAAAGGATTACCTGATCCAAACGGAGTCAGTGCACTACCTGTTGTACTGTTATCTACACCTACAAATTTAAATTGATTAGCCATTAGTTTATAAAGAAGTTAAATGCTTCTATCTCCTCTTTTAAATCTTCTTGATATGTTGAGTTTAATTTTTCTACAATAGCATCAAGATCTCTTACCTGAGCTTCTGCTGTTCCAAGATCATATTCCTTTGATGGTCTAGTTATAACCTGTACAATTTTTGCCATTATCTTCGTCCATCCGGTTGTACATCTAATCTAAAAGTTCCTAGTTTCCAACTTTGATTAGTTGTTGTGTTTGCTATTTTTAATGCAACAGCTCTAGCTCTTGCACGTGTGTCTACTTTTTGTGTTGCTGATGATATTGTAAAAGGACCTAATGCAGAACTAGCTTGACTATCATTAGGATAATTTCTTAACTGTAATGTAATTTGAGTATTGCCTGTTTGAGATATAAAGTCTGGTATAAATCTTCTTATCTTCATAATAAATTCACCATCTCCTCTGAAAGTTGCAACACCGGTAGCTTGCCCTGTGCCTTGTGCTCTTGCTTGTGTAATATCATAGTCTCCAGAAGATATGCTTGAAGTAATAGCAGTTATAGTTCCATTTTTATTTTGATCTGTTCCTGTTTCATGTTCGTAATATGCAGTTCTACCTTCTGTATTACCAATTACATCAAAAGAAGTATCTGTATCTGCATCATATTCTAGTGCGTGTGGTAATCCAAATACTGCAGAGTCTCTCCACATTGTTCTTGCTAATGTTCCAACAGTCCATACAGGTCTTTGTGGTGATGAATCAAAATAATTATATGAAACCATTCGGTTTACTACAGAAGATGAAGACGTTGGATAAAACCATACAACTTCACCAAAAAGATTATTTAGTCCAGCAGATATCATTTGATTACCAGAATCTAAATTTATATCATCATAAACAAAATCTTCTACTAAACATGGTAATGATTCTAATTTACCAGCGTATCTAAAAAAACCATTCTCTGACATCCAGTATGCAGCACCGTCAACTTCTACACATGCATTCTGTCCGGCTAGTCCACAGTTAGTCCCAACCTGTGCAAACGCAAAAGTAAATGGTTGTCCAACAAAACGTTGAGTGAATAACGCTGTATCAGTCCAAACATAAATAGCATCACGACCTCTAATTGCTCCTCTGATCTGTGATCCGTCGGCCAGTCTTTGTGTACCAGCCGTATTGGTTGCTGTTGGTATGTATGTGTTTATATCTTCTTGATCCGAGAATCTTACAAACATATCATCTTGTGTAGACGAATCTCCAATGGTTGTTTCTGTTCCAAAAAAAACTAAGTGACGATCCGGTGTAGATACAACCATGTGTCTTGATGCAGTTGGTGCACCAGATATAATTGTTGCTCTTGTAGTTGTTGCATTTGATAAACTTGAATCCCATTCAAAACAAGGACCATCATGAATTAAACAAATAGCTTTATCTCCAAAATTATCTAATGACCACATTCCTGGTTCTAAAACTAAATCACCAGAAGCAGCTTCACCCCAAGCAACATAATTACTTGAGTTTGTTACAGTTGCTCCATTACTATGTGCTGCTCTTGTCGTTCCTCTAACTGCTCTAGTAATTCCTGTTAAGTCATTTCCAGAAACACCTGTATAAGAAATTTCTTCTGTTCCAACTAAAATAAAATTAGTTCCAGATGTAGGAAAGTTTGTAGTGCTAGTTAATGTAATAGAAGTTCCTGATCCTCCAGTTCCAAATGCATTGTCTCCTAAAGCTCCATTTAAAGTTGTTGTAATAGCAGCAGTATCTTCACCACCCCAGTTACCTAGTCCATATCCAAATCCTTTAGCTTGAACAGCTGGACCAACAGTGTAATATTTTTGAATTCTAATCCCACCTGAAGTTGTTGCACCAGATCCAGATTCAGTTGATAACATTGTAATTGTAGCAGTTGTATTTGTAGGTGTTGTAACTACCATAAATTTTTTGTTATCAAAATCAGAAGCGCTATAATTAGAATTGGTAATAGCTGTAAAATTATCCATTAATAATATATCACCAGGAACTAAGTTATGAGCAGTAGAATAAGTTATAGTTACAGTAGATGATCCATTACTCGTGCTAAAAGCGTTTGTAAGAGTTGTTGTCGTTTGAATAGGGTGTATGTCATAAAATACACCACCTGAATATGCATATAAAATTCTATTTGTTCCTATAATAGCAAATTTAATAGATGTTGAGCTTATAAAATGATGAAGACCTCTACCTGCTCCTGTAAGCTCATTTTCACTTGCAGTGCCTAATTGATTCCAACCACCTATTTTTTCAGGTGTACCATATCTAAAACGAACATTATCACAATCAACCCACTGACCTTCTGCTCCTGTAGGTGTAAGTTGTTTATTAATACCTGGCTGAAAACCTATTTTTTGTAACATATATCCTCGTTATAATACTGTTTTACGTATATTAGCATATCCGTAATTTCAAGCAAGAGTTTAGTCTTGATTATGGGATCTAGAAACCCCAAGTGATAAATGAATATCTTGTTCCTTTTTTGATTTCTTTTATTTCATGTGGGTACATAAAACAACTAGGAAATATTACAATATCTCCGATTTTGGTTTTTATTTTTTTGTCATTTATTACCAGTTCTCCGCCCTGATAATCTTCATTTAATATGCCTATAATAGATATAGTAGGAATACCTCTTTTTTTTCCATCAAAGATGCTGTGTATATGATCAAAATGTTTTCTCATTAAAGTTCCTTTTTTGTATTGATTAAATCTTACGGGAGAAAAACTAGAACAGAAAAAAGGTGTTTTATCATTATCTTTATTAACATTATATTTATTATTATAATCTTTAAAAGAAGCTACGATATATTCACTTAAAATATTTTGTATATTTTGATCACAATATAAAACATTTAATTCTTTAGTATCTTCAGAGGTTTCAGTATTAGTCGCTATATTATACCAGGTATGTTTAGTCCACTTTTGTTTTTTTAAAAAAGATACAAGATCTTTACAAAGTTTTTTAGGTATATAGTTTTTTACATGTATGTAATCATTTACGTTCATTTTAAAAAATTACTTCCGTTAAAGTGTTTTTGTCTCCTAATTTATTAGCAAAAGTATTAAAAGATAAACTTAATCTTACAGTGTCAGATTTATTAACAGGTACATTATGATTTAAATTTGATGGAAACATAATTAACTCTCCTTCATTAACAGGTATTAATAATTGTCCACTATTAAAAGTATTAAATTTTTTTGATTTTATTGATATTGATGTATCAGCAGTTTTATTAAAAAGAATTGGTGGGTTGTCTTTACTTTTTCTTAAATAAAACACACCCGAAATAATAGAGTTAGAATGTGTATGAGCATGATGAAAAGAACCTTTAGGATTAGAATTAGCCCATGATTGAGTTATATAAAGCTTGTCTTCACAACCAAGAATATCTTCTGAAAAAATTTTGATTGATTCTTCAATAAATTTTTTAATCTTATTTAATTTTTTAGATTTTAAAATGTAAGTATTTTCTGTTTTATAGTTGCCATTATCGCCACCATTTAATTGCAATTTTAATTTCTCAACAAACTTTATTTCTTTATCTAAACTGTTTTCATATTTTAATATTAAAACAGGTGTTGGAAAAACTTGTAAAAGTTCTCTTTTTATCATTAATAATTATTGATCACTTAATCTATTTTTTTAGCCCAGATTTTAGTTGCAGCTTGTGCTTGATCAAACGGTTCTGTTTCATTTTGATCCATAGGATTATAAGTTCTTTGAGTCCAAGTTGATGTATATGTATTTAAATACGATTCAACATTTTCTTGACTTGTAAGCTCTCCTTCTCCAGTTTCAGTAGAACCATCTACTGTTGCACCGATCATTACTTTGTTTGCATCAGGGTAATAACCACCGTCTGCAATCCAAGTTGGAATTACACCGTTGTCTAATTGATATTTAACAATCTTATTTGCCATTTGGTTTCTCCTTATTATTTAATAGTTTACTATTAAGCGATTTTTCATCGTACAGTTTGAATCCTCTTCGCTCTGCAAATTTCTTTGCTTCACCTGAAAATTTATCTGCGCATGTTTCTAACCATTGCATAGTCATTTCATGAGTAGGCTCTTTACCTTCTTTCATCAACTTATTTTCTATTTGCAAATAAGCATAAATTTCAGCTTGAGCCTGTGCACTGTTTATACCTATATCGAAGAGATAAATCAAGTTTCCTTCATCAATAACTCCACCTCGAGAACGAGCAGCATTTAAGGCCTGTTTAAGACAAGTCATAATATGATAACGAACTTCTTCTTTTTCGTACTCTTCTTCAGTAATGTCCTCTTTACCTATTTTTTTTAATATAGATTTATATTGAGTTGTAAAAAAAGACATTTTTCTAACAGCTCCTTGAACAGCATTCATAATATTACTTTCAGCTACTTGTAATCTTAAAATTTTTAACTGTAAATGTTCTATTTGAAGCTCATCTAATTCTGATGAATTTAATTTTTTTTCATGTTTTTTAATTAAAATTCTATTCTCCATTAATTTTAATTGTGCTTCTTCTAAAGCTGCTCTTGTTTTTTCTATTTCTGCAAGAGTATGTTTAATTGATCGCACAGGAGTAAGGGCTGTTACATCTAACATAACACCCATAAACTGAGAGTGTGATTTATGAAAATTAGAAGATGTTTTTTTAATAGCTGGTAAAGTATTTTTAATATGCTTTAGCATATTTTTATACTCTTTTTTAATATTTGGTAAATTAGAAATATTTTCTAAACTTAAATTTTTAGACATTTTAAAAACTATAAGCCACCATGCGAGTTTGAAGCAAAACCCATTCTACTTACAGCTTGTGTTAGATCTCCGTAATCACTTAAATCTCCAGTGGATGCAATAGTTGCTTGATCTACAGTATTAATATTACTTGGAGTTTGTCCACCACCAAAAAAAACTTTAATTGAGTCTGAATTACCTGATCTTGCTGCGGCGGTCACTGTCGCATCTCCAAAGTCCGTTGTATTTCCAGTTGATGCAATTGTTACATATTCTACTGTGTTAACAAAGTTAGAAGGTGGAATAGCTGCACTAGCATTTCCTAAACTTAAAACACCTCTGGTTGAACTTGATCCAGAACCATTTCCTTCAGCTCCTGTGGATAAATCTCCAAAATCATTTGAGTTTCCAGTTGATGCAATTGTTATGTATTCAACTACATTTGTTGTTCTTGTAGTTTGTGGTTGTCCAAAAGAAGGCCCACCATAAAAAGTTCCACCAAATAGTATTCCTCTAGTTGTAGAACAACAACCTTGGTTTTGTCCGTATTTAGCTTTTATCATATCTCCAAAGTCAGCTGAGTTTCCAGTTGATGCAATAGTTACATATTGAATAACTTTATCTGCAAAAGTATCAGTTTCTGCCGATGGTCCAGCAGTGTATGAGTTAAACGCACCGTACCAAATTCCTCTAGTTTCATTAGAAATTCCTCCATTATTTGAACCACCCTCTCCACCAGATTCATCTAAATTTCCAAAAAAAATTGCATTACCTGCTGTTGCAAAAGTAGAATAATCTATCTTCGTTGTTCCTGGATTTCCTCCAGAAACATTACCACCATGTAATCCTCTGGTTGAAGAACCACAAGAAGAATTGTTTTCATTAAATGAACTTACTAAATCTCCAAAATCAGTTGCTGATCCTGTTGATGTCATTAAAATTTTATCGATGTTTTGAGTATGAGATGGTGTACCTCCCCCAGCAAATAAACCTATTCCAGCTGGAAGTCCACTTGAAGAACCAAAACCTAAAATTTGATATCCAAAAGATTTACCTTTTCTTCTTTGAATGTTTCTAGTGTTCTTACCTGGAGTAAGTTTATTTTTTAAATCTCTCATATCTATACCTATTATGCGTCGTTAGCAGCGTCAGTAGTAAAGAATAATTTAACACCTAAAAGTTTTGCATCAGCTGTTAAATCGTCTGCTGATACGTCCCTAGAGATTTGAAAAAACACATATTCATCTGTGCTAGGTGAGCCTGCTATTGTAACAGCTCCACTTTCTGCTGTAACCGCTAAGTCATTTGCTGTACCACTCATTGCTTTTGCCGTAGGTAAAACCGCAGTACCAAACGCAGTGTTTAAATCTCCGTTATCTGCTAATGCAACACCTTGCAAAGCCCATGCTGTAGTTCCAGTGTTTGTTGTGTTTGCTGTAAAAAATGCTTGAAAAGTTACTGTGCCTTCATTCCATGATTTAGGAAAAGCAACCGCAAACTGTGCAAACTCATCTGAATCTTTGTCAAAATCTAAAGTTTTAAGTTCAGGTCCATTTGATAATTCTGTTTGAGCAAGAGGTGCACATCCACTTGTAGTATTAGGATACATAGCCGAAGCTGGAACCCAAATAGTTTCTTTTCCTGCAATTTTTATTGCAGCTGTGTTGTCTCCTCCATCTACTGCTTTAGCAACTCCAGTTCCATTAGGGGATATAGTTATATCTCCGTTTGCTCCATCTGTAATTGTAATATTACCAGAGTTAGTGCCTGAATTTGTATCTAAAACTAAATCTTGTGTTCCGCTTGTTGTAATTGCTGCTGCAGCTGAACCTGTTCCAAAAACAGTTTCTCCAGATCCTTTTGGTACAATAGCTATGTCGATGTTTGTATCACCACCTGTTGCAGATAATGTTGGATCGTTTCCTGTTGCTGCATTTGCAATTGTAAATTCATTTACTGCAGAACTTGTAGCTGTAAGTAAAGCTAGTTCATTTCCGTTTGTATCTAAGATAGATGTGCCTATTTTAGGTGATGTTAAAGTTTTGTTTGTTAAAGTTTGTGTTCCTGTAGTTGTAACATTACCAGCTGGTAAAGTATAAATGTCTGGGTTAGTTCCATCATTTCCAGTAGCAAATACAAGAGCATCACCTTTATCAGTTGCTGCAAAAGTAAAACTGTCTCCAGATCCTGAAGTGTATTTAAACTGTACTGTGTATGCACCTGATGTTGAATTTCTTAAAAAATAAAAAGTTTGTGTATCTAAAGGAATTGTTACTACTTGGTTTCCTGTAATAGTTCCAGTGAACTCAATCATTCTGTGAGACATTACTGCTCCAGTTGATCCGTCAGAAACAGTGAGCGCTGTAGTATCCGCACCACCAGCAATTGATTGTGCTGTAAAACCACCAGAAATTTGTTCTATAATTTGTAAATTAGTATTAGTTTTCGTCCCCCATGTACCGGCGTTTTCACCAGTTGCTTGAAGTTCTACCCCTAAAGGTGTGTATGTTGATGCCATATTTTATCTCCTATGCAGCGTCAGTATAACTTGTATT
>Ga0209645_1001937_pt1 | contig 10077 bp, 10 predicted proteins | sample ETNvirenome_6_30_FD_184070 | JGI IMG/M metagenome (GOLD analysis project Ga0209645, IMG submission 184070) | Marine viral communities from the Pacific Ocean - ETNP_6_30 (SPAdes) (version 2) | ecosystem: Environmental > Aquatic > Marine > Oceanic | place: Pacific Ocean | collected 2013-06-19
AGCGCTGCCGCACGCAGATGGCGCTTCACAATCATGTAGAGCTGGTCGTGCGTGCCACGCGGTATGCTTGCTATGCTTTCGACCTTGGCCTGTGATCCATGCGTGTCATCATAGTGCGCACCACCTATGGTATGCCGGTGCCAGGCTCGCATTTGAAGTAGGTCTACATACGTTAGACCGGCTAGCCTGCCGTCGTTCCGCAAGCACCACAGCACTGAATACGGCTGGTCCTGGTAAGCCGTCGCAATCAGACCAGTCTCTGATATGTCTTCACTGCGCAGCGTTAGGTCTGCCGCGCTGTACTGATCCTGCAATTTGTCGAAGGCCAACTCCCGCAGCTTGCGCCCGTTGTTTTGAACGTACAGCAAGTTATTGCCAACCTTGGCGGGCAAAGCGGTTGGGTCGCAGCTCCAGGCACTGACTTTAGTAATGCTGAAGCTGAACGGTGTCAGCGTCACATCGTCATCGGTTCCAAAGCATTGGAATATGCCACCACTGGTGCCGATAGTTAGCCTGCGGTCTTCGGATAACCATTCAATCTGGTCTACCGTGTCTGAACTGATCGTTAGACTGAGCGCATTGTCTTCAAAGATTTGCTCGCCAATAATTGACCTACCTGCGCTGTCAAACTGGCCTGTGCTGCGCCCTAGCGGTTCTGTTGCACTGAAATTAAAAAAGTCGGCGGTCTTGCTAAAGAAAATGGTCTGCGGCTCTTCGGTAGTGCCTGCATACACCAGGCGCTGCTGATAAATCTGCACGGTACGCGGATAGCCCGTCGTTTCGCTGAAACTGCCTAACTGCCACTCTGTCGTAGCGCCTACGCCCGCAATGGCTTTCTTCAATAAAACTAAAACTACTGTCGTGCTGGTGCGCTCTACAATTTCGCCGTAGCCCCACTTGATTTGCGGGGCGATCTCGGTGTTGAAACGGATGTAGCGGCCTATGTCCGTAGTTTGAAAGCCAGTGTCATCCGTAATGCCAGTGGCTGCACTCGCTGTTACTTTTAAGTACTTGCCTTTGTCAACAAAGCTCTTACTGACCGTTAAGTCTGCAGAAGTTGGCGCTGCAGTGATGTCTACCGGTGTGCCGCCTGCGGTGGTCGCAAGTTTGAAGGTGTTTTGTGTGGCGCTGACTACAAAATAGTCTGTAGTGGCCGATAAGGTCGGCGAGCTAGTAAAGCCGCTGGGTATGGCAGAAAACTGGATCTTCATGCCATTAACTAGCGGGTGATTCGCTAGCGTGAAGCTGTTGGTCGCAACATCGACATTGCTTGGCGATATTGTACCGACTTCTTCTAGGCTGAGTGTTTGGGCAGAATCATCAATTGTTGCAGAAAACTCTGAATTTGCTGCCAGCGCTACCGTCAACGTGGTGTCGGTGGTGTTCGTCGCCATAAACGGCCCATCGGTCAGCACGGTTGCAGGGCTACTGCCTGAACTCGGTAGCAGCTCTGTCAGTGTCCAATCGTTCGTGTCGTTACGCTCTAGGCGGGCTGGTGGATGACTCGGATGGGCTAAGAAGAGTACGTCAGCGCTTTGTGTGAAGGCTAGGTCATCGACCTGTGCAGCGGTGTAGGGCGTTGTGATCTCTGCCCGCTGGCTGATGTTGACGTTGCCGCTGGTGCTTTGGCTTGTGGTGCTGGTGACGGTGAAGGTGTTTGGGTCTGCTACGGTGGCAATCGTGTAGAAGCCGTCAACGCCATTGCCGCTGGTAAAGTCCAGGTAGACTTCATCACTCACACTGTAGCCGTGTGTAGACTTCGTTACCGTGACGGTGGTCGTGGTCTGGCTGTAGGTGCCTGCGATGTCATCGGTTCGGACAGGGCCGTCGTTGGCGAAGAACCTTATATAAAGGTTGCCAAACTCTAACACTAGGCTTGTGCCCTGACCGCGACTAAACGGTATCAGTCGGGCTTGCCCGTTTGCCTTGGTGGTTGCCGCGAAAAACGTGCCTGGCCTGCGGGTCAAGCTACCCTGTGGCAGCACTACCATATTTTCTAGCGTCGCCAAGCTGGACTTGTAGGACTCTAGTTCAACCATACCTTGCATGCGTGGACTGATCTGCCCATCGGCAAAGCTGGATTGAAGTGCCTGAATTCGCATTATGGAGCCGGTACTGCGCGGCGGTAGGTTGAACCTACAAGGCGGGCGTTGATGAACCCGTCCGCAAGGAACTCGCCAGCCTGTGAGCGTTCTTGCGAATCAACGCCACGCGCCTCGGCCAGTATCTGTAGATACTTCGATAACATCCGGTCACGCAGCTCCGCACGACCTGTGAGCGCTTCTGCAATTTCAGATGCCAGCTTCATCGCTACGGCGTGCAGCAATAGGCTATCGAATTGGGTTGGATCAGTGACTTTTGCAATGTAGAGCAGGTTGACTGCTGTTGCGTCGGTAAACACAAAGCGGCCTTCCAGTTTGTAGTCCTGGTAGTAGTCTTCAATGTCTAGGACGCGCAAGCAATCAGCGGGAAGGGCAAACTTTTTTGCATAGCCCCACGCTGGCGCGGTCACGCTGGCAGCTAGAGCTACGCGGGTCACTGCAGCATTCCAAGGGTGCGAACGAAGCACGGCGTCTCTGCAGTCTTCATAACGAAGATTACACTGCCGTGCCCGCTCGTTTTCGTCGGTCAGGGCTGCGATTTTGGCTTCGCCCAAGTTACTCAGGGCGATGTTGCATATCTGAACGACGCTGGTCATTAGTCTCCCAAGGTATAGAAGACCATGAACTTAATGGTCCCAGTCGCGGCTGCGCCACCTACGGTAGCAATCAAGTCGGTCTGGGCCGTGTAGTTGTAGCCAACGCCTGCAATGGCATTGGTTTCGGTCACTAGGTTTGCGGTGTTCATCGTGGTGGCCGTGATGAAACGGTCATCGTCTGAAGCATCGCCTACCTTGATGGTTACGCTTGAACCTAGCGCATCCGCAACAACGCGGACTTGCCAGATGGTTGCGCCCTTGGGCATTCGCGCAAACGTAATCGTGTCCGCAGAAGCCGTAGAACTGGCTTCAAAACTGTCATACCAGACCCGCATTCGGCCATGAGCTTCTGCGGCATCTACATTCACGGCCGGATCGGCAGTGATGTTCGTGACTTTCGTCGTGTTATTATTTGCCATTAGTTAGCTCCTGGTTATGGCGATTCGTCACAAGAAATTTCAACGACCTTTTCTTCTTCCATTCTGGTCGCGCCAATCGACATACAAGCGTACACCTGGACGGCGTAACCTTTGTCGGGCCGCTCATCGATGCGCACGGTCAGATCCTTGGCTACCGCCAGTGTCAGACCGTCTACTGCATACGCGAAGCAGGTTCTAACATCGCTACTGGTGTTGTGTGCCAAGCGGGTGCTGGTGATGAACTGGAAGCCCATAAAGGTGTTCACCTCGCCTTGAACTAACGCCTTGACGGTGTTGAAATCTGAGCTGGTGATGTTCGTGCTTTCTAACAGATCTTGGATCTGCTTTGGGCCTACAACCATCACACGCGGAATGCTTGGGTCTACATCGTTGTTGTCCAGCAGGTACTTGGCTTCGCGTAGCTTGCCGATTGTCAGACCTTCATTTGATCCTGACAGGTTGACCGCTACTTTCTGCCCACTTGGCAGGGCGGTGGTGGTTCCGCCGGTCTCACCGGTCTTTGCGTCACCTGTGGCAGCGGTGATAATGACATCATCCATTGACCGCCCGATTGCGAATGCCTGGGCCTGTGCGTAGGAAGAAGTTGGGTCAACGATCATCCGTAACTTGTCTTGATCGTCAATTAAATCAGCTACTTCATAGTCTGCCAACGTCACCATTCGTCTGGCGTGTGGTGTGTCGTTGAGCAGAGTATCTGCAGCTCTGGTGGTTCGGACGGAAGCGCTCTGGCTACCGATCTGGTCAAAGAAGGCTTGCTTGCCGCGAACCGCTTCAACACGCACAGCACCGCGAAGGCGTGAGCCTTTTTGTTGGCTGAGATGCTGAAGGTTCGCTGAATACTGCTGTACAAAAGCAGTTGTGATCTGCGAAGACATTATGTCTCTCCAAATTTAAGCTCCCATGCCTAAATTCAGAGTTATCTTCGCTAGGAAGGCTCTTGGTAGGGTGCGAAATACGGGTCTAGACAGATTGTCCGACACGCAGCCCGCATGGGTAATCGTGCCTAGCGCTTGCGGCTAGGCGGTGGTTTCGGTGGTTCTAGTTTGAACCCTTCATCCTGACATACAAAGTTCCAATACTTGTTTGCAAGTTGTATCGGATCAACGACATCTGCCGGTGTGCCGTTTTCTACAGCTAACCGCAACACTTCCATCCGCAGTTCGCGGATTTCCTGCTGGGTCATGTCAGCAGTTCCCGTAGGCGCAGCGCTTCGGCGACGTATTTATCATGGTCGCGGTGCATGCCGTCCCAGTACGGTCCATCTGGTGCCATCAGTTCAGACAAGCGGCTTTCTATATCAACTCTACCGCCGTTGGAATTGGTGCCAACATCGTTCTGTAGAAGCCCGTCTTCTGCCATCATGCGGCCTACTTTGTTCATCATCTTGACCAAGCCAGGATGATTGCCCAAGCCGGTTTCTTCGACTAACTTCAGTGTCTCACCATCCGCTAGCTGCAAGAAGGCACGCCTAGCGATGTCACTGTTGGCTTCATAATCTCTTCCCCAGTCCTGCCGTAACGAATGCACATAATTCTGCTGTTGCTGTTCAAACTGGTCCTTGGCAGCGGTTTCGCTCAGTTCGCTGTTCTTGCTGTACCAGTCATAGATGTTGCGTACTTGGTTCTTGTTCAGTCCTAGCTTGTGCGCTTCCTGCAGAAACTGGCGTGTTGTTTCATTGTCGGCGTGGATGTCGTAGCCAGCCGGATCATTTGGCCGACCAAGGCGTTCATAGACTTCGGACCAGGACGGGTCATCTTCTGAGCTGGGCAGCCGCACAATCTGCTCTGGTGGTGCGCCTAGACGCTTGACCAGATGAACGTAGCTCTTGGCTAGCTTCGATACGTCATCAAAGCTGCGCAGGCTGGGTTCATTCGCTAAATCTTCTGGCAGGCTTCGCGGATCAAAGGCTAGGCCATTGACGGCTTCCGCGGTGCCTTCGGGTGTCAGCCCAGTCTGGCTAGGCTCTATTGGTGCTTCAGATGGCGGCGACTCGTTCGTCGCTTGTGCCTCTTGGGTCGTAGTCGATTCCATACGGATGTTCTAAAAGGTTATCAAGCCGCTCCAGGTCAGTACCCAGGTAACGGAGCAAATCAATAACAACACTACGCCGTCCATCGTTATACGCCGTGCTATATGGGTCGCCAGGAACGTGACACGGGTCAAAGATCCCGTGTCGGTGACAAAGGTCTGCCAAGACACGCTCGCCCTGCGGACCTTTAAAAATGGTGCGGTAGTCCGCCAACCGTTTCTTTTCTTTTTCGCTTAGTCTCATGCGCTCTGTGCCCTGGCTTCATTTAGAGTAGCGACGCTTTCGTTTCTGCGGCTCATGCTGATAAGGTTTTGCTGTTCCGCGATTGCGTTCGCTTGTACCAACTCCTGCTGTTGTGCCTGCTGTTCAGCTTCGGCCTGCTGTTCTTGCATCATCTCTTCAGTACTCTTGAACACGCTTGGGCTGACCTTCAGGATTTCTGCGGCTAGTTCTGCAACACGCCCTGTCTGGAAGCGCTGGATCACGGTTGGATCTAGCTGCGCAAACGGCACCAGGAACTGAATCAACTGACTGATCGAAGCCAGTTCGCCTGCGCGTTGAGCAATCGCTACTGGATTGCTGTAAGCCACCTTGAAGTCGGCATCTAATAATACTTGTGGCGGTGGTGGTAGCATCTGTGAACGCAACATTACGGAAAGTGTGCGGATCACGAGGGGTCCGAGGTATTCTGCCTCTTGACGACTAACGACGGGCGCTAACACGTTTAGGCGATCTCGCTGTCTAGCAGCGATTTCGGTAGCGCTGAAACGCAGGACGTCACCATCGGCAGCCGTGGGGCCAGGTAACTCCAGCAAGTCTAGATAGAAAGTTCTTTCAATGGCACCCCGGACTTGACCAATTTTGGCTTCGTTCAGGTCTACCCGCCCGCCAGTTTGTAGCGGTGCTATGCGGTCTTGTGGCCCAAGACCGGCGCGGTAGTAGTTCAGACCGCCTGGTGTCGTTCTGATTGGCGACAGGAACCCGTCGTCCGGCACTAAGAGCGGTGGATCGACTACTTTCTGCAGCGCGATCAAGCCAACACGCTCCATTTCATTGACCATCCGGACATCGGGCAAGGCTTCAATCCCAGGACCACGCCCATAAACTTCCATACTGTTTTTCTGCCAGCGGCTGACAATGTAGGGCATTTCATCAAAGCCACCTTCCTGCACCGTCTTGCGGCTCTCTGGATGCACATAGACGCTCAAGAAAGGCTTCTGCTTTGAAGTCCTGCCACCAGGTGCGTTGCTTCTAGGCCGCACGATGTGCAGTAGCTCAAAGCGTCGAAACGGTTCCTTGTCGGCGGCCTTCACGATTTCGTCAGGCAACTTGTTGCCAAACTGTTTGTACAGACTTCTAGCGGTGTCATCGAAGCGCCGGTACACGCTGTCGATCATGCCTGTTTTGTTTTCGGCAATGTACGTGTGGCCTAGAAAGTACGACTTGAAGACTGGACCCATGCCAGGCTCTTGCGTCACATACATGCAGCCCGTACCAAAGGCTAGCAGGTCTAGGTAGTATTCATGCGCCGACTGATGAAACATTGACCTGGGCGCATTGAAGACGGAGTTGCAGCGTCTAGTTGCGTCTTCTAACCAGAGCTGTACCTGGCGGTTTTTCATCAGTTCGCGGTCTTCGGTTTCTAGGGCAAACCAAGGCACTGTAGAACTGGTCAGCGTGTTGTGTAGCCCAGATGCGCCACGAACCAACGCCCGTACCGCTGTGCTTTCATAGATCCGGTCACGACGCTGTTCCCCAGGTGCGCGGTACCTATTGGTAAAGTCGGCTCTTCTAGGAATCATCAACTCGGCAATATCCTGCCACATATTTTCCCAGTTGCCGCGCTCGCTCTTCAGCGCTTCGTATTCTTGAACTAGCGTTGCTGCATCGCTACTCATAAGGCGTACCTTCGGCGGCTCTGCGTATCACCACCACCAGATAAAATCGTGTCTTCACGCCCATAGCGATTCAACAGCAAACGTCGCATGCGGCGCAAGCGTTCTTCTTCGGTCATCTGACCAGCCTTTGTGGTCGCCTGCTCCATCTCTGGTATTACACCTGGATCGTCCAGAGTTGGTGCAGACGCTAGATTGTCGCCGGTGGTTACCTGCCCCCCACTGCTTCCATCGTCATCACCAAAAACCTGATTGGCCAGATCAATATTAAAATTTGCAAAGTCTGTCGGTAGCGCTTCAATGCCACCAGTGTTGCCTTCTGCATCTCTGACCGCACCTTGCACAAACTTAACTGCTGGGTTCTTGTCGCCAACGGCTGTGGCGTATATATCACCAACTAATGGAATTACTTTTTCTTCCATGTACTTTGTGGCCTGTGCCGCTTGTGATTCAGCACCTCCAGTCAACTGCTGCGCATAGCCTTCCAAGGTTTCATTGCGCTGCCCGCCTGAAATGTTCTTACCAAACTGGACCGCATTTTCTTGCATGGCTGCAGCTGCCCGCACCGCTTGCGCTTGTGCCGCTGCGCCTGCTTGTACTAATGCTTCTTGTCCTGCAGTGCCTATCCTGATTAACTCTTGCTGTATCTGACCGCCACGCTTCACGGCTTCTTCCTGCAGGCCACGCACACTGATGCGACTAAGGTCTTGGTCTAGATTTAAGCTCATGTCTGGCAAAGTCGGCATGTTGATTTCAATCTTTGGCATGTAGTCCTGCTCGGTGTTGATGCCTAACGTATCGGCAGCACCTTTCAGGTTCGTCTTTGCAGACTCAGTAAAGCCGCGAACATTGGTTTCTATTAGCTTTTCAGTTTTGTTTTTTGCATCTCTTGCATCACACATCGACTAACTCCTTTTCCATAAGTACGGTTTTTAATCGGAAGCCTGCCTTGTTCAAAACTCGTTGATAGCCTTTGAAGCCGTTTTGGTAAATTCGTACAGCACCACGTTTGCGGGCATCTGCTTCAGCGGCAGGCAAAACTTCGTTTACAATTTCTTTTAAAGAACCTGCCACATAGATTCCGTAGCCTTCCAGGCCGTCTGGACCGGATTCATAAGCACCCACCAAGCAACTGTTTTTTGAACTGTAGAACTCCAAACGTCCTGCGTCGATTGCGGCCACTACTGCGTCTACTGTCGTGTCATGCCCATTGCGCTTAATCGCTTTCGCGATGCCGTCCCGAAACTCCTGCTTCAACGCGCAGCTCCACGACGCTTAAAGCCTTGGCTCAAAACAGAACGCCGGTACCCTAAACGATCACCGCGCTTTCGGGCTTCGGTGTCAATGGCTAATGAACGCTGTAGTCCAGGTGCCTGCCCTGAGAGCGTCAAGACCTGTTGCTTCGCGGTTTCCGCCTGACGCGTGTACTCGCTCAACTGTGGTTCCATTCCTTCATACGCCGCTTGTAGACGCGAATACTCCTGCTGGCTCGCGTCATAGACCGCCTTGGTGTCACTCGCGGCACGGTCCACAAAGCCCGTGTCCTGGGCTAACGACTGATAATTCTGTAGCGCCTGCTGAACCTGCCCAGAGCCCATGAAGTTCTGGTACGCCTGCGCTGCTGGTGTGTAGGTGCCAGACGCATATTGGTTGTACGATGCGACACTAGGGTTGTAGGTGTTCTTCAAATAGTCCTGGTAATTACTTAACACCGTTCCTGTCTGCTGTTGGGCGTAGCGCGTCACATAGCCGGTGTCTTTGAGCAGGTTTTCTAGGTTGGTATTGACGCCTGAAATTTGTGTGGTTAGGCCGGTAATGCGCTGTTCGTTGTTGCGGATGCCTGTCTGAAAGTTGGAAATCTGTTTCTGATAGTCGCCAATCCGGTCGTACGCGGTCTGGATATAACCACTGTAGGTCTTGGCCCGATTGGCGACGTTTTCGTAAGTGCTGTAGTTGGTCGCACCACGACGGTAGGTTTCATAGACTGCATCAGAAAACGTCATCGTGCCGCGCTTTGACAGAAACTTGATCGCATTCGTCAGCGATCCATAACCAGAATCGGTTACTTTGCCTAGCCCTAGTGCAAATCCAGCATTAAAAGGCCGATACTCTTGTGCGCCTTCGTACCGATTTTGGTCATCTCTAAATACGCGATAGATTTTATTGGTGCTGTCAACAACATATCGGCCACCAAGTTCTGCTGAGTTTGCAAATAAATTTGCAAAATTCTGTTGTGCCGAAATGTTTCTTTGCTGCGCCTGAATGTCCTTGGTCAAGGCTGTGATGTTCGCAGAGTAGCCTTCGGCTTCTTTCTGTAGATTGCTGATCTGTGTGCGGTAACTGCCTAGTTGACTTTCGTACTGCTGTTGTCCGGTCTTCGTTGCTCCCGAATACTGTGAAGAGTACGTTCCATAGAGTTTATTGGCTTGCTGGGCTGCCGAATCCTTGATGCCGCCTAACCGATTCAACTCTTGCTGGGCTGCCTTGTAACTGCGCTCTAGGCCAGCACCTTGAGCCGTCACGCTCTGATACGTCTGATAGCGCTGCCGGAGCTGCTGGTTGTAGGCATCTACCGCCTGGTTGCGGTCCTGCACATAGCGGTTGTAATCCCGCGTTAGCGTGCCCTGGTAGTTACGGGCTTGCTCGACGGCTCGGTTGTACTGTGGTGCCAACTCTTCATAACCCGCTAGTGCGGCTCTACCAGATTCCTGTGCGCCCGTTAGAAGCTGTCGGTTCCGCTTGAGCGCTTCGCGGATGTTGAAGTCCGTTGCAAACTTAGTTGAGCGGGCCATAGCTCTCTGCCGTTGGGTGTTTCATCCAGAAGTCAAACGGGTCGAAGGTTCCGTCACTCAGGCTGCCGACCGCTACACTAGGGCGCGGCTGAAAGTTCGCTGTGGTGGCGTATCTCAACGACTGACAGGCGTATCTGGTTGCACTCATTAGGTCATCGCTCTTGCGAACCACCTTGCCGTCCTTCCTGTGGTACATGCGGAATTCCTGAAACCACTGATCCAG
>Ga0209645_1001938_pt1 | contig 10076 bp, 8 predicted proteins | sample ETNvirenome_6_30_FD_184070 | JGI IMG/M metagenome (GOLD analysis project Ga0209645, IMG submission 184070) | Marine viral communities from the Pacific Ocean - ETNP_6_30 (SPAdes) (version 2) | ecosystem: Environmental > Aquatic > Marine > Oceanic | place: Pacific Ocean | collected 2013-06-19
AGATCACACTAATCCTGGTGCAACACAAGCCTTAAATGTATATCCTGCTGTAAATAGTTATAGACCCTGGAAATCTATTACTACTACTAGCGGTAATGCTTTAACAGCAAGAGCGCAAGGAGCAGCATCATTTAAATCAGATACAGGTGTTATTTCTATATTTGCTGGTGATGCTACTAAACTATATAAACTAACATCTAACTCATTTGTAGATGAAAGTGGTGGTACTACATTCTCTACACCTACTGATGGTCATTGGGATTTTATAAAGTTTGGAGAAGTTGTTATTGCTTTTAATGGTGATGATGCACCTCAAGCATGGACATTAGATGGATCAACTGATTTTGCTGCACTTGGAGGATCACCTCCTATATTTAAACATGCAGCTGTTATAGGCAACTTTGTTGTTACAGGATATCAACCAACTGCACAAACAACTGTAGCCTGGTCTAGTTTTAATAGTCCGACATCTTGGACTGCTGGAACTAATCAATCTGATACAGAAGTTCTACCTGAAGGTGGAGTTATTACTGGTGTTACTGGTGGACAGTATGGATTAATATTCCAAGAATCTCGTATTACTAGAATGGATTATAGAGGTGGTAATGTTATCTTTTCATTTAGAAGAATAGAAGATAATATAGGAGCAGTACAAGGTAAGAACGTAATTAAAGTTGGAAACTTTGTATACTTTTTATCTGAAGATGGATTTAGAGTTACTGATGGTTCATCATCTAAGCCTATTGGTAATGGTAAAGTAGATCGTTTCTTTTTAGATGATTTAAAGTTTGCTAAACGAGAAAGAGTTAAAGCAACTGCTGATAGAGAAAACAAATTAATATGTTGGTCTTATCCATCTAAAACAGGAACCAACTCTGATAATCAAAATGATAAGATACTTGTATATCATTATGAATCTAACAGATGGTCATTAGTAGTTATAGATCATGAGTATATGATAGATTATCAAACTCCTGGCTATACATTAGAAGAACTAGATGATTATCCAACATCAGGTGCAAATGATTTAGATGCAATTACTATTTCATTGGATAGTGCATTCTGGTCTGGTGGACTTAGATCATTTGGTGTATTTGGAACAGATCATAAACTAGGAGCTTTTCAAGGTAACTCATTAAAAGCTGAAATAGGTACAAGTCAAACAGAATTATTTCCTAATAGTCGTTCTATGATTACACATGTACGACCTATTATAGATACAGATGATGCTACAGGATCATTAACTTATAAAAATAAAATAGCTGATACTTCAGCAACAACAAGTGAAAATGCAATGCATTCTACTGGAACAATACCATTCCATAGATCTGCACGATATTTTAAATTTAACATACAAGTTCCAGCAAACAAAGAGTGGAATGATGCACAAGGACTTGATATAGAAGCTACAAACGAAGGATATAGATAATGGCACTTTTAACAAACCCAATGACAGCAGATTTACAACAACGTATTCAAAATACTAGTTTTGGTAGTCCTGATTATTTACAAGGGTTTCAAGGTACAATGCCTACCTGGCAACGTAACATGACTATGAATAATTATATGCCAGGCTTACTTACACCTGAAGGTACAAATGCACCTGTTGATCAAGCAGGAATACCAGATTACAGAGGTTATACTCCAGGAGTACCACCACAATTTGGAGGATATCCAGTAGGTCCAATGCCAGTTCCATTCTCAGATGTTGCAGAAATGGTTAGAGGCGGTGGTGGAGAAAGAACTCCAGGCAGTCCTAATTATTCAGGACCAGGAGTTTCTACAGAATTTGTTGGTGATAATGCTTTTAGAATTAATTCTGATGGCACAGTAGAAAAATTAGATCCTGATTCAATAGATTATAAGTTAGCTAACTTTATGAAGACTATTACTGGTTTTAGTCCAATGAGTTTAGCAAAACAAGGTTTAGGTTTAGATCCTGATGCTGATTATAAAGAAACATTAGATATAATGCAAAGAGTACAAAACCGATACGGACAAGATGTAGCTAAAGATTTTAGAGATAAAGCATTTCCAGGTAGACCTACAACAGGTGCTGAAGGAACTGGATCTGGACAGGTTGGAAGTACAGGACCAACAGCTAGAACTGGTAATACTCCAACTGGAAGTATAAGAGATAGTGGAATGGTAAGAACCTCTCCTAATCAAGGACCAGCAGGTGGAGGTGGAGGAGGTGGAGGAAAAAGCAGTCCTTCAGCTAGTGGTGAAAAAAGTGGTAAAGCTTCTGGATCTGGAAAAGTTGGAAGTACTGGTCCTACTGGTCGTAGTCGTGGTGGCTGGTAATGGCTAGTAAACAAAATTTAGAATATGTTTACAACTATCCTGCATATACTTTACAGGGTATACTATTATCTACATATGAATATCAATTAGTATCAGAGGATATTACTAATCAATTAGTAAGATATCATAACTCTGAAAATCAGGAGGTAGTATCATGGTTTCTTGCGTAAATTGTAATCACGAATGTCATTGTAGTAACAATGGACAATGTGTTGTATGCAAATGTGCTAACTGCGAACATGAAAACGCATTAGATGAATTTTGGAAAAGAGTAGAAGATGGCTCACACATACAAGAATAGTAAAGTTGATTTAACAACTACTGATGATACTTCATTATATGTAGTACCAGCAGATACAACATCTGTTGTAAAATCTATATTAGTATCTAATGATGATACAACTAATGCATGTCATATAACAGCTACATTATTAAATACTTCTAATGATGTATTTAGTTTATTTAAACAAAAAAATATAACAGCTAAAACAACTGAAGAACTATTGACTAGTCCATTAGTTATGAACACAGATGAAGATTTAAAATTTCAAGCAGAAAATGCTAATGATCTTCATGTTATAATTAGTTATTTAGAAATTACATGATTAAAGCTATATTAATACCTACAGAAAATGTAGAAGAAGCATGGAGTCTGGTGGATAAACATATTGCTATGGCATTAGAAAGATCAGGAGAACACTTTAATAGTTCAGATATTAAAGCTAATTGCTTAGATGAAAGTATGCAACTTTGGTTAGGATGGGATAAAGATGCAGAAGAATCACATTATTGCACAGCTATTACACAAATATTAAAAAGACCAAACTCAAGAGTATGTAATGTATTTATTGCAACTGGTCGTGAAATGAAAAAATGGGTACATGTTATGGATGATATAGCCAAATGGGCTGATACACAAGAATGTACACATGTAGAATCATGGGCTAGACCTGGATGGGAAAGAGTCCTTAAACAATATCAATTTAAAAAAACACACGTTTTGCTAGAAAGGAAACTATAATATGTCAGGCGGAGGCGGAGATACAATTGTTCAGGAAAATCAGGTATCACCTTATGAACCATCAGAACAGTATTTAAAGAATATATTATCTGAAGCATCAAACTTATATCAATCTGGAGCTGGTTCACAATATTATCCTGGATCAACAGTAGTACCTTTTGCATCACAGACGCAAGCAGGTTTACAAGGATTAGAAAATTTATCTCGTAATCAATTATCTGGATCACCAATGATGCAACAAGCTGGAAATGTTTTTTCTGGTTTTGCTGCTGGACAAGCTCCAAGTACATTTAGTGGTAACTATTCAGGCATTCCTACACAAACGTACAGTGGTATGGCACAATTATCACCACAACAAGCTTATTTAGGTGATGTTAGATCAGCTATAACAAGTGATGTTATGGGAGATGTCCAATCACAGTTTGGTGGTATGGGTAGAACAGGAAGTAGTCCTGCTGCACAAGCTGCAGCTGCAAGAGGTGTAGCCCAAGCTTATGCTCCTATAGCAACACAAGTGAGTGAAGCAGAAAGAAATAGACAACTAGGTATGCAACAAGATGCATTATCTAGAGCGCAAGCTGCTAATCAGTTTCAAACTCAATCTATGATGGGTATGCAAGGAGATCAACTTGCAAGATTACAAGCTGCTAATCAATTTGGTCAGCAACAACAATTAATGGCTGCTGGTCAATTACCTGGTATGCAATCAGCTGCTGATGCAAGAGCTTTGGCTGGAGCGCAAGGACTTGCTGGTGTTGGAGGTGCTTTTGAAGATCTACAAGGCAGATTCCTACAAGAAGATTTACAAAGATATCAATATGAACAAATGTCTCCATACAATAGGTTAGCACAATACGCAGGTATTGTATCACCCATAGCATCTGGATTCCCAATTACGCAACAAGCTGCAGAACAGCCACGTTATAACGCTCTCACAGGAGCTTTAGGTGGTGGATTAACTGGAGCAAGTGCTGCACAAATGTTGGGATCAACTAATCCATACTTTGCATTAGGTGGAGCATTATTAGGTGGACTTGGAGGGTTCTTTTAATGACTATAAATTTTTTTGATAAAGGTTCTAATTTACAAGGACAATTTAACAACCTATTTGCTAGTGGACAATCTAATACCATTGGTTCATCTTTGAAATCAAGATATGATATTAATGATGATGGTTTATTAGAATTAAGTTCTGATTTAGGTGATAAAGAAAAGGTTAATAAATTTTTAACTGGTGTTAGAGAATATGTAGGTCAAGATAAAGAAGAAGGTTTTACTGAAAAAATGATGAGTAATCCAGCTTTCATAATGGGTTTATCTTTAATGAAGGCAGCTTCTGAAGGTAAAAATATTGGAGGCGCTTTAATGCCTGCAGCAGAAGCTACGCAAGGATTTATCACTAATCAAGAATTAAGAAAAAATAATCAACGTCTTATGAAAATGAAAGAGGGAGAATTTATGATTCAAGCTCTTAAAGATCAACAACAATTTGAAACTACAGATCTTAAAAATATATCAACAGTTATTAATGAAATTGATTTTGGTAAACTTAATAATATAAGTAAAGAATTGAGTATTGATATAAGTAAATATGATTTTACTAAAACTAAACGTAATGATAGACATACTGAAGAATATATTGCTTCATTAAATGGTGTATCAGATGCATACAAAAACTTAGTAATAGCAAATCCAGGTTTTTTAAATGATATAAAAAGTGCAAGTCAAATTGAAACATATAAGACTATGTATGATTCTGCAGCATCTCCTAAAGCTAAATCATTATTGGCTGGTTTAAAAGTAAGTGAATCTGATGCTGCACAAGCATTTAGAATTATTGATGAACAAGTTATATCTGTGGCTTTGAATTTAGCAGCTGCAGATGGAAATAGAGATCCTGAAGCTCAAGATTTTTTTAAAGCAGAATCAATAGTATTTGAAGGTCTTGGTATTAAAGAAAACGGAAGATTTCGAGAATGGATTTCAGGCAATAAATATTCGATTAGCGCTACCTCAATTGATGAAATTCTTAAAGGTAATAGATTGGGTGGAAAAGTATTCGAAGGTGTACCAACTATTATTGGTGAAGATGGACCTGAAGTATTTGTTCCTGAAACAGATGGAAAAATATTATCAAATCCAAAAACTGCAGGTGGTTATACTTGGGAAGATGCTATAATTGACAGTAGTGAAATGCTTGCAAAAATTAAACAATCTAGCGGAGCTGAAGAAGCTAAGAAAGCACTTAAGAAATTTAGACCTGATTTATATATCTAATGGCTGAAAATCCTAATGTGGATATGCCTAATATCCAAACACCAGAAGTAGGTTTTAATATTAGACCATTAAGAGAACTTTGGTTTGAAGAATCTTTACCTGCATCTCTATATCAGTACTTTACTGGTAACACTAAAAAGAAACAGGCTGAAGATGCTAAGAGAATATTAAGAGAGGCTACGCCAGGTAGCAAGGAACACAAAGAAGCTACTCGTGTATATAACAAGTTTAGCTATCTTTTAGATGAAGGTGGAACATTTGATGCAAGTGAAGTAGCCAAGTTTCTAATTTCACATCCATCAATGTTGGCAAGTGAACTAATAAATGCAACCCTTGCTGATCCTTATTTATTAGCCATACCTATAGTAGGATGGGGGCGTTTAGGAAACGCAGCTGTAAAAGCTGTTGGAGCTACAACAAAAACGGGCGAGCGTTTAGCTCGTGCTGGAGCTGCTGTAGCTGGTGGGGCTGCTTTCGGTACTGCATATAGCATACCCCTTCAGTTAGGGGAAGATGCAGATATCTCAGCAGGTAGAACCATAGCAGAAGCTAGTATTGCAGGTACTGCTAATTTAGCTTTTGGTGCTATGTTGGGGGGATTAAGTTCTAAGTTATCTAAAGAAGCTGAAGTTTCTATAGAACAAGCTGCTGTAAAAGTTGCACAGAAAATAGAACAAAATCCAAAGAACCTTGAGAAAGCTCTTGAAGAAGCTACTGATGAAATTCTGAGAGCATCTAAAGGTGGACCAGTTATAACTGAAGAAGTTGCTGGTATGATAAAAGAAAACATCAAAAGAGATGTACATCAAATTAAAAATGCAACTTTGATGAATCAGTTTAACTGGAAAGCTACTGGATCACTAGCAGGTGTAGGGGGTCTTGCTGGATTCCTAACTGCTGAAGAAGATAAATTAGCTACTGCTGCTGGATTAGGTATAACCTTTGCAAGTGTACCAATAGCTGTAAGAGGGATAAGGAAGATCTTTGATAAGACTTCTATAGAGGACAAATTAACTAAAGCTGAAAACTCTATTAATATAAAAGAGATGACATACTCTATGAAAAGTAACATAGCAGATGTTGAAGTTGCTGTTAGAAGATTTGATAGTTTAAAAAATTTAGTAGATCCTGTTAAAGCAGAAGCAATGGTATTTGCTGCACAAGATCCTAAGAAAATTCTTAAAGATGGTTCATTTACATTTAAGAAGTTTAATAAGAAAGTTTTATTAGATGCTAATAACCGATATGTACAAAGGCGTGATGAGTTAATAAGGTTAGGGAATACGGAAAAGCAAGCTAATAGAACAGCCTATTTTGAATTACAAAAATACATTGATTCTAATTTAGAAAATGTAACTGTAAAATTTACTAAAAATGAATTAAATCTTGTAAAAGAAAATGGTGTATTTGCAAAATTTCATGCTGAAATGTTAAATTTAGTAAATAGAAAAGGTGCTAGAGTAGGCACAGTAAGAAACTATATTAGCCAAGAATGGGAAGCTGCACCTGGAGGAAGAGTCTATGGTAATGCAGAAAAAGTTGATGTGGCTAAAATGGTTATGGATGATGGAACTATCATGCCAATAAAAGATTTATTTGGTATGACAGGGGGGATAGGTAAATCTGCTAAGAAAAGAATAATACCAAGTTATGAACAAGGTATACAAATGGGATTTATACCTAGAACAAATGACCTGGGCGATTTAAATATATTTGATATTATGAGTCGTTATTCATCAGCTGTTGGTAAAGCAATTAATGAAAGAACATTAATACAACATTTAAAGAAAAATCCGTTTCCTGGAATGAATACTCCAGTAATACATACTAACTTGGATAAAATACCACAATCATTAAAAACTAAATATGTTGAATTTGATCATCCTATTATTAATGAACGAATATACAAAAAAGTATTAAATACTAGAACTGGTAAAATGGAAAGTACTGGTGAAGTACAGAGAATAGCTAAAGCTTATGTACATGAAGATGCAGTACCTTATTTAAAAATGGTAATGGATGCACAAGACCCAAATGCATTCATTAGGCACTCACAAAATTTAAACTTCTTTATGAAAAGATTTGCAGTAGGTGCTTCATTCTTTCATGCAGCATCACTTATAGAAAGTGTATTTTATACCTTTGGACCATTTAAAGGATTAAAACCTGCAGGTAGATTTACTAAAGAATCTTTTAGTAAAGAAAAAAGTATAATGTTAAAAGGAGCTGATGATCCTAATCATCCTGAGTTTTTAAAATTCTTAGAAGATAACTATGTACCTACAATTAAGAGACTAGAAGATTCTGAGTATGGTGATGTAATACAATTACTAGTTAGAAATGGTTTAACTATTAATACACCAACAGATGTAGGTGCTGACGTTTTTTATAAATCATTTAATAGTATAGAAGATGCAGTATCAAAAATACCTGCAATGGGAAAAGTATTAAACGATTTAGGTGTAAAACCTGCTAGAAAAGTATTTCGTTGGTTTGACAAAGTAACTTGGGAAAGAGCTTTTACTAATATGAAGCTCTATACTGGTTTAGCAAAACTAAACCAACTTATTATAGACAATCCAAATGTACCTTTAACTCAATTAGCAAGAGATGCTGGTGAGTTTGCAAATGATGCTTTTGGAGGTCAAGATTGGGCTAGATTAGCTAATGAAATAGCAAACCCAATGTTAAGAAGTATGGCACAAGAAGCCTTTAAACCAGGCGCAAGACCATACTTACAGTTGGCTTTATTTGCACCCGATTGGACAACATCCAATATAAGAGTAGCAGCTAGAGCTATACCTGCATTTAATGCAAATGAACGTAATAGAAATCTTTATATGACATATTTGATAAATGGTGCTATATTGTATGGAACATTGGCAAATGCTATGAACTATGCGTTTAGTGGTAAGTCAATATTGGAAAATAAAGATCCAACAAGAATAGATTTAGGAAATGGTGAAGTCATGACGTTTAGTAAACAATACATGGAACCGTTTCATTGGTTAACAGATCCACAAAAAACTGGAGTAAAAAAACTAGGTTCTTTAACCAAAACATTCGGCGAGATAATGACTAATAAAGAATATCTCACTACTGGTTGGAGTCCACAAATAACTAAAAAAGACGATAATGCATTAGAAAAAGCATTATTACTTGGCGGTCAGGTAGGACAAAAATTCTTGCCTATCTGGGTGAGTCAAGCAGTAGACGAATATATGGAAGATGGATTATCATATGATGATGCATTAAACGTAATTTTAGGGCAATTAGGACATCCCAAATACAATGCTCCTAGATCATCAGCTTTTAAAACAAGACAGCTGATACAAAACCCAGAAAAAGCTTTATTTTAAGGAGAAAACAAAATGGCTGGAACAGGCGTAGGTAAATTTAGTTCAACTGCTGGTAACAATACTAGCAACATGACTGTAAACTTTGCAGAAAATATGGCACCAAGTAATGTCAATAATGCTGCAAGAGAATTAATGGCACATATCTATGATATGTACAAACAATTAGGTGATGGTTACTTTGAGTATGGTGACGGAGATGCTACATATACTGTAGCTAGATCTGATGCTGATACTATAACTATAACTTCATCATCTGATATTTCATCAATATACTTTCCAGGTAGAAAGATAAGAATCACTGATGGTGGTGCTAATGTTGTCGAAGGCACAATAGCATCTTCTTCACACACATCTACTACTCAGACTGTAAACCTTACAGGTATCTCGTTAGCTTCTGGTACTCCTACAAAAGTTGAACTTGGTATAGATACAGCTGCATTTGGTGGAAGAATAATTCTTGATGATGATGGTGATAGTTATATTGAAGCTCCTACTGATGATACTATTGATTTCTATGCAGGTGGTACAAAGATAGGAACCTTTACTACTACTACTGTAGATTTTAATGATGGTGTTACAATTACAGTTGCAGATAATTCAGACAATCTTACATTAACAACAACAGATGCTGATGGTAGTGCTGGACCAAATTTAAGAATGTATCGTAATTCATCTTCTCCTGATGATGGAAATGATTTAGGAGTGATAGACTTTGAAGGTCGTAACGATAACTCTCAAGATGTAGTTTATGCACAAATTAAAAGTTTAATAACTGATCAAACAGATGGAACTGAAGATGGTAAGTTAGAACTTTATCATATGTTTAATGGTTCACTTGCTCCAAGTTTACAGCTAACGAGTGCAGGGGTTGTTATAAACGAGTCAAGTAATGATATAGACTTCCGAATAGAATCTGATGGTGATACTCACGCATTTTTTTTAGAAGGATCTACAGGTAATATTGGAATTGGCACAAGTTCTATTGATGTAATAACTCAAGCTGGTGGTAGTGGTTATAGAGTTTTACAACTTGAGAATAATGAAGGTGGTCAAATTAATTTAGACCATACAGACGCAGGAACAGGCTCAACATTAGGAATGATTAACTTTAATAG
>Ga0209645_1001940_pt1 | contig 10070 bp, 6 predicted proteins | sample ETNvirenome_6_30_FD_184070 | JGI IMG/M metagenome (GOLD analysis project Ga0209645, IMG submission 184070) | Marine viral communities from the Pacific Ocean - ETNP_6_30 (SPAdes) (version 2) | ecosystem: Environmental > Aquatic > Marine > Oceanic | place: Pacific Ocean | collected 2013-06-19
TGTTTCGCCTCCACAGAGGCCTTCTCACGCATTTGTTCTTTTAGGCTTAGTGAGAGGTCCGTAAGTTGTTTAAACGTCTTAGAGTGGATTTCCTTGCGTTCTAGGATGCTTTCTAGGTCAAACTCCTGAATGAACTGTTCGCAGCCTGCAAGAACAGCCTTGTTTTTATCAATATTGTCTAAAAGCAGTTCTTTTTGGGTTGTTTTTTTCTTGATCTCGCTTAAAACAGACTTGATATCAATGTCAACTTCTTTTTGCGAGTCGATTTGGTGTTGAATGCTGCTTTTCTTTTCTTTCATGCTGTCCAGCACCGTATTCAACTCGTTGCAGCGAAGTTTAACGCTCAAGATCTTGTCGTTCAGATCTGCAAGGGTCTCATTTTCGCTTTCAATCTGTTCATCATAGTCTGTTCCTTCGAGGCCTTTAACCAGAGCACGCTTATCCTGTGAGATTTCTTTTGCTTTCTTAAACTTTTTATCTAAGATCTCAAGGTCAAGGAACTTGGCCAGGATTTCTTTGCGCTTTGTTGTGCCTTCGTTGATAAAGTTAAGTGAGTTCATCTGGGACATCATTGACGTAAGAAGGAAATCATCCAAGGAGCCAAGGTATCGCCTAATGTTCTTGTCTGTTTCGTTTCTTGTTTGGCCGTTCAAGCACTCTGTCTCGCCGGTTGCAGGGTCATACACCGAGAAAACCAGGTCGGTTTTTGCTTCTGTGCTTTCTTTTCCGTGCAAACGCTTTGTGTATTTTGTGCTTTCTCTCTTGATTGTGAAAACTTTCGTTCCAATAGAGAACTTTACTTCTCCAAGAGCGGCATCTTTGTCCTGGTTGATAAGATCAACGTTCTTGCGAACAGATTTAGAGCTGGAGTTGAAGATTGTGTAGAGAATACTGTCAATAATAGACGATTTTCCGGAATAGTTCTTGCCAAAGATACCCACAATGCCGTTCAGTTTCGAAAAATCAACCGAATTGCCTGAGCCGTAGTTAAAAAGGTTGTCAAACTTAAAGTTGGCCAGATTCCAGTGAATGTTTCGCTTTGTTTCTTCATCTTCGTTGATAAGTGTTGAGATTTGCTTGTTTAGAGCGAATACTTGGCTTAGTTGCTCGTCTGTAAGTTCATAATCAGCAAGATACTCCTTCATAAGCTTCTCTTGGACGTTAGAATCTCGCATATTCATTCTTTCTGCATGAGCAGAGGTCGAAGCGCCCCGAGATCCTGAGAACTTGTTTAGAAACGCCACTGATTCTGGCTTAAACTTCGTTTTTACAACGTCGGCAGCCTTTTTGAGCGCTGAAATAGGGTGATTGTGCTCTGAGATAAGACGAACACGGGCCCCGGATGGGATTTTTGTGCTTCTTGGTAGCCTACCGGTAGGTGTAAGGTTGATTGTGATGAAAGGCTTGGGATTTTGAAGTTTGATGTGCTTGCAAGTAAAGTTTTCTTTATCTTGAATGTCCCAAAGTAAAAATCCTTTGTCGTTCGACTCACCAAAGTTCTGTTGGATTGTTGATCCTGGGTATCTTACCCTTCCGTGGTCATCTAAAACTTGATTTGTCTTGTGGATGTCTCCAAAAAAGCCATAATCAAAGTTTTTAAAGGTTTCAAGAGTGATTTCGCCTTCAAGAACCCACCCAATGTCGGTTTCAGAGCCACGAACGCAACCGTGATAAAGCGCAATGTTGGTAAAGTCCTCGTTTGGTGTTAGATTCCAGTTCTTTTGGTCATCAAACACACATAAAGCGTGCAAGGCAACGTTATTGGGTAGTTCAATGCGCTCATACCCCTTGAAGAGGTGAAGGTTTTGGTGGTTTAAGTTCTGAACAATGGGCGTTAGTGCATCTTGTCGTGCTGAGTTCTTAAGATTTCCATCGTGGTTGCCCAAAATAACGTAAGTTGGGGCAATGTCAGCCAAGTTTGATAGAAAATCTGATGCTAACTCAACAAATTCGGGCGAAATCTGTGTTTTTGTGTGTGCAATGTCGCCAGTATGCACAATGTAGTCGACGTCTTCCTTGCGAAGCGTGTCGTAAAGTTGGTTGAACACCTCTTTGTATTCTTTTTGGTATTTGTAATTCCGAATGTGTGTATCTGAAATGTGTGCAAAGCGCATTATAATCCCTCCAATAAGTTTCTAGCAGTTAGTTCAAACAAATCTTCTTGCAAGATTCGTTCTGCTTTCTTTTTTCTCAAAGAAAACTCGTTTCTTGGCATCTCACCAAGGTCATTAAAGCCGTTAATGTTAACTTTATAGACTTCTAAGTCAAAATCTAACAACAACTTCATAATCTTCAACTCTTTTTCATACGCATCTGGGTCTAAGGCAAGATAGATTGCGCTGTCGTGCTCGATAAGTTTGCGTAGGAGCAAAGAGTTTTCTGTCATTGTCGAACCAAGCAGCGGAATAGAGTTTGGCCCGGCAACGATAGCGTCAAAGACACCCTCTGTAATCACGATGTTTTTATCCCAATCAACAAAAAGTTCATTGAAAATGACGTTTCGACTTGCTTTTGGGTTCTTGTAAGTTGGCCAAACGCTTTTATCAAACGCTCGTGTGATAAAGTAGTTAGGTGATCCGCTTTCTGCGAATGATGGAACCACCAGGCGGCCTTCATACTTTCCTTTGTCGCAGTAGCCAATCTTCCAATAGGCAATGTCAAAGTCGTCCAGCCCCCGTGATTTAAGGTAGTTTAGGGGTCGGCGCAGTGTAAGCGGTGTATTTCTCTTGTGCAGAGGCTGATACTCCTTTGGAATCTGGATAACTTGTTTTTCTTGCTCATCCGAGATCTGCAAAAGTAGTTTTTCATCAAACTCTGAGAAGTCAATCTTTTGTGAGAACCTGTCCCACTCTTTAAGAAGCGACCAATTGCCAAACTTCTTAATTAATCGACGAATGTTTCGTCCTGATGCATCACAAACCCAACACTTGTAGACATTTTTCTTGATGTTCAGTGATAGTTTTGGCTTGTGGTGGTTGCAAAAAGGGCAGTGAAACAAATGCTCACCGCCCGATTTGGTAGTGTGGCCAAGCGCTTGCTTAGCAATATTTAGTTTTTCTCCTTCGTGCATATTTCAAGTCCTGCTCTGGCAATGATGAGTGAGTCAGCCCGGTCGTAGGTGTCGGGCTTGGGATTGCCATGTCTCGTATACTCTACCACAAACGAGGGCTCCGTGTCAAGTAGATGTTGCAGGACCTGCTGCTTTGCTGGTGTTCCCTTGATTATCTTGATGCCGGCGAGTTTTCTAGCCGACGTGGCAGCAACATACTGAGGCTCTAGCCCCCATTCTTTGAAAGCCAGCCAAGACACAACACCATTAAAGCGAGAGAGAAGAGAAAGAGTTGTAGCTGAACTGAATCCCGATCGAAAAGATTGTAAAGACTGTTCAATAAAAATAGAATCCGGTCTTTCAGGTAAGTTAGAAAAGTATTCAGCAACTTTTTCACTCTTTACAAAGAAGTTTTTATGCTTCCTTAAGTCAATTGAATCATTTAGTATGATTTTGTTATTTAAATCTAATAAAGTAACACCAGTTATACTAGTGCTTATGTCTAATCCTAATATCATATATATTATATATCATATTTCAGTTTAAATGTCAAGTTTCTGTTCGAAGTTTTCTTGACTGGTTTCGAAATTTTTGCAAAACCAATTAAATTTTTATCTTTATCGTATATACCTATTTTAGATATAAAAGTTGTTTTTTGATTTGGCTGTTCAGCAGAGTAAGAAGAACTTACAATGTTTATTTCTTTTCTACTTTTATTTTCTTTAAACCCAGTACTTGATGTTAAATAAAAACTATCTGTTCTTGTTGTCTTGTCAATGTAAGTTGGGTTGTTAGAATAGTTCAAATTTCCCTTGGGTGCCTTGCAAAGCATGGTCAAAATATTTGTATCCGAAACGCCAGCGAAACTTATCTCAAAAGAAGAGCTAACAATTGTGCCATCGGAGTATGGGAAATTGCCAGGTATGCCTGCTCCAAAGTAAATCCACTTAAATGGGTCAGCGCCAGTGTTTAAGTCATAGTCTTCAATTGCCGATAGGCCTCCAACGTCCCAAGCACCGGTAAGAACCACAGCACCCTCATTGTAAAGCACGACACCGGCAACTTCATTATAGCCAGTGCCAGATGGATAAGTTTGAACCAGCTCTCCTTTCCCGGTGGCGTCTTCAAGTGTTGCGTATTTAACTCCATCAATATAAGTTGTTAATTTAACAGTTTTATTTTTAATTTTTTTATTAAAAAATATTGTTGGAATATCAATAAAATTAATTTTTTGTTGAGATTTATCACCTAAAGAAGAAGAATAGGCATAATGATTGCTTATATTAGTGTAGTAATTAAAAGTATTTTCTAAAGCAGATATATAGTTTCTTGTTTGCCCTGCTGAATAGTAAAAACGTGAGATACTTGCCGACAGCGGGTAGCTTGACGTTATCGTGTCACCATATTGAAATTGATTAATATTAAAAAAGTTAGAAGTAGATACTGTCTTAAAAGAAGCCAGAGTTCCATCTTTTGTGATAAACGGATAAACCAGTTGACCTGGCCCTCTGTTGATGTTATATTCGTATAAAGAAACAGAACCAGAGGTGGCCACATTCTTTAGCGGCTCACCACTGGTACCTGTTATGTTCTGATCGTTATTATAATAAACAATATTATTATATACAAAAAAAGAAGATGAAGGATAAGTAATTAAAGTATTATTTATTATATTTTCTTTTTTAAACTCAAAAAGATACATCTTAGTAATCTAGTCTTACACGAAGAGTTAGGTCGGTTGTTGGATCCTTCTTAAGTGGTTCTGATAGTTTTGCAACAGCAACTAGATTGTTTTGATCATTGTATAGGCCAATTGTAGTGACGTAAGATACTGGTGTGTCATCAAAGTTGTTTTTTACAACTATCTTGCTCCCACTTAAGTAAGTTGGGTTTGAAGAGTAGTTGAATTCGTTTGCTGATGCCCTGCAGAAGTAAATTGTTGAATTTAGTTCAGTTGTGTTGTTAAATTGAAGGTTCTGAATTCGATGTCTTAGTGCATCGCCTGAGCTTGTAATTGAACCTGATACAAGAGTCTGGTCAACTGTGTATCCGGTTTGCTCAGGGAAGCCAAAGTTTTCAAAAACAGACTTTGTTAAAACTGCAATTCCTGCTTGGTAGTAAACATGACCAACAGGATCGCCAGTACCGGCTGAGTTTGTATAGAGTAGGCCGAACTCTCCAGCGGGTGAGTCAACTTTGTATTGGGTTTGGGCGTTTGCATCGTAGAGAGTCTTTGCATCGCTTGGTGAGCCCCAGGCACCCCCGGTAAGGAAGGTTAGCTCTACGGAGCCCTTCTTAATCTCATCTTTTACAAGAAGCCTTGAGAACGGCATGAAAATACACTCTGTCATTTTAGTGCCGCCATCAGATATGTTTCCATCTGTATCAAAGTCTTGTATAGAGCCAGTTATGTCTGGCGGAACTAAGATCTTTGCAAACTGGTTGTAGATATTAATTTTTTTCTCGTTCTGCACAACGCCGGTAGCGCCGGATAGAGCCGAATTTGCTGAATAGCCAACTGAAATATCAAAAACGTGATTGGCTGAAGAGCTTAAGTAAGGATAATCATAAACAGACTGGAACATTTCATGTGCATAGTTCTTGATGTTGTTGTCTGAGTAAGTGCCGGATACGATTGTACCGGTAATTGGTATCACTTCATGAAGTTTTGAAAGTGTATTTGCTATATCTGTATTTGGAATTCTTTTAAAAGTTATTGCCATTTTTTTCTCCCTTAAACCTTCTTGACAAATCTAACAGGAACGTCTAGTCTATAACCGGTCGACATTCCAGTGACTCTAACAGTTGTATCGATAAATTTAACATCCATTGTTTGGCCACCCACAGAGACACTGTTTTGACTAGAGCCAAGCAAATCAAAGAAATATTCTGATGAGAATAAATCGTCACTTGCAGCAATTGAGAACTGCAGCCTGGTTCCTCTTGGCCCGGACAGAGTTTGGTCGTTAGTTTCGTCGACAACATCTGTGTTTGTAATGTCTTCTACAAATTGAGAGCCATCAATCATGTATGTTGCAACGTTATCATCATCGATGAAACTTAAACTAGCATTAACCGCTCCATTACCGGGGGGAGAGTTAACTATTTTTCCTAGTCTATTATCAATCTCAACAATATATGAACTTTCAACTAATTCAGCAGAAAGAGTTCTTGCTGGAGATATTTCTGTAGCAGATGTGTCAAGTCCCTGATCGCACCTTACAAAATTAGTTGTGCCCCCAAGCCCAGAGCCCCTTATCAAGCCCTGTGTTCCAAAATCTGATACAGAGTCTTCTGTTGTTTTATCAACAGTAACAAGAAACATATTTTGGGCAAATGAAGCGCCAGAAGCCGTTCTTTTTGTAGAAGGCTGTTTTTCATTAAGCTTAATAATAGGAAGATAAAGAAAATCGTTCCTGCTTAAAGTTATAAGTTTGTTTTTCATTGAAGAAGCATTATTTGTAAATGCCTCAAGTATGGGGCTTTGTAGGATTTCTAAGTCGTAATAAGCAGATCCGCTTGGATCGTTCTTGTCATAAAGCCCGTAATTAATTTCGTCATCGCCTAGTGCAAATTTTGTAATCTTAAATGAACCGTCGCCTCGTGCTAGAAGGCGGCGCCCTTCATCTGTTAAAACTGCATCAAGTATAATGTCGCCTGAGTTGTCTAAGAATGCCATTAATTGTCTCCTCCAGTATTCTGGTTTTGATTTCTTATATATGTAAATAGTTTATTTTTATTTAAATCAAAGTCAAAATCAATAAAAATCTTTTTGCCTGTTTTTTTTGAAGTTATTTTTGCTCTAAACTTCTTACCAAAAACTGACTTTTCATTTAAACCTAGCGAAAAGTTAGTTGCATCTTCAATATTGTTTGTTTGAGCAAATTGATTATTAGATAAATATATTTGCTCAATTGAAGGTTGTATTTTTATGAATCTTCTAAATTTTTTTGAGGGCTCCATAAAGTTGTTTTTAAAATCATACTCTTCTACAATTGGCACTAAAGCGCCTTCACTGTAGGTGTTAATAACTTTAAAAACTTGACTTGGGTTTGAAGTGCCGCCATGCACATCGATTGCCCTAAAACAGTAGTAAAAAGGCTTGTTTAGCTCCACTCTTTCTTCAAAAACTGTTGAGTCTGATCTTTTTGACCCAACACTAGTAGAAGCCAATCGTCGCTGGCCACTGGCAAAGTCTTGATAGGAAGAAGGCTCAAAATCTATTTTTAGTATTTCATATAATAAAGGAAAATCATCTGTTTTAAACTTAATTAAGTTATTTTCTATATCTCTTTTTTTATTTTGAGAATAAAGAACATTTGCAAAGTATAGAAGATCGTTGCTAAATATAGGCTTAGCCTCTTCTAGAATCTCGCCCCCCGTTGGAGTTAAGAACATCCTTACGCTTCTAGGGTCGTTTGGGTTGAAGTAAAAATCAACATTTGGAGAAACAGGTGGGCTATCTGATATAAAAGAATCAACACTTGCTATTGATAATTTAACAATCTGATTTGATTCTCTTGTGGCAATTTTTCCTTTAATATTAACAATTGGAGATCGATTCTCATCTCCAAATCTTTCATTTTTAAGCTTGGTTAGAGAATCAATTTCAAGATTTTGATAAGTATATCCAGCACCTGCAATTAAAATAAATGCATTTAAATTATAAGTATAGTTTTTTAAATACTTAACTTGTGTATCAACATAATTAATTATTTTTTTAATATCATTAATTACAAAGTATTCTTGCTCTACTGTGCCAGTTGTTTTGTTTGTTTTTTCAATTGAAAAGCAAATAATTTCAGATTTTGCCTCGACGCCTGTCAAAACATCAAATAAGGTTCTTTTATTGTTTTGTATAAATTCATTAACCTTTGTTCTTATGCTGCCTATCCTGGCCATCAACTCAAAAACCCCGGCAGATTCAAGTTCATCTGTATCAAAAGAGAATATTCTGGAGTCAAATCTTCTCTGCCCGTCATTATCTTGAATTAACTCGAAGAAATCATCAGTGCTTAAAACATCAACTACTGCGTTTTGAACTGATACGCTTCGATTGGGGCCAATTGTGGCAGGCTCTCCGCTAAGCGCAACTTGGTTTGCGACATCTCTAACAAGGAAACTAACTCTGCTTGTCAAAGAAGAGTTTCCAAATGATGCATTTAGCCCTTTAACAAATCTTAAATTAATTTTTTCGTCTATATTTTCTACAATTTTACTATTTTCAAATGTAGTTAATTTTATATTATTGTAAAAGGGATAAAATTGTTTATTTTTTCCAATAGTTTTTCCAAAATCAGCATCAATAAAGACTACCTGCTGGGCATCCCCGTATCCTTGCAGTTGCTCTTGAAGTATTGGATTAGGATTTTCATCTTGATTTTTTAAAAGTTGCTCACTGTAATTTTCGAAGAAAGAACCTTGAATTTGCATATTCTGATAAAGAAGCCCGCTTAAATATCCATAATCTTCTAAGAGCTCTTGTACGTTATTGTTTTGTATGTTTTCAATAATATAGTAATTTGGAAGTTGTGATTCTTTGTAAAGACTTGTATTGAACGCAATTCCACTTCTTGATTCATAGCCTTCAATAAAGTAATTATATTCTGGATGTGCATCAAAAACAAAAGGTTTTACACTTGGGCTTGACGCATCAACTTCTTTGTCACTAAGAGGGGCAGACAAAGAAGTGGCGTGGTCTGCATAGACTTGTTGAAGCAAGTTGCTTGAAACATCTATAGAATCGCTCTCTGTTGTTTGCAGTGGTCCAAAAGCCTGCTTTGGTGTGGGCGCCGCTCGGAAAAGAGCAGGTGTTGAAAACTGCTCAAAGTCTCCGCTAAGGAAATTTAAGAAATTGATATATGCTTGCTCTAGTTCTTGCTGATCATATAGTAAATTTCCTAATTCAACGTTTAAATCAGGCAAGCTGTTGTCGATGGACGCTAATTCCGTTCGGCTGCTTGGATCTGTGTCATCTCTCCGCCCCGATATTTCAGTTTCATTAACATTATATCTAGTGGTAGATATTCTTTTATTTTGTGGCAAGTCAAGCCACCAAAAACCAAGCTCATCTCTCCCTCTAAAGTTAGAGGGGTTTGATTTTCTTAAAAGATAAAGACTTTTAAATCTTTCAAAATCAATAAAAGTATTTAAATCAACTTGAAAAGAAAAATCATATAAATTTTCATTTTCTTGATTTATCTCGTAGGATTCAAAGGGGACTCGGTATTCTCTTTTTGCGTCTTTAGAGTTCTTAAAGCCTACTGATGTTGTATCTCTTGTAAAAAACTCATTTCTCCCACTCCCAACTCTTGCTTTAGTTGGTAAAACAATATCATAGTCTTCATTTGCACTAGTTCTGCCATAAACTAAGCCAGCATACTGCATGAGCATATCGCACGAATTGGAAGACTGGGATTCATTATAAGTGCTTGCCTGTCTTCGTGCTGCTCTTGATTCTCCGGTTCTTGACGAATCATAAAGAAATAGTTTTCTGTTAATTTTTAAAGGCATTATTGTAGTAAATCTGCGGGATTGTTAATTATAAATGTTTTATTTAAAATATTAAAGTTTAAATTTTTATAGTTCTTTGTATTTTTTGTGTTCTTTTTAAATCTACAAAGAAGCTTTGTTGTGTTGCCACTATCTAAATAGTCTTGAAGATTGGTTCTTGTCAACAAAGACCAAGACTCGTTGGCAATATTGTTGCCCTCGAAACCTGATAAAAACTCTACATTATAAACCAAATCAAAATTAAATTTAAATATTGAATAATTTATAAAATTAAATAAAATATCTTTGTTATTTCTATTCCAATCAAATGTAGTTAGGTTTATTATAGCGCTATTTTTAAACAAGGCTTTAATTTGATTTGGCAATAAAGACGTGTCAGTGGCTCCAAGCTTGTCGTATGCATAATCACTTAAACTACGAAGCGTAGAGTCCCCACCAACACTTAAGAGACTTAAATCGTCTTTTTCAGCAAGGGCATGAACAAACTCTATTAAGTATTGGTTTGTTG
>Ga0209645_1001941_pt1 | contig 10069 bp, 10 predicted proteins | sample ETNvirenome_6_30_FD_184070 | JGI IMG/M metagenome (GOLD analysis project Ga0209645, IMG submission 184070) | Marine viral communities from the Pacific Ocean - ETNP_6_30 (SPAdes) (version 2) | ecosystem: Environmental > Aquatic > Marine > Oceanic | place: Pacific Ocean | collected 2013-06-19
GGAGTTCTTTAAGTTGTTGCGCTCTTGAAATAGCCATTTAAAGTCTCCTTATACCGCTGTAGCGTCTTGATATGAATGAATCTCAAAATTCAACTTAACCAAAACTTCAGGGTACTCTCTGAATAGTATTGTTGAATCTGCCGGAATTGCTGTAACACTTCCTGGTACAGCGATAGCTGAATTTATTGTTACCGAGGTGGCTCCTGCCGCCGCCGCAACTGACACAAAAGAAGCAGTCTGAATAATCTGTCCTGATGAGTCTAAATACGCTACATCTGTTCCATGTGGAATAGCATTTGGTAGTGCGCTACAAGTAATTGTGGTAGAAGAAGAACTTCCAGTAACACTTGTTGTCTTCTTGGTTTCATCTACAACACCTACAATCCTTACTGGGAATGCCGCTGTTGTTAATGTATTTCCAATGTGGACAGCATTTGCACTGTTTCCAGTCGTCGTGCTACCTGCGTTATTAAGCATTCTTTGGTTTTGACCAACTAATGCATTATTACCTGAAGCTACAGTTGTTCCTGTAGAACAAACCACAGCCTTATACACAACATTAGGATCATCAGAAACATAAGCCATAATGTCGCCAGCTTTTGTTCCAGATGGATAATATTGTGCGAATTGTTTTTGCTTGGTTGTTGGGTCTGTATAAGTACATCCCAAAAACACACCAATCATACCTGAATCGTCAGCATCGTTTGTTACCGCCTGATGTTCAACATTTCCACGAACTAATTTAACAAAATCTCCATTAAAGATATCAGTTCTGTAGTCGTATTGAATTGGCAACATTCTGGTAGCACCAGCAAACGGAATGCCTCCGATAAGGTTAATTGGCCTTAGCCCGAAAGGGGCATCAACTGTTGGATAAGCCATTTAATTTCTCCGTTAATTTAGCCTCTATTGCTAGTAGTGGACTTACGTTCACTAAACATAGGCATTCGAGGATCTTGTTCTCTTTTCATGTTAACGTCCACAGATTGCGCCTGAGCTTGAGTAGCCTGTCTAAAATGATCTTCTCGACTTTCTACAAAACCTTTCGGCACTTTATGTAGCATTAACCCGCCAACTTCGACTTCTCCTGAAGTTTTTCCATGTATAGGAATCTCAGGGTGGTCTTCCATTCTACAAGGTTCCCATCCTTCTTGCCTTCTTGTGATTACGTTTCTAGCATCGTCCTGCCCCATAAGGGATGTTCTGACGTATTTGTAATCGTTATGAGGGTCTTCTTTTGGGTCTGGCAATACAGATTTTGGTTTATATCTTATTGAATTTGTGCGTGTTTCGGATTCACGATTTTTGCGATTAGCCATTGCTTTGCTCCTTCATAATTTGTTCAGCGTATTTATCAACAGGTACACCAAGCCTTTTTGCTATGGCAACCTGAGTTTTAGTTAATGAAACTTTTCTTTTGGATCCAGAGGATCTTGATGCTGGAGCAACAACATTAGCAGGCCTTTTCTGCCCGAATTTGTCAGGAAAGGTTTCACGCATTCTTTGATCGATTCTTCTGAAGTATTCTTCCGATCCATTCGGTACTCCAGAGCTGATCAGCTCATCGTGAACTCCCAGGGCCGCACCTCTCATCATAGCGTCGGTTTCAAACCAACGATTTTCAGTAACCCACTGACGGGTGCGTTCATCAGGTACTATCTGTTGTTGTACATTATTTTGAGGAGTTTGTAAAGGTTTATCGTACACTGGACGATAATTTTCTACTTCTCTTTGCTCTACAGAAAATTTTGCTATGTTCTTCTGCGCTTCAAGCATTTTGTCAGAGTCTCCAGTTTCGTAAGCATCTTTATATTCTTTCTCCGCTTGCGCCATTCTTGCCGAAACCCGATCTTTGTGACTCTCAAGAAGAACACTTTCTCCTTTTGAAAGTTTTTCCTGCAACGCTTTGTTTTGTTCAGCGACCGCTTGGGCATAATTTATAGCCTCTTGTTGTTCTCTTAAAGACTTTTCTTTATCTCTTCTTTCGTCGTGATAAGCTCGTTTTAATTGATTGATCCTCTTTTGTACATTACTGCTGTACTGAGATACCTCATCATCAGGGATATCTACATCTCCTAAATGTTTTTTACCTCGGTCTTCTTCCGGGGTATCATCTATGATTTCAATATCATCTTCCTGAGATGCTTCGACTTCTTGTGTTTCTTGTATATCTTCTTCTACTTCGTAGTTGTTTTCTTGCGCTTCCATTTTTTCTCCTTATGCACGAGTTATGCCTCGTGGATCAGCGACAACCGCTTCCACCATGTCATCGTTAATTAATCTAAATTCTTGTTCTCCTTCTTTAGTTTGAACAAGGAATCTAGTGCCAGAATATGCTCTCATAATGATGAAGTCTCCTTCTTTACACCAAGGCCCGTCAGGAAACTTATCCTCATCTTTATAAGCAATTGAACCAAGTTTTGTTACAAAACCAACGATTGAAGCTGTCTCCTCTCTTTTTTTGTGCGAGTCAGCACGAACAATCCGAGAGTTTTCAAACTTATCGTCGATCTTTGGGATTGCTATAAGAATCTTATAGCCTTTCGGTTCAGGCAATTGTAATGCCTCGTTTTCTTTTTCACTCATCAGGTAAATCCTCCAGTAGTCTAATTACACGTTGCAAACCTTTAATCTCACCCACTCCTAAAAGATAAACCTCTCTATCAACAGCTTTGTGGATTAAGGAATCTTTTATACTATTCTGATCATTTCTGATCTGAGTTAGTATCAGCTCTTTCAAGTCCAATTCTTACGCCCTCCTTAAAGTCTTGTTTTTCATCTTTTTCTCTTTCTTCTTGAATCTTTTGCTCTGCCTCTATGCTATCGAGAGCAATCTTAGCTCCTTCAATCTCTGCTTGCGTATCGATTCTCTTATTTTCTCTTTCATCTTTTGCAACTGCTTCTTGAGATTTAAGGTTAAGTTCTGCTTCATCCATAGCTTTGTCATGCTCGAATCGAGCTTGTTTAAGTGCAAGCTCTGCTTTTTGCATCTGAATGACAGGATCTTCTGATTGTTGTTGAACTTGTTGTTGTTGTGCTTCTGCCTGATCTTTTTGTAATAATTTATCAGAAGCCAAAGCAACTACTCTGGACAGTTCTACCTCTACGTCCTCCGGTAACTTTTCGTCTTCTGGAGGTAGTGGAACGCCCATCATTTTCTCTATTTCGACTCTATATTGGAAAGAAATATGCTCTGCGATATGAGCCTGTACTGCCGCTTGTATCGCACCCGCATTTGGACTTTGACCTACAATTTCTCGTATCTTTGGATCCTGAGCCATATTCATATGTGTTTTGATATGTGCTTCATGGTCTTGATACTGAAATGCTTTTACTGGTTTGCTATTTAACATCGCCATATTTTCACTTACGGGATCTGTAGGTTTAAAGTCTTCCTCAAGGGGAACGATCTTTTGAACCTCTTTAATTCCCAGAACTTCTAACATTTGACGATGTAGTAACGGTAAATTATAAATATCTGGAGCGCCTTGAGCTAATTGCAAAGCGGCCTGATACTGAACTACTTTTTGCGCCATTGTACTTGCGTTTGGATCTGATACAGGAATTACTTCCACTAAATCATAGTCTGTTATTTTGGCAAACTTTGATCCTTTAACATCGTACTTGTAAATTGGTGGCGTGTAATCACGAATGATATTTGCAAGAAGTTTAAATTCTTGTCTCATTGCACTATGAACACGAGCCTGAACGGCTGTCATAACTTTTAGTGTTCGCTCTAGTATTGCTAGAGTAGTTCCTACAGGGGTCTGCCCTGACATATCTGCGACTTTCAAGTCGGCTACTGAGGCAAATCTTCTGCCCTCTTCAATTATTTGATTTAGCAATTGAAATAATGTTCCAGACGGCTCTTTATAAGGCAACGGAACAATAGATTCTTTTATTGTTAAACCCGTTACGTCTACGTCTCTAAACTCACCCGGAGCAATTGGGGTGTCATCTCCTTTGACTCGTAAGTCTTTTGATTTGAATCCTCCCGGTAAATTGGATAATGTTCCGGCATCTACCAGTTGTCTTAGGATAGAAGTTGCTGATTCTGCAAAACCTCCTACCAAATGAATCAATCCAAACCCATAAAAACCAAATCCTGGCACATAAGGATAGTGAACAAAGTGCATTCTCTTTTTCTTCATGGAGTCATCTTCCAGATAATTTCTACGGACTCCTAACACTTCACCTGTGGATAACAATGTGACTACATATGGCAATGCAATCTGTGTGTTTTCTCCATCTTTCTGGTCTTCATATCCAGGAAGATCTAATTCACAATGACACTCATAAACTGTAAATCTTTCGTCTTTTACAGCAGAATATCCTGTTTCCTGATCTTGTCTTTTTTCAATCTCTGTCTTTATATTTTCAGGATCTGGTAATTCTATATCCATATAGAATCCCATAGACATTAACTTTCGTAACTCGTTTTCTGTCTTTTTCATCCTATGCGTAATACGAGGAGAAGATTCTAAGTCAGATGCTCCGTAAGGAACAATGATATCTTCTGCTGGTACAAATATTGCAACCTGTCTGTTTAGACTTGGATCAAAGTACACTTTCTTGAAAGCGGAACCAGCAATCGGTAAAGACCACAGAAGTCTTTCATGTTCGCTACGATACTCTGGCATTTTTTCCGTTAACTCATAGTTCATGCTTTCCTGAACACGATTTGCCGCTTCTTGTTTTTCTACGTCTATCTTTCCTACGATTTGGGTTTTTACCGGACCCGATGCAGGAAATGTTGTGATAATTGTCTCTGATTGGAATTTTACAACTGCCTCGGATAATACAGGGTGAAACACACCGCAGGCTCCATCCCAAGGTTCTGTTCTTTCTTCTATTTTCAAACCTAAAAGTTTGATCCCGTCAGCATACGTTCTTTCCCATTCTTTTCTGGAATCGAGATCAGTTCTGATGTTTGATAATGTGTTTTCGGATATTTCGTCTAGTACCCCAGGTTCAAGAGATTCTGCCAAGTTTTCCTGAAATGTTACAGGTTTTATCTCGATTTCTACTTCTACCTCTTCCTCTTCTGGATCGATTTCTATTTCGATTTCCATTTCCGCTGGTACGAGCGGTTCTAGTGATTTTTCGATAGCCATTAGTAGTACTTAGCCTTTCTAGCAGTAAATTGTGATTCTGGCTCATCTGTAGGGGTTTTAATAAAACCGCCTTGTCTGAACCTTAGTAAAGCTTGGCTGGTTGAGTCAACCAAGTCGTCGTGATCGCCATTTGGAAATGAGGCTACTTCTTCTACAACTTCTTCTGCCCATCTTTTATCTGGTATCCATATTAATCCAGAGGCAAAAAGATCTGAAATAGCGTTTATACGAGCTATTTTATCTGAACCTTTTGAAGGTGTATACTCCGAAATCGGAATACCTGTTTTTCTCATTTCATAAATTAGAGGCGCTCCTGCCGCTTTTTTCTCAACGATTAGCGTATCAGGTTGCCATTGATGGAAAAATTCATATGCCGTTGACTTTAATTCAGGAAACTCCATTCTCGCTTTGAAAGCATCCAGCAAGATAACATTGGCTATATCATCTCCATCTTCGTTTGACTTGTAAAAGATTCCCCATGTAGTACAAGCTGAGTAGTCTGCCCTGTTATTTTTTTCAAATGCTGTATCCCAACTTTGAATAATGTAATCACAAGGAGGTGGATTGTCTTTTTCCCACATCTGCCACATATCTCTTTTGATTATGGCTCCTTCTTCAGAAGTTGGGTTTTGTTGATATTGGGCTTCCCATTTTGCTACCGGAATCTCTGAGCGTATTGCTTCCAGTTCTTCGACTTTCCAGAACTCAGGCCACAAAGGTTTTCCAGATGGAAGCAGGGCGGGCAGTTCAATAACCTCCCACTCATCAGAATCCCTGGTAATAGAATTATGTACTATAGACCCAGTTAAGTCCTTCTTAGACCATCTGGTCATTACTACAACAATAGATCCTCCAGGTTGCAAACGCTGTCTAGGACCAGAAGAATACCACTCATATACCCTCTCATAGACTTGAGGACTCCCCTGCATGGCCTCTTGCTCTGAATGAGGGTCATCTATTATCAGAACATCAGCACCCTTACCAGTGACCGCTCCGCCAACCCCAATAGCAAAGTAATCACCGCCTTTGTCTGTATTCCATCTACCAGCGGCCTTAGAATCTGCCGATAACTTTACATTAAACAAATGTTGATAGTCAGCAGAACCCACTAGGTTACGCACCTTCCTACCAAAGCCCACTGCAAGCTCGGCAGTATGAGCAGTCTGTATAATCTTTCTTTCTGGAAACTTCCCTAAATACCATGCTGGAAATAAATAACTAGCAAACTCTGATTTGGTATGGCGGGGCGGCATATTAATAATAAGTCTCTTAAGCTCACCATTAGCAACCCTTTCAAATGCATCTGCCATAATCTTATGATGGCTACCACCAATAAATGAAGACCACACATTCTTAACAAAAGGTAGAAATGAATCCCTAGATAAAGCCTTCTTATGCGCTCTAAGTAACTCCCATATCTTCCCTATCTCAGGAGAACCGTCAGGAAGACCATATAAAGCAGTCTTATACCTCTCTAATTCATCTCTAGTAAGAAGATCACTCATTTCTTAACCTTAATAGACCTAGCTTTCAAAGGATTCATAGTAATTAACTTCTTTTTCTGTAAGCTATGTACAATTCTATGAATATTACTCTTGCTTCTTAAACCTATACCCTGGGCTATCTCATTCAAACATGGAGCAAATCCATGATATTTAATAAAAGCCTTGATAAACTCCAGAACCATCTCCTGCCTAAACGTCAATTTCAAAAAAATATACCCCCCACCCTAAAAAAATCACTTTTTTCTAACCATTTTCCAATATTTATCCACAAGTTTTCCACACAATTGTCTGAATAAAGGGTACCCCTGTTGTTGACACTTGAAAATTATGGGATTGAATGTGGAAATTACTCTGTATATGTGAGGGTGTGCGTGCATATGTACAGGGGGGATGGGGATGGGTGGGGTTATGGATAGCCAACACTAGTATTTTTGTCAATTAATTTTGTTAGAACTCTGTACAAAGTTTTCATCAAACTCTTTCAACGTATCATCTAATTCTTTTTTTAACCTCTCAGTACTAACAGTTGTATCTTTTGTTTCTACTTTGTCAGTAAACATTCCAACACTACGTCCTATTAGTTCTAATGACCGGATCGCTAATGCATCACTACTTTGTTGACTGTGTTTTAGTAACTCTCGGATAACATAAGTGCGTGCAACCTTTGCGTCTTCGATGTTAACTTCTAGAGCTTCGTTTAATTTGCTAGATACAAGCGGATCTTTCATAATCTTGTTCGCTGTGGAATTAATACTTCCTTTGTTATTAGTCCTCACGTTGTATGCATTCTTGTAAGCATCACTCGGAGACATTCCCTTTGCGACATTAGATATAAATGCAGTCTTTTTAGCGGTGAGTCTATGTTTAGGTTTACCTTTACCAAATGGCCTACCATCTTTATTTTTAGTGATCTCTACCTGTTTAACTGCTTCTTCTATTGTCTTATCGTTCATTATTTCTGCCCCGATCTAAAGCCAAATTCCCCGATTTTTGACTACTGTATATTTATACAGGCGAAATCGCACCACGGTCCTCAAAAAATTTTTAGATACCCTAGGTAGTGTTGACAAGAAAAGACGTTGACAAGCTTCTAATAGCGTCTCAGAGGTGGTCAACAGTTGTGTGGATAACATTTTTGTACTATATGTAGTATTCATTTGTTTGAGTTTTTACTATATCTAGTAATTTTTTAATTCTTATTTTGCAAAAATAGCACAGTAAAGTACTACTTGCAATAAGTTATCCCCAGAAAAACCCTCTAATAAATTCCTTATTTGTTCGCTATAAAGTTTTTTTATTTAATTTCGATTTAATAGTTGACAAAATATTTTAGTTAATATCTAATTTTAATTGTCAACACTAACAAGGAGAAAGAAACATGACACAGACCGAAGCAAAACTACTTAAAAGAGCCGAGCGAGATTTGACTGCTTTGTTGAATAATCAAATTCTTCCAACAATTAAATTGTTACTTCAGCATGGCACAACCGAAGACATGCGAGTTCGCATTGGTAGATACAACGACGAAGAAAGATTCGATGCAATTTATAACGCTAAGGGATCCAACGTAGATCTAGATCACATCAAAGCGATACTTACAACCCTTCCATTCGGAATTACTAAAGACGGATATTCAGGAAACTTTGAGATCCAAGTTCAGGAAGAAGTTACGATGTACGCTGGGGACGAATATACAGCTCCGCATGCTTGGGATGCCGGATTAGAGCCTAATGAGAATTATTCTTGGAAGGAAGACCAAACATTAGTTCAATTTGTGCATTGGGAAAAAGGTCAGGATGATTTTGGTAGTAAGTACTCAACCTATTGTAATTACAATTTTCGGCATGGAGGAAAATTTTCAGTCGAGGAAATTGTTCAGGCTGTTGAGGATAACCGCAAACTCGATGACCTTCGCAAAGAAATAAAAAAGAAATCATTTGAATTAAACGCATTAATCGAGCGTGAGTTCAAAGTGAAGGAATTAATTTCAGGCTAACTGATGATGGGGTTATTCCCCGAAACACCCCAACGGGGTGTCTTAGTCAAACTAACAAGGAGTAACAATATGAATTTAACGACGAATCACTTTGCGAAATACAAAACCGGACAATTTTCTCCAAACCCTGAGAATAGCTCAGAAGCTGAGGACGGAGCATTAACAGTAACCTTTGAATACGACAACACAAATGATGTTTACGTTTTTCCGGCGTGGAGAATAGCTCCATACAGACTGGATCCTAACAAGCCAGCAACGCAGGACGAATTGGAAGGGAATGTTTTATTAAAAGGTTTTATAAACAATGCGAAGCTCGACTATTTCAATGCTATCAAATTTGATAAAGATGATGTTAGGTTGAAAGACATCACGGTTAAGGATGTTTATTTTCTTTCACTTGCGGATGATTGCATGGAAAGTACATTAACTGTTTATCAAGATGGAGTTCCGATCCAACCTAATTACAAGGTTGTTTTTGATGGAATTGATTATGAGCTTTTTTCCATTCGAGAGAAATATTTCTCAACATCAATTTTGAGAGTAGAGGATGTACAAGAAATTGTAGATTTTATTTCCGAGGAACTATCCCTTTTTAGCGACAAATTGAAAGTTGAGGGAACCGGAATACTTTCATGTTTTAATTCAGAACAAGGAGAGTAATATGAGTACAGAGGAATTAGTTTGTAGAGAATGCGGAAGGGATGATTACGACGCAGAAGCTCTAAACAATTACTTATTTGTCGATACTAACAATATGAAATTTTACTGTTCTAATTGTGACGATAAAACACTACTAACTAACAAGGAGAAGTTTATGAACAACCGAGAGACATTTAAAGTATTCCAGATCAAGTTAACCTCAGATCAGATTGATAAGATAAATGCTGAAGGTCACGATAGCGTACCAGCTCACAAGGCAAAGTTAGATATGCAATTTAGCGACAACCCTGAGACAATCGCATTCGACGCTATGGAAAAAGGCTATTACACTCACGTTGCAAACATCACAACTGACGGGGGTCTGGAGGGAGTTTTTGAAGTTGGAAATACAATCGAAGATTTTCATATTGATAGTTTCGGATTAGGCATTAAGCATGGTAGAGCTTTGCAGTTAATAACTGTTATGCATTCAATCAGCGTCGGAGACGTAATCGAAGTTGCAACGCCTTATGAGCAAGCGGGCGACCGATACGTCGTCGCAGAAGTTGGGTTTAAAAGGTTACCTATCTTCGCACCCCCAGCAGACCCTATAATTGAAAAGGTCAACGTCAGAAAACTTAATCCAGTACAACGTGAAGCTTGCCGGTTGTTGCGTTTGTTCAGTCGCAAAGCGGGTTGGGACGTTGGGCGTGACATAGTGTGGCCGATTATGTCCGGCGAAAATAAGGGCGGTATGATGGTTATTCAACCAGACCTCGACTGGATGCGTAGGCTAGAAGATAAACTTAGTATCA
>Ga0209645_1001942_pt1 | contig 10068 bp, 15 predicted proteins | sample ETNvirenome_6_30_FD_184070 | JGI IMG/M metagenome (GOLD analysis project Ga0209645, IMG submission 184070) | Marine viral communities from the Pacific Ocean - ETNP_6_30 (SPAdes) (version 2) | ecosystem: Environmental > Aquatic > Marine > Oceanic | place: Pacific Ocean | collected 2013-06-19
ACCTTCTACTTCTGTTCCATCAATTCTAAGAAAATCATTATCTGCAACTGCATCATTAGCTGTTAAAACATTTCCATCACTAATACCTTTTGTCAAACCCTTTACAAAAGAAAGGTTGCTAACTTCAGAATCCATTAATGCTCCTGCTGATGTCACATTAGTAGTATCTGTTACATCTGCACTCGCTTCTATTGCATTTAATTTATTTAAAAGTGTGGTTGTAAAATTATTATCTGATTGTGTGGCTACTGTCAAGTCTATTGTGCCATCGCCATCTTCATAAGTAACTGTAATACCTGATTCAGTATTACTTGAGAACATTGCTCCTACTATATCTTGAACTTGTTCTGAAGTAAGAGTTGCTTCTATTTTTGCATCTAATTGTGTTTGTATGTTTGAAGTAACGCCATCAAGATAGTCAAATTCTGTAGCAGTTACGCCTGTGGCGTGTAAAGTATCTAAATAGTTTAATTCTGTTACGCTACCAGTATATCCGTCTAATACATTTAGCTCGGCTGCAGTTGATGTTACCCCATCAAGAATATTCAATTCTGCAGCAGTAGATGTCACGCCATCAAGTATATTCAACTCTGCAGTAGTAGAGGTTACCCCATCTAGTATATTGATTTCAGCAGCAGTCGCTGTGACACCATCTAAAATATTTATTTCTGCAGTTGTTGCAGTAACGCCATCAAGAATGTTAATCTCTGCTGTAGTTGCAGTAACGCCGTCTAAAATGTTTAATTCAGTTGCTGATGAAGAGGTTGCAGTAATCTTAGTTACTGCTGCATCGACTACACTTCCAGTATGCGTTGATGTAAAATTAGCCATATTATCTCCTAGTTAAGGGGAGCATAAAGCTCCCCTAATTAACTATTACGCATTGTTGAAGTTAACAATACCCATTGCTGTTGAATTTGCAGCGTGTGATAAAGCAGCTCCAAATAAAACATCAGCTACAACAGAAGTTGCCAAGTGGTCAATATCATAAGATGATTGAACTCTTGGAGCTAACTGTTGTGCAAAGTAGATCGAGTTTCTGTTGAAGATTGTAGCAGTTTCATCGCCACTACCACCATCATCATCCCAGTCTGTACTTGCATACACTTCTAATCCATAAGCGTTAATGATTCTTCCTGAAACATTAGGATTTTCAGCATCTCCTCTTTTTTGAGCTTCTGAAAAGTCGCCTAAAGATAATAGTGACATATACGCAGCAGGTGAACAATAGAAGTAGTGTTCTCCGTCTGTGTAGTCGTGTCCTGCATCAAGAAGTTTCTGTAAACCAGATCTAATTAAAGCAGTTGTGAAAGTGTTGTCACTTGAAAGTGCAACATCATTACCAGTAGCACCTTGCATTAATAATGCAATATAGTTTTCTACTTTTTTAGCTAAAGCGTAACCCATTGATTGTGCATAAGCATTGAATAGATCAGCAGATTCTTGAACTCTTACGATGTCCTCGATTCTTTTAGCTTCGTAATGATGTTCATCAACTGCAAGTTGAATAACACCATCGGTATTGTTAGTATATGTTACTGCAGTTCCTGCACTTTTAGATGCAGCAGTTTCTTCAGTAACCTTAGGTATATTTAGAATGTCGCCACCACCTGCTAACATAGATGAGAAGTCTAATACTTGATTTCTTAACTGAAATTTTCTTTCAGCATAATCAAGAATAGCATCTCTCCACATTTCAGGAATAAAATTGGCAGCTGTTGTTTTTGTTACATTTCCGTCAGCCATTTTATTTACTCTCCTTAAAAGTTAAAATGATTATTTCTTTTTAAGGTAATGACTTATCAAGTCTTTATGCGATCCTCTTCGCTGCTTAGAATCTGACATATCAGAAAAAGGATTACCCTTAAACTTTTGTACAGATACTTTATTCTCAACTTGTCCTACATTCACACCAGACTTTGAATCAAATTCTGATGCTATGTCACGCAAAAGAGATAAATCATCTACCTTCTCAAATTTTTCTCTTTTCGTTTCAGGAATTTTACTTAGAAGAGATTCTCTTTCTTGATTCACATAATTAGAAAAAGATTCATTAACCTGATCAAACTTGGTTTGTAAATCTTTATTCTTATTTTGTTCCTCAACTAACAGAGCTTTGTATTCGCCTTGCTCTTCTAAAGTCTTTTTACGCTGTTCTTCCTGTGCAGTTGCTACTTCTTGAACTTGTGCTTTTAATTCATTTCGTTCTTTCACTAGCTCCTGAAAACGATAATATGGAACAGCTTCTTGTGTCTTTTTTTCGTCTTGACTGACTTGAGGTTCTTTTACAGCTTCCTCAACGGCTGTATTCTGCGTTTCTTCAGACATTTTAACTCCTTAAGTGGATTATTATATGGTATTAAGTTAAATATGAATTAAATTAATGACAATCAGAATGTCAAAGAAAATAAAAGAGTTTGAGTTCAAGCAAAAATGGTTTGATTATATGCAATATCAACCACACGAAGGACAAAGAAAATTACATTTTCCTGACAAACCTGACGCATCTTACTTCGTAAACATCTGTGGTAGAAGGTATGGTAAAACTACTGCAGCATTCCGAGAAGCAGAATTTTACGCAGCACAACCTAATAAAAAAATATGGCTTGTTGGATTATCTTACAAAAAATCACGATTAATGTTCCGAGAAATCTGGAAAGATATGGTTGCAGGTAAAGCAAACGATATTGATAGAGCATCAGAAAAAGAACAATATATTAAGTTCAAATGGGGAACAACAGTAGAAGGTATGTCTTGTGAAAATCCAGACTCATTGGTTGGAGAAGGTGTAGATTTATTAATTATTGACGAAGCAGCAAAAATGCCAAGAAGAATATGGGATATGTATTTATCTCCAACACTTGTAGATAGAAAAGGTAAAGCAATTTTTATTACTACACCTGAAGGGTTTAATTGGATTTATGATTTATATTTATTAGGGCAAACAGATCCTCAATGGTATTCACAGCAATCTCCAAGTTGGGAAAATCAATATGCGTTTCCAGAAGGAAAGAAAGATTCTTTTATCCAGGAACGAAAAAGAAATATGTCCAAAGAATTATTCGACCAGGAATTTGCTGCTAAGTTTACATCAATGGAAGGAAGAGTATATCCATTTGATAGAGAAAAAGATATGGGAGATGTTCCATATCAAGAAAACTTACCTACTTATTGTTCAATGGACTTTGGATTTAGAATGCCATCAGTATTGTGGTTTCAAACATTCAAACAAGATGGTAATTGGCATATCAATATTATCGATGAAATAATTCACGAAAGAAATATACCAACAGATAAATTAGCAGAGATGATAAAGAAAAAGAATTATCCAGTAATTACTTACTATGGTGATCCTGCTGGTAGCTTTGTACAAGGACAATCTGGATTAGGAGATATTCACATTTTACGCAGACACGGAATATTTGTAGAATATAGAATGGACAAACTATCTCGTGATATACAATCTGGTGTCAGTTATTGTCGTGGATTTTTTGAAAATGCAGATGGTTTAAGAAGAATAAAGATAGATAAAAAATGTGTAGGTATCGCAGAAGATTTTGAAGGATATAGATTTCCTGAAGCAGTAGAAGGAAAAGCTATCTCTAACAATCCTATCAAAGATGGCTTCTATGAACACGGTTGCGATGCTTTCAGATATTTTATCTTGAATAGATTTCCAATTAGAAGTAATTTCGTTGGAAGAATACCAAGATAAAAGGAACGCTAAATGGTTTTAACTCCACAAGAGATTATAAAAGATTCATTAACTAATTTTAAAGAAGAACAAGCGAAAGCTAGAAGAGAAGAAGTAAGAAAGTTTTTAGATTATTATTCTGGTTCTTTAACAGATCAATACATTGAAGGATATTTTAAGTCTGACGCCTTCCAGGAAATTCCACATTACAATACAAACATCGTAAAGAAGTTTGTAAATCGTATGTCAAAAATTTATACTATCGGTGCTAAGAGAAATGTAAATGACAGATATGTTAATTTGTCATCAGTTAAGAATGCTCGTATGAAACAAATGGAACGAATGACTCGTTTGCTTGGTACTTGTGCAACTTATGTTATGTATGATGAAATGGAACAACGATTTGAATATCGTCCTATTTATTATTTTGAGCCATACTTTGGTGACAATCCATACAAGCCACAAGCTATTGTATATCCTATGATGCACGGACACGCAGATTTATCCGATACAAATGATTTGATGTATGCTTACTGGGATAGCGAATTACATATAAAGTTTGATGACAATGGAAACATTATAGAAGAAATACAGCACAATCTTGGTGTATTACCTTTTGTATTTACTCATAGAGAAGAACAATTAGACTCTTTCTTTGTAGAAGGTGCTTCTGATTTAGTATCTGCGAATGAGCATATTAATATCACAATGACTGAAATGCAATTAGGATTACGATTCCAAATGTTTGGACAACCAGTAGTAACTGGACTTATATCAGATAATGCAAATGTCAGAGCAGGATCAGATGAAATCTTAACATTGCCAGAGGGGAGTAATTACGACATCGTATCTCCAGAAGGAAATGTAAGAGATGTTATTGAAAACATTAAGTGGCAAATAGAATTAGTCGCATTAAACAATCACTTATTTGTTACTTTCGCACAATCAGGTGGTGAAGTACCAAGTGGTATCTCTTTAATGATTAAAGACTTAGAACGCCACGAAGATTTTATTGATGACAAAGAATTATATCGTCAATACGAAAAAGATTTCTATAAAGTAGAATATGCTTTATCTCAAAGTAATAATCTTGGATTACCAGAACCTTCACAATTTAAAGTGGATTTCTCTGAAGTCGAATATCCTATGACTACTCAAGATAAGATTATGTTAAATGAATATAAACTCAAACATAACTTAACTACACAAGCAGAATTGTTAGCAGAAGAAAATAAAGATTTAACTATTGAAGATGCTATACAAGTAATTGCAGATAATAAATCAATGAATCAAGTAGAGATAGTCGATGAAGGTAACAGTCAAGAGTAATGTAACTTTCAAAAAATTAAAAAAAGCCAATTTGGAAGAAATGGTTTTTGATAATTTAATTCGTCCACTAGGAAAAGAAGCAAAAAAGAAAGTTGATAATTCCTTTAAAAACAATAAAGATATTAATGGCGAACCTTACGAACCTTTATCATATACATACGGAAGAAAGAAAAAAGCATTGGGTAAAGGTGGTAATCCAATTATGGTTTTTGATGGTGATTTGAAAAAAAGCATTTCAAAGCTATTGACAAATAAATCTGATATGTCTGTTACTATAAAGTCAGAAGATTCACGAATGTTATCTAAAAGAGGATTAAACTATGGTGCGTTTCATTTAAATGGTAAAGCAAACTCAAAAAGAAAAAATCCTAAAATTAGAAAATGGTTTTTTACCAAAGATGAATTAGTGAATAATGCAATTTTATTAGAAGATAGATTGCTTGGAAAAGAGTTTTCAAAGCTAAAAGATAAGTTTGCAAAGAAATTACAGTCGCTTTTAAAAACTAGAATGCGTATTATAGGTAGTAAGAAGATGCCAGCATCTTCAAATTTTGCAAGAAATGTAAATATATAATGGAAGATTTAATAAAAGAAATATTCAAAATGGTTTCACAGATAAAAAGAATATCTGAAGCTAATAATGATCTTTTAGGATTTGTATGTTCTAAAGTATCACCATCTAAAAAACTTGCATCTCAAGAAATAGATTTATTAGATATGGCTTATATTTCAATGGAAATGTCAGAAATATTTGAAAAATATAATATTAGTCCTGACGAGTTTGGGATTTCTTAGATTCTAATTCTGCTAACTTCTCTAACCACTTTCTTTTTTCACTCGCAGTAGGACGCCTTGATGGCAATGGTTCTAATCCAACTTTCTTAGCTCGTTGCAATAATGCGTATCGATTGGCTCTATCTTCTCTACGCTTTTGTCTGTAAGGTTTTTTCCCTTTCTTTATTTGATTTACTGCTTTCTTTTCTTTTATCTGACGCTTTTTAGGTTTGTCGTTTTCTGGATTTCTTTCTGGAAGCGTTTCTATTATTTCTGCAACCTCTTCACTTTCAGCGTCTATAATATCATCTGCGTCTATCTGTTCTGCCTTTAAGAACTTCTCAAATGGACTATCTACGGTTACATTGATATTTCTAACAAGTTTTCCTGAATGTTCTAATACTAGACGCCCTGCTTGGACATTACCTTCTACTGCTTCACGAATCATACTATTTAATACCATAGGTAGCTTTGCATTGAATGATACCATATATTTTTTATAATACATATCAACAAACCTATCATCTGCAAACCAGTTATGAATCGTTTGGGGGGACATTTTTAATTCCTCGGCTAATTCTTTTTTGGTGATTTCTGGATTATGAATTAGTATATCAATGGCAGCAAGTTGATTTGCCTTCTTCAGTTCAAGATTACTCATTTACCTTGTCCTCTGTATTTCTTTTTATAATACTTCTTAGATTTTTTGTTTCCAAACTTTGTATTGTGGCTCATACCTTGTCGAGTTTTTTTTGCACCATTCGACTTCCTAGTGCGATCCTTGAATAATGATTTCCTCATTTTTTATAGACTTTTTCTGCTCCTGCAATTCCAAATGAGCCAAGTGTAACCCAGACGAATGAGTTATAGATGTAGTCGTTTACCATTAATTCTATTCCAATAATACCCATTGCTAAATCCACGATGCCGAATACACACATCAACGCAAAGGATAAAAATCCAATAATATTCTTTTCATTGTATTCGTTTTTATCTTTAAATAATTCCCACATAATCTACCCCCTTAGGTATTTAAATTTTTTTTTATTAATAGGACTACCTTTCATCTTTTGTTTGATGCTTTTCTTTCGCATACCAAACAAACGCTTAGGTATAAAATTTCTCGCAGATGATACAGTTACATTCACGAGTGCCTCTTAACTACTGGTACATTCATCGTTAATGAAGAACCTTTGTGTTTTTTATATCCACCTTTCGGATTCTTCATCAATTTAAACTTTCCCTTTTTTTTCATAAAGTGATACCCTCTTGGTGCTTTCACTTTCATTTTTTCTTACCTTTTTTCTTTTTCTTTTTACCTTTGTGATACGGCATAGCTATCTCCCTTTTTTAAATTTTGTTTTAGGACACGATTTTATGTATTCAATTCTGTTTTGTATCTGTAATCCTGTGTGTAACCCACAATAAGTTATGCCCTTTTCCTTCCCAGCAAACGAACATTTCTTTTTGATTAAAGAACAGTAGTCAAACACGCTAATCGATGTCTAATTCTTTGCGTAAAGCACGATCTGACATAGAACTTTTACTATTAATGACTAATTTTGGTATAGAAGGTAACCTTTTTACCAGAAATTTCTCATTTTCGCATAAACATTCTTCAAGTGGATCATCAGCCATTTTCTGTTCCACTTCAAATATCTTCTCGCATTCTAAGCATTGATAATCATATTTTGGCATAGAAGTAATTTAGGGGTAAAAATCAATAAAAAACCATCAAAATTTAGGATTTGTAATCTAATTTTTTTATCCTTAAAGCATTACTTTAACTATAATATCTATCTCTATTATAATTAGTCGTTTACGACAATTTTTTATTTTCTTGATTCTTAAATATACCTTATTAAATTATTATTTTTTATAGTCGTTACTTTATATTTTGCAAGGAATACAAGTACACAACCTCTCACGCAGATCATCCTCTCTCGGGGGGTTAGCCAGGTCCTACAGTTCATCAAAAATTAATATTTGTCATTCAAAAAACAAGGGGGTAAGGTTGGCAATGTAACCCACAAAAATCAATGGTAAAAAATACTTGCACAAAGTGTTAGAAATTACTAACATAGGACAATGAACAAACAAACTAACAGAAAGGGTTTTAAAATGAACATAAAAAAAGTAGTACATAATACATTCAACGTTGTTGCATATCTTTCAACGCTTTTAATGGCTTTTCCAATTTACGAAATGTCATTAGTAGTAATTGAGAGTTCTAGCAATGGCTTCATCTTCATTGATAATGTAGAACTAAGCAATAGGTTTTTCTTTGGTGGCTTAATGCCATTTCTTGCGTTAGGTTATACATTTTTCATATCGTCTTACATAACATTAAAAACAAACAAAGGGAGTAAATAATGAATGAGTTAAATAACATATATGATATGCTTGACAAAGCAAAAAAATGCGTTGAGCTAACAACAGAAAAACAAAATGATATTGATGTAGCTTTAAATGATATAGTAGGTTTTTACTTGCCTGGCCTCGTTGAAGATTTTGTAAGCTTACACTTAAAACCAAGTGAGCAAAAAAATCACATAATCTTTCAATGGCTTACATTAATTGAGATGAACACTAATGAAGATTTCTTTAGTGCTTTTCAAATAGTTTTAAGCGCTTGGGAAAATCAAAGTAAAATTCCATTCGGCTTAAATCCTGAATCACAAATGACATCTACAGAAATTAGATTTGTAGAAAAATTAGAAAAAATCAATCGCCAGGTGTTGCCAAATACTTACGCTAGAAGAGATGCAAATGGCAAGCGCTATGGAATGGTTTGGCCATACTTAACAAACAAAAAGGAAGGTAAATAAAATGGTAGATAAAATAAGAGATTACACGCTTACTAATTCAGATAAAGATAAAAAAATCATTTCAATCAATGATATCAAAAAAGCGTGGCTTAATTGTTATGGCGAAGATTTAGCCGATGAATACCACGGATTTCTTCAAGAGCTAACACGCCAGGCAATTCGTCCAGAGTTCCACCCAGAAGCAGAGCTAGTGCTATGGAAAGAAGAAGATGACATTAGTGTCTTAGATTTCGTAGATGATGACGCCGGGCAGATTTACATAGAGATTGAAAAAAATGGCTTAAGTGTAATGAGGTACGTAGCTTCACATAATGAAATCACTTTAGTAGAGTGGGAAAATGTTACAGAAAACAACTACCCATTTTACTGCAACGCAGATGAAGAGCTTGGCGAAAGCGTTGAACACGCCACCTTAGAAGATGCAAAAGCATACGCAATGAAATACATTAACAAATTAAAACAAGATGTGATTCCTGGAGTAGACTCAAATGACAAATATCACACACTAAAACAAAATGAGGTAGCTTAAGTGCTACCTCTTTTTTGTTCAAACCGTTGGGCAGTAGATACCTATTGCCCTACTTTTTTTATACAAAAATTTAAAATTTTTTCAAAATTTTCGGCTGATCAGATTGGCGAAAAAATAGATCGTAAAACGCGCAAAAAGATCGTAAAAAGCGCAAAACAAACAAAAAGGAAATAAGATGAAACTAACAAAAAACGAACTTGAAACCCTAAACCAGGCCACGATAATTGGATTAGAATTGCTTGGCGCAGGTTTAGTAGATGAAGAAACGATAGAAAGTGTTTGCAGGGGTTTAGATATTGATATTGATGCAAATAGCTTTTACAAAGCAAGAGAAGTAGTAGCAAAACTAATGAGGGAACAAAATGAAAGATAAAAAAATGATAGCATATCAATCTTACTTTAAAGGCGAAACCCTAAGGTATCGCAAACGCAAACAATTAATATTAAAATCAATAGGCGAAATATTATTTTTAATGTTGTTAATCGCTTTGTTTTACATTGGTTTAATATTAATCAACATAGTAGAAAGGGGTATATAAATGAGTTACAACCCAACATTAACAAAAAAACAAATAATCGATATTGTAAAATATAATTCGAAACATTTCATTGAGAAGTATTTCGATGGTGATTTTATAATTGATGAAAAGCAGAATCAAATAAATCAAATCAGGGATAAAGCCATTGATTATATAAGTGAAAACTTGCCTGGCGAAATTACGCTAGATGAGTTGAATGAAATGGAACTCAATGATAAAATTTTTAATGAAGATTATTTTATTATTGGTTATTCCAAAGCAGACAAATTCATCGGCCATAACTTTCACGCAATGCTTCAATATATGGAAGATTATGGAATTGATGAAAGAGTGCCAGATGAAACAATAAGATGTTGCGAAAAGTTCGCAAACTTA
>Ga0209645_1001943_pt1 | contig 10068 bp, 5 predicted proteins | sample ETNvirenome_6_30_FD_184070 | JGI IMG/M metagenome (GOLD analysis project Ga0209645, IMG submission 184070) | Marine viral communities from the Pacific Ocean - ETNP_6_30 (SPAdes) (version 2) | ecosystem: Environmental > Aquatic > Marine > Oceanic | place: Pacific Ocean | collected 2013-06-19
TATTCCAACGTTGGATGAAATTTTTAGCAATACTACCGTTAGCTATAATCGCGGCGGCATCGGAGGCACGTTAGCAGTGCTATCGCCAAATGTTAGCGATAGTTTCAATCTATTTAATTTTATCAACACAGTTCCAGACTCTACTACAAATCAAAAAAAGAACTGGCTGATACAATCTAAATTTGAAACACCAGTTTTAAACTTTGCCAACGTAGTAACAGGAGCCCATTTTAGTTATCCACCCTCCACCGAGGATGATTACTACTCGAATCCGCTAGAATTAGCTACTGCCGGAAACATAAAGCAGAACGGCATGTGGCACCAGTATGGACAAATTCCAACCAGTAGTGCGGAAGGTATTTTTGCTGTTATTGAAGCAGGCGACGGCGCTGTTGATTCGGACTATAACGCATCTGGATCTTTGGCTAATGTTGTTGGATTTACAACAGGCAAGCCACAGAGAATAGGAGAGATAAAGAAGCAGAACCTTCTAGAAGAGGCTGTCGTCGCCGTTCCATTTAAAACCGTCAACAATAGAAGAAAGTTCTTTGGTATTAAGGACGATAACACTCAATACGATAACATTAAGAGAAGTCTTGAGAAATATGTGTACCCGCCAAAGTTTGACTTTGTAATAAACGATACGGTAGATCCAATTCTGATGTATGCATTCGAGTTCTCTGCAAAGGTCACACAGCAAGATATTGCTGATATGTGGCAGAACTTGCCGCCTGATATCAGTGAAAAGTATGAGCAAAAAGAAGTTGTTATAGACGACAAGCAAGTTCTTGATTTGTTGATCAACAATTCAGAAGATATTCAGTGGATGGTATTCAAGGTCAAGAGACGCGCCAAGAAATCTTTCGAGAAGTACAGAAGATCTCTGGTCACTGAAGATACAACCGCATTTCAAGACAACATTGGACCTTACTCTTACAACTGGCCATATGATTACTTCTCACTGGTGGAACTAGTTAAGATTGACGAAACAGTGCGTTACGCATCTGCAGATGTTTTGGATGATGAAGCATAATGGAATTTTTTAACAAAAAAGAAGAAGTTTTAGAGTTCATGCTTACAAACTACGGAAGAGAAAAGCTAGCAGCTGGGCAACTTAACCCAACTTACTATGCTTTTTTCGATGATGATGTTTTATATGACGTAAGTGGGTCTGGTTACACAGAAAACCAAAATGCTGCTGAGCCAAGAATTCAAAGCGATACGCCTAAGATAAAAATTATTCCCACTAGAGAAGGAGCCGAAACAAGAGCTAATAGGTTTATTAATGCTATTAGTGGTGCCTTAAATTCAATTGGATCTCATACATCTGATCCGGCTAGTAACGTAGAGGTATTTAAAGCGCAGCCATACGGAGATAAGGGTCGGATAGACGCATACCCAATGGGAAGATCCTCATATAACACGCAAGATGCCCCAGCATGGCAATTGAAAATATTGTCCGATCCTACAATTACCAGTGCGCAAAGGTTTTTGAATGATGACGATTTTATTCAACATATCCCGCAGATTGATATAACTATTGATTATCAAACGTTTTTTAAACAAGGGGCAATAACCCCTGATGCTATCTCGGGCTATTTTGAAGATTCCAATATCTATCTTGCTTTAAAAGAAAATTATCTAATGATTGAATTGGTGGAGGAGAATACGCCATCTGAAAAAGAAAATTTTGAGATGGAAGTTTACCATTCTGGCACCGAACAATATACACAACTAAGTTTTGCTCCCGAAGCACAAAACTCTTTCCCTGTTCAGACAGTAGATAATGTTGGATACTATATGAATATTTTGGTTGACAACGATATTCCCGAATCTGTTAGAAGGAGTCTAAACCTGGGAGCCAGCCCTAGAGACATTTATACTATGACTAATGAGGATGTTTGCGACTAATGACTGTATCAAATGGACCATACACAAGAAATTCTGCGTGGTTTGTTACCTTGCAAGATGTTAAATTTGAGGTTAATAGTCAAGGAGATTATGTTGTTAAGTTAGGTATCTCTAACGAGACAACTAAAATCAATAAGAAAAAAGATAGTAAGTTCATGAACTTTGTCTATTTTTTTGAATCTAAAGAAGACATTAATAAAGTTTCAACGTCAGCTGAAGAAGTGATTTCTTTGATTAAGCAAAATTCCAAAAGTGTTATGCCACTGTCTGTTTCTTATAAAGAGCTTAAAGCAAAAGCCACAACACAAAATAGTCAAGCGATATCTAGCTATTTTTACGAGAAAAGATACACCCTAAAGCCAACTAAAAATTTGTATGTGCTGTTGTGCTCATACATAAAAATTAATAACAATATTATTATTGGGAATGTTGCCAAGGAAACAATTTTGGAAGACAACTTAACTCCAATTAAATCTTTTGTTTACTTATTGGATGAAACCGCCCGGGGGTATGGCGAAAAAGGCACGGTATGGCCCGGATCAATCCACCAGCATCAAGATAAATTAATGGCTGGGGCGACTCACATAAAAGAGACGCACCCAACTGTAACTTCCGTTGAGGTTCCAAATCTCAAAATAAAGGATATGCGAGTTATAGATGCCGCTAATAGCATTGATTACTCATTTGAAACTTTAAGTAAAAGTTATTTCTCTGCTTTGACAACGTCCAGAAATCAAGCTGGTCATATAAATGGAACTTTTACCTTTAATTTATACAATTTTGCCAAAAATAATACAAGACTGGGTGGCTTGATAGAGAACAAAAACACCCTTCGATTAGGAACAAAGATCAAAGATGTTATTATTTATCAAAAGATAACCGGAAGAGATGCTAGAGCTAACACTTTAACGCCAGCCCCGGGTCCTCTTGACGGCTTATCTAAAGCTAACACCTTCAAAAGAGTAGCTAGCTTGGGAAACAATTGCGAGATAATAGATAAGATAACAGGATCCCAATTTCTAATACAGGTTTGTTTCAAGGATGATACGGTGCTGAATACGTCATCAGGACAAGCCGAGTACAAAGCAGAAATTATTTTTGAAGATAGGACTGCTAATATTGTAAGAGCGTCGATCAAAAACTTAAGCAACAGTGTAACAAAGCTTGAAGCGCTCATTAGCAGGGTCTCGCTAGCGAATCAAACCAAAGATATAAGCAGTAAAGGAGAACTGTTCGAGGTATCGGACACCCCTCCGAATAACGCATTTATTCAAAAGGACGAAGAGTTCTATAACAAAATTATTGACGACTATCTAAACTCAATCGGATTTATTTTTGACGACGTACCCTTTGCAAAGTACACACAGGATTTTTGGAGAAAGAACTTACAAGCACTTGTTAATAATCTAAACCCCAGTTTGGATGTTGATAGAATCATCTTTGCCAGAACAATACGATCTTATTTATTCAACATTAATAGAGTGCTTCGACCACCGGCTAGAAAAACTGCCGCTTTTGATGTGAAATCAAGAATCAAAAACTCAAGTAATAAATCTGATCTAAGAGCAATAAAAGAATTTGATGATTTTTATGTTTTTACGGGAACAAAAAGTTATGGACTTAATGTTATCGATAACACCCTAGATGACCCAGAGGCTGTAGTTCCTTCTATATCTTTCGCTAACTATTCGACAAGAGTGGGGCTAGAGTTGCAAAAGTTTGGTATTTCCTCAATCGAAGCTACCCCCACAAATGGATTAAATCCTGTTGGGTTCCTGACAGCACAGCAAGTTAATGTCACTCCTAATCCGTTTCGGTTTAGTGTAAAAACTTTAGATATTCCTCTGGAAGCGGCGCTGCCAGTTATAGAAAGTCGGAATAACAATAATCGTGTCATGAACTTAAATAAGTCCCTAAGTGACACCTCGCGAAAAAGAAATATCCTTGCTTCTTTGGGAGTATCAATCAATAGGAACAACACTCCAATTCGACAAATTCGAAATGAGGAAAATAGACCATTTAGAGAAATCATAGATTCGCAGGAATATCTTTCTCCAACTTCTAATTTTGTGTATGAAAACCCGGCTAATGCAACAGACCCTACGCCTCCGTCGAATGTCGCGGTAACATCAGCGTCGGTTGATGTAACAAGTAATATAATCTCTACTTCACTTGTCGAGCAGAGTGTGTTTTCGTTTAACAAAAACTCAGGACCAGCAATCACAAACCAAGAACAGTTACGCGGATCTCCAGCGTTGTTAAGCGCACAACAAAATGCGAGTACATTAAGTAACGCCTCAGCAGTATCGGACGCAATTAATTTCAACTCCGTTCAGCAAGTTCAATATTTGGATTCATATGATGTATCGGAAGGAGTAGGCAAGCAAAACTGGAAATTGTTAACACAAAACAAATTTAATAGTTCTGTTAATAATAACACCCCTTTGTTATGTCGTCTTGTAAAAGTAGGGGTCGCCGTGGGGACGGAAGATATTTTGAATTTAGATTCAATGGCTGGGACGTTTGTTTTGGGGCAAGCTGAAACAAAAGTGAAAGATGTTATTCCACAGCAGCAAGCTGAACCCGCACCACAACCAATGAATACTCAGGTAACGGTAGAGGATATATTTTACTCTAAAAATACACCAGTAGCTGATACTATTGTAACTGAAGATCCAAGTGAACCGAGTATTGCAAACAACACTCCAACCACAGTAGTTAACGTCCCATCAGTACAGGGCATAGGTTATTAACAATGGCTATTATACAAAACAAAGCATATAAAGATCAATTATTAGCAGTTGATCAAGAATTGATTGGCATAAAAGATCGTGGTGTTGAGCCGCATACGCCTAATAACGCTGAAATTTCTGGCACAGTTGTTAATTTTCATCCAATGGTTAGAGATAACTGGGGGACCATAGATCCGATCCGTGGATTGATGGGATCTTATTACACTAGATACCTAGGCTCTAAAGGATCAACACTGTACAACTATCCTGCCGCCTTGAGAGCACTTAAAGAAGGGGAGTTACCCGGAGCCTTTGATGGCGGTGCTAATGGAATAGGAAGACTCAGAAACCAACTTATGCCGGCTCAAGGAGCAGGCAATTCCAACACCAATATTATTTTAACAATTAACCAAAACCTAACAGACGAAAATTCTATTAGGTTCGTAAGAGATTTGGGAGCTAAAAATGCGTGGAAGTCATACGAAAACTCCGAGCCGTATGCTTGGTTTCGAGATGAATTTCAAGATTACATCGCAGGCTCTATTGAGGTAAAGGACAGAGTTGACCAAAGTGATCATTCTTATCCGGGTTTGTTGACAAACTTTGATCAAACTTATTTAGATCACACGTCAAATCATTACTTATTTTCCTCTGATAAACGAATAGTAGCAGAATCTGGTTTGTCAACCACTGTAGAGCCCGTCTATAATTACTATGTTAACTCTAATCCAGACTACGAAGATGTCATCGCAGACCCTAGAATACAAGAGTATTTGATTCCTAATGCATACTACCTACAGTTAGAACTACAAAACACATCCTCAGAGTTTTTAGCGCCGTTCCATAGAACCGCGATCACGATGGCAGATAAAATACCATGGTTTATTCAATCAATTGTGAACTCGGCCATTGAAAGAGACAGCGGAGTTTACTACAATCTTTACTCTGACAATATGAGCGTAGCGATTGGCACACTCCCAGAGGCTACCAAAGAAAAAATTAAAGATGCTAATAACAATGTAGCGGTTCTTAATTCAGACTTGGCGATTTTAGATTCTGATTCTATCATCGAAAAGTCATTGCCTTTCTATAATAAAATTACTATCGACTATGATGCGGATATAAGAACAGGCGATATTGCCCCTGGAACTTCATTTATACAGCGGCTTTTAGCTAATGAAGATACAAAAGACTTTGTCGACATTTTGCAAACTTATGCGATTGTAAAATACAGAGAGCATAGCGCCGAAGGTCCACAAAGATTGTTCTCCACAAGACAGAAAAAAGTTATAAACTCTGAAACAGGAGATTTTGAAAATTCTTCAGTTGACTTAAATATTCCTATTCTTTTTGGCATAGATCCAACGGATCCTGCGTTTATTGCAGCAGAACAACTGGATGGGATAGACCAAGGTCCTAACAATCTTTCGTCGCTCAAAGATGTTAAGTTTTTACGAGATTATTTCGGCAAAATGGGCGAAGGGGAGTTGGAAATACAGCCAGAGTCAGCGCTATATGCTTTCGGGTTTCTTTTCGATGAAAACGGAAACCCAACCGAAAACCTTTTAGATTTTAAAAGATCAATTTTAGATATCTATGAGAACAGAACGTGCGAAACAGAAACGTTAATGTATGTCGTTGAGAAGCATCGTGTTGCAAAATTTGCGGACCCGGGCGCTCCTACAATTAATGGAGTAGAGGCACAACCCTTACAAACATTTTTTATATCACCGAAGTATTCTGGTTTTGTGAAAGACACGGTCTATTATGATTCGCAGATTAAATACAATCAACATTACAGATATATTTTTAAAAAGATCGTATTGGTATTTGGCAATCAATACAAATACAACAATGTTAATGTTCTTTTTAACAGCGCCGGGACTGTTGCAACTGCTTTTGATTTGGAATATGAAAACAACCTATCCATAAAAGCGATTGTTGTTCCCTACAACTTCGATGGTCTAACCACATCGGTTATAGATAAACCACCCGTATCCCCAGAGATAAGTTTTTATCCAGTAAAGGGAATAAATAACAAAGTAAAGATACTTCTAAATTCTAGTACCGGAGATTACTTTGATAAGCCTATTGTTATACAGCAAAGTGATGAACAATTCTTTGAAGAGGAATATTTTGGACAGTTTAATGAAGAGCTAACATATGCCGATATTGTGGAAGAAGAAAAAAAGATACAATTTAAAACAGATGATTTTGTCAATAAATATCATTTATTTAGATTAACAACGCCACCTGAGTCTTATTTAGATTTTCAAAATACGCTTATTGAAATTGACCCTTCTATTGGGGTTCCGGGTTATTACGAAGATACAATCTTGCCAAACAGAAAATATTATTATTGTGCTAGGGCGGTTGACGTTCATGACAACATTTCAAATCCAACTTACATTTTTGAAATAGAAATGGTTGACAACAATGGTCAAATCTATTTAAAACAGAACGTTTTTACTTACAAGTCTAATAAGCCTTCTTATATTAAGAATGGCAGAAGATTCATTTACATTGAGCCAAGCCTGCAGCAGTCTTCTTTTGGGGACACCCCCGTAGCCGCTCCCGCAAGTGTTGATGAGCCACCAGAAGATGGTCTATTAGGTGTTGACGGCATTTCTAAGGTATGGACTAAAGAATATAAGATTAGAATAACAAGTAAAAAGACAGGTAAAAAAATGGACTTAAACATTACGTTTAAAAATTCTGGGGTTACAAATCCTAGCTAATAATAAAATTTAACACTATTTATATGAAGAGGACAATAGTATGGGTTTCTTAGACAATTCAGGCGACATTATTTTGGACGCCGTTCTGACTGATTTAGGCAGAAAAAGACTATCGGAGGGAAATGGTAGATTTAGAATTACTAAATTTGCTTTAAGCGACGATGAGATAGATTACGGTTTATACGATAAAAACCATCCGAGCGGGTCTGCTTATTACGATCTCAACATTTTACAGACACCAGTATTAGAGTCCTTCACTAACAACATGTCTAGTATGAAATCTCGTTTGCTTTCTTACTCAAGGGATGATCTATTGTATCTACCAGTTATTTTGGCCAACACCAACTCGGATGCACAGCCGTTTTATAGTAGCTTAAATACATATCTTGTTTTGGTTGACCAAACAACTGTTGATGCTTTGACAACGGATAACAACTCTTTAGCAGCAGGAATCTTTAACGGCTTTGAGCCCCAAAAAGGCTTGAATCATATTCAGGCTGACCAAGGTCTTGATACCACCGAACTTTCAAATGAGATTAGTTTGGCTGATGAAGATGACACTTTGGTTGAAACACAATACTTTGTTCAGATAGACAATCGATTAGGAAACCTAAGATCGCTGACATCTACACAGTTCAGCCCTTCTTCAATAGATGATGATAATATAGCTACCTATATTTTTGCTGAAGCGGATGATACTGGAGTTGTAAGCAGCGCCGCTACAGGGGCATCATCAATTATATCTGGACCACGAGGTTCTAGAATACAATTTAAGATTGCTGCAAGTTTAGATACAAAGACAAGCACATTCTTGTTCGACCAGATTGGAACTCCTGGCACGTCTGCTATTACAAGCGGAACAAAAACTTTAAATGCTGCAAATTACAGATTTATCGATTCAACAGTCAGAATCTCTGGTGTTTCTACGGGATATACTTTAGATATCCCTATTAGATTTGTAAAGAAGACTAGTTAATAAAAGGATATTATAATGGCGACATCATTTAAAAGCTTAGAATCGGGAAGAGATTCAGTTGTTACAAGAAACTTACTTCACGAGGCTATCCCTATCACAGGAACAATAGTATCGGGCACTTACGCTGATGAGAACATCAAAGAGTTTAGTCACGGAATGTTCCAGTCAGTTTATGATTATCCTTACCTCAGCTCTTCAGCGAACCATATTTTTGATTTAACTTGTGGTTATGCAGCCGACTCGGGACTATCTTCCTCGGGACTTCCAGCCGCAGCGCAGCAAGACAAAAAGATTAATATCTACAATCAAATGGCACAGGTCCTTGTTGGGTTCGATGAGAACGGTGCTGTCAGACGCTTTGACGAAGACGGAGACCTTACTGATGGCACAAAGATAGAAGATGCTTATTTCTTCAACTTTACGCGTCTTTTGAGTAAGGATGAAATTAAGAAGGGCTCTTTCACGTTAAGTCTCGGGATGAACAACACATACGCAACGCCCTTTAGCAGTTTGGTTAGCGTAACAGATTATAGTGGTTCAAATGGTTATAAGGTTAATTCACCAGCTGGTGAATACGGAATTTTATATGCCACCGGTTCTGCTTTAGTTGGCGGCGACGTTACTCCAGATGCTAACGGAAATGTAAAAGCGGGATTGCTTTATTACCAAGCTGGTATCGCTGTTATCACTTCTTCACTATTTCAGGGACTTTTAGCAACAGATGCTCAAATGAACTCAGCTGGAGAAGATAGTGAAGCAGTATTGACTGGCTCTTCTATTAATTTGAATGCTGATTCGATTAGGCACAGAATTAATAATATTTCTTTCAATAATACAACTGAATTAAACTCTACTGTCTATTTCTGTCGTGTTAATAATACTGATTTTAACTATTCGGCAAACCCAACATATGTGTCATCAAGTAAGATGGTTGTGAAAACAAACTCACAAGATCTTCCTGTATCGTATGTAACGGCTGTTGGACTTTATTCGCCAGACAATGAGTTGCTAGCAGTTGCTAAGTTGTCTGAGCCTCTCAAGAAAGATCCAAGCACAGAGTTTACGTTAAGAGTAAGATTAGATTACTAAAGTGATTAAGCGGTTATGTTATGCCTTACTACAAATTTAAACGGAATGAAGTATTCAAAAATACTTTAAAAACTCATCCAAGCGTTAAATTTGTAGTTTATTCTGGTTCCGCATATTATAACAATACACCAAATATCTCTGGTGCCTTTGCAGACCCCATTAGGCTGACAGATGCTGGTCACGTATCTTTATACGAATTAAATATTGACAGAACCTCGTCTGCAACAGGGCGAACAATTGGCCAAGTCAATGACGATGGGCTTATTTATTCTTGGGTTGTTAAAGGCGGTACAGGAATATCTTTTAGGACTTCAACTACTGCAGACTTTAACGCATTAAATTACGGGGAGATAGTATCCAGTTCATACCCCTACACGTCCAGTATATCAAAAGAATATTATGACACTACAACTGGTAGAGTGGGAACGGTCTCCTCATTGTCGGATGGTTATGTATCACATCTTCGTGCTCTCAAAAACACTATCAATCACTACAATTATGTAAATCCTCATTTTGCTTATTCATCTTCACTATATCAGAGAGATTTTGATACAGCACAGGTTGGATTAGTAAATATACCAACTGTATTTTACGGTTCGCAGATCAAAAAAGGTTCCATCAA
>Ga0209645_1001945_pt1 | contig 10064 bp, 8 predicted proteins | sample ETNvirenome_6_30_FD_184070 | JGI IMG/M metagenome (GOLD analysis project Ga0209645, IMG submission 184070) | Marine viral communities from the Pacific Ocean - ETNP_6_30 (SPAdes) (version 2) | ecosystem: Environmental > Aquatic > Marine > Oceanic | place: Pacific Ocean | collected 2013-06-19
TCACCGCCACAATCCGCGACATTGAAGGTACATGTAGTAGTGTTTATATCAGCGTTAGTACCCTCGCCAATTACAACTCTACCACGAAGATCTGGTAAATAGTAAAACCCGTTAACTGGATCACCCCACGTATCGCCTAACGCGGCACAAAGCTCTGGATATGCCGTACCTTCGAATGTAGCACCGTTGCACTCCAGCCATTTATCGTCAGGTACATTACCGACACCAGCCCACGGCACTACTGTACCTACAGGCATGATTTCAGAAAAAACTAGAGATGTGGATTCGCCGGGGACTGCTTCTTCCCATGATAATCCACCGGCACCGTTTGTCTTAAGAAACCTGTTAGCTGTCTGTGCCGTTGGCCAGTTATAGGTAATAGTATTAAGCTTCGTTATACCAGATTCAACCGTCAAGCATCCATCAATAGGGTCAGTTATACTTACAGGTCCATCGTTAACTGTTAAGCACTTAACGGTAAATCCGCAATAATTATTTAAAACTCTGTTATCTATGACATTACTACCTAATCTAGAATTAGTAATAGTATTTTCAGCTATCTGATTACATGTTATAGTATTATTTGCTATTCGCGAACAATCAACTGCTAACGGTTCAATCTTATCACGTGTCACGGCACTGTCGATAATATTTGTCTCTTTTACGAGATTCGGCGTTAAAAAGTTACATAGCTGAATCTTCTTTGTAATACCATCATCACCTGGGTTTTCTCTATCATTTATGATGATATGGTTTAAATCATTATTACAACTTACTTCATTTAACTGTGAAATTTGTATATCGGTCGCCATAATATTATTTATTATAAAGCTCTTATTAATAATGCATCTGGATCAGTCTTCATTCTGTTAATAGCACTCAACCCTGTTAATCCTGATAATCCATAGGGATTAGTTGTATAGCTATATGTCCGATCTTCGGCAGATAAGGCTGTATAGCTACTAGATGCAGATGTTGTTGATGTCGTATATGTATATAGCGTAGCTTCCGGCGGCAATAAATTACTTTGATAAAAAACTACGGAGCTAAGAGGTGTGCTGATCGAACTAAACTCAGTCCCGATTAAATTATTTTCATCGAATAGCGCTATAATGGTATTTTGCAACGTCTCAATACTAGGCGCTGTATTGAAGTTAGTAGAAAGCAAAAACGATGTCGTGTTTTGCGTGTATGTATATCTTAAATCATCACCGGTAACCGCGAACGCAACAGTATAGTGATTTCCACTCTTACCTTGTAATGTAAATCCGGTACCTGATAATGCAGAGAGACCGTATGTTTCTAATGGTGCTAATAAATCTATTTTTGTATTATATAAGTATGTTTCAGATAGATTAATATTCTCAGGATCAGTATTTAGATATATACTATCATCAAAAAATACCGGCGCTTCAACTTCAATAAATGAGCAAGGATATACAATATTCTCATCTGACTCGAGGTTAAACAAAGGCACAGCTGACCCTGCTACGGTAAAAAGTTGATTGTTCAGTACCTCTATATTCTTCTCAATCATATTCACAGGCGTCTGATAGATAATAATATTATGAGCTGCTGATAGAGGCTTACTGCCACTGTCTGAAAAATACTTGATAACTGCAGTCGCAGTCAATGTAGAGGCAGTTGCTGATGACTGATAATACGTATGTTCTAAAGCACTTACAGGCAACGTGGTAAGAGTATTAGTCGTAGAAAATGTCGGGCTAATACTTACAACGGATTCCCCGTCACCGTAATCAAGTATAAAGCTAGATATACCGTCGCCGAGATCTACATCTTCAACAATAAACTTAACATCAGTTGGTCCTTGTATAGCATGTAGCTGGGTATAAACAACGTCCGTGCTTGGGGCATTGTTTGATAGATTGATAGTTAAAGTATGTCTAGAAGTTAAGTGTGCCATTTTGAGCTGTTTGTGTTGGTGTAGATGATAATGACTGTACAGTAAAGTTATCTATCAATTCATTAGACCTATAGAAGTTACTCGTATAATTGTAATTGGTTGGTTTAATAACGTAATTACTATATATTGTTAATTTATTACCTTTTATCTCAAAAACAAGTATATGGAAATGGTTAACATTATTCAGATCAGCAAAGTCTGTTAATAAGAAAAATTTATTTTGCTTCTTATTGTAAGAAAGTCGCATATCTCTAATCTGGACAATATTGGTGCCTACGTCAAAGGTAAAGTTTTGTGCAAAATAGCTTCGATTTGTGGTATTCTCATCTATTATATTGATTTCAGTCTGCGTGTTTAAATTATATTTGAAAATAGAAAAATTAATTGTACGTGCATTAATAGGCGAGTCTGTTAGAGTGTTTTCAGCTTTTATAGTAAATACATCACCGTCTAGACGCACCGGGTTACTAATATTGCTAATTAAATCTTTATTCTGTGATGTAGTAATCCCCGTGTCTAACTTCTTGACCCTGGAAACAAAGGTTTTAGATGCGAATGATGCGTCTTCATTATACACAATATTATCAATAATAAAGTAATTTGATGTTCTGATAAAGAAGGTATTACGGAATATATCTATATCGATAATAGAATTATTAAGCTCATTAAAAACAGCAGTATTATATATATATTTGCTAAAAACACCACTCAGAGCATTGTTTAGAGATTCATACGAATCCTTTAAAGTATTATAAATTAGTATATTTTTCTCATAATGCTTTTTAGCATCTATCGTTTGACGTTCGCCCGTGGATAAGGAAATATATTCTGTCGGTGCTATTTCTAGAGGTGTTTCGGTAGGTTCGACCCCGGTAATATTTCTATTCGGGAGCGTTGTCGGGTTAATGAGGAAGAATACATTACCATAAATGTCACCTACCTCCTTAAAGATATTACCGGACAATTCTCCTGATTCAATACCATAAAGAGGAGTTTCGTTATTTTGTGTAAAGTTATCTTGCTCTAATGACGAATAGCTATAAAAGTTTTGACTATCACTATCACTCTTTACTAAAGGCTTGCCATAAGAGGACGAACTGTTTTTAAATTCAGTATTTTTTAATACAAATATAAATGGCGTCTCTCTGCTTGATTCACCTACACCGGCGATCTTTCCATACCGCGAAGGATCAGGAAATATATATACGGTATCAGATTCTATGGATCTCTTATCAATTACAGGTTCAAATGCAGCGTCAATTTTAACTATGCCATGCTTAGATGGCTTGAAGAACAAACCAACCTCTCGTTCACTCTTAAAATCATTACCCGGTACTTGAATAGTCCCTGGGTTATTTATATTAAGTAGATTACGGTGAGGTGCTTGTGCGTCAAACATCTTACCAGAGAGTACTTGATTAGCAGAATTAGAAGAGACATAATACATATCCGTTCCCATGAACTTCTGGACTAATTCTGCCTGTAGAATATATTTTAGATTCGTTGCACCGGTATTTCTATAATCTTGAAAGTATGTATCAGGCAATGTAGTTATATCAGCTGTATCAAAATCGACAAGTAGATTAGGTATTTCTTCTAAAACTATACCCTGTGTATTGATAATATCTTTTATAGCTTGTTCTGTATCGTAGAAGTACGCGCCGCTAATTTCGTTTGTGTTTGATGTAAAATAATCAAACCTGTCTCCGGAGATAGTATCATAAAACGACGGTGCTTTATTAGGATCTAAATCATAGTAATCATTAAAGGTGTCGTATTTGTTTTCAATCTCAATTGATAATCCATCGATGAACGCGCCAATATTTTCCGGCGGTGTTAAATCTTGTGCAGCATCATCACCACTATAAAGGTTTAATAATTCATTTTTAATCGACTCTACTAAACCGAAGTGCGAACCTTTCGTCTTAATAGCTTCGATATCTTTAGCTACTTCTTTCCGTTTTTTACTAAAATATTGAGATATCTCTTTAATTTTTCTCGCAAAGAATGGTATAGCGATTGAAAGCTGCTCCTCATCCTGTAAATTGATATTATCAAGATACCTCTTTTCTTCTGCGGATGAATATAAAAGCTTAACTTCGCTAAGAAAGGATGTAAACTGCATCTTAATATCTGCATTAATATCGGTTAACCTAACATTAGATGTTTCTTGCCACTCACGGAGATAGTTGTTGTAGAGCTCTAATTCTGCAGAGGTTTTTTCGAGATTACCAATATAGTTTAGAAACTCGATTAATGAGAACGGTGCACGAGCATCAAGTTTCTCATCACTTAACGTATTAGTGATACTGTTGTATACTAAAATCTGTGGTACGATCTCACCCATATAAAATATTTAATCGATATATTCGAGACCTGAAATAAGACCGCAATTAGTATAGAGATTGTACTGTAGTAAGCTATCAGCAATACCATCCTTACCAACAATATCGTCATGCGACGTTACCGATTGTAAATAAGTACAATTTGAGTTAGCGTAATCAATAAAATCTTCCATTATAGTACCATCAACTGTATTGTCGTAGTCGTAAAACTCATAATAATCTAATACATCGACGCCTGTGGTATTTGGTGGAACGACTAACCCCCAACCCCAAGTATCGTTATAACTGGATAAAGCGTAGGAATTACCTGTACGGAAATCAACATCAGTAGCACTAAGAAGATTGGTATTTACGAGAGTATAATTCTCTGAGAATTTTTCATACGCTAAAATATATTTTGACTGCGCTCCGGTATATAGTATAGTTGTCTCGAAAGGTAAATACTCTCCTTTATTTTTCCCGAAAATAGTTTTTGATGTAAATCCTTTATCGTCAAAATTTAATTGGAATTGATTATTCTTAATCATTTGCTTTGATGTACTAACTGACAGTATGTCTATCAATCTCGTCAAGCTAGGTGGAAATTGTTGATTATAATCTTCAAAGTCTATATCTAAGCTCTTAAACATCGATATTAATGCTCTTAGATTACAGTAGTCTGGATCCGAGTTATTAGCGACAAAGTTTGAAGCCTTTTCATGTGCCTTGATACCTAATGTTTCCGGCGAACTATTATCTGTACCGACTGATTGCCCTAACAGCATGTCGAAGAAGAAGGGTTTATTTAATAAAACGTCTTGATATATCAGATCTTTATAGTTTTGCGCCTGGTTATTATTTTCGTTTATTTTCCTTACATCATATACACCGGTATTTGGATTAATATCGAAAGGTGTTGAGAAAGCGGTAAAGGCTTGGTTAAATGTATCTGAATCGTATATAAGACGAATTCTCAAATCCTTACCTGTCAGCGAACTTGTAAGAAATCCTTTAAAGTACCCTCCACCTGTGCTTGATATGTTATTAAAGTTGCTGCTAAACTTCGCATACTGCTCAGGTATGACTCCGCTTAACGGTGTATCGTACGCGCTAATGAGTGAGAGAGTTAAATCACCTTCATTTATTATCAAGGAGTTGTTATCAGTATTAAACAATCTTACAGTATCCCCGGAATCCGTCACAAGAAAATCTACCGTGCTCTCTATTAGCGACTCTCGCTTAAACGGTATAACACCATCTTTAAAACGTGCAATAAAGAAGATTTTTTGGTTGGTGAAGTTAATCTTAGGAATATTAAATGTATCGATCGTATCCCCGAACCCATCAATACCGTTTGAAGTAAATTCGATAGTTGGCGTTGCTGTTGATACATCACGGGCGCTAATTGTAAAAAATATAGTAGCAGGCACATTATTAAGAATAGCAAAATCGCTCTCGTTTTCGTAATTTATGAAAGATGATTCCGGATCTTGAAATTGCGTTGTATCAAATGACGCAAATAAAATTGTGGTATGACCAGCCATATGAATATTTATTAACTGGCTTTAATCTTCGTAATAATAAACTTCAGCCGTACCGGATGTACCGATAAAAATTGAACCCGGTACCGGTGTGCTGAAAAACTTTAGACCCGCTGACGGGTTTAACCTGTTCCTTCTTGCATATATAAAATTATTATCAGTCGTTAACGATGTAATAACCTCAAATCCTGTTGGAGTTGATGACGCGAAAGTTGAGAAAGTATCTAAATGTATATTAGGGTTTTTGCTATATTCTTCTTCATTAGCAAATTTACTTTTATTACCTGATACCGATAAATTTATAGTATACCCACCTTTCGCTGAAACTGAAGCGTATGTTTGGTATGAATTAAATCTAGTTATGATGATAGGATTTTCAAATGTCGATGCATATGCAGATCCTGTCTCCTTATAAGTTAGATGCAAAGAATCTTCTATTGCATTTACAACACGAATAACTGGTTGATGGACAGATTTATAGAAGTTACTAGCGCTATCAACAGCAACTAACGTCAGCTTATAATCCCCGGGTCTAGAGTAAAAATGCTGAGCTGTTAGATCATCGCTTATTGTACCGTCGCCCAAATCAATAAAATACCTATAATCATCTGCTATATCAGTTGCAGTAAGACCTATACCTGTAAGACTTGGGCTGAAGTTAGGGAATATATAAAGCTTATCTATAGGACAAGCATAAGCAGATAAAACCTGTGGATCTTCTTCGAAGAAATTAGAATTTTTAATTATAATAGGTACGACTATATTAGGTAGTGAATCGTAACTCCTTGTAAAATTATAATTAGGTGATACTGGATTATCTATTGCCATTACGATTCAACTGTTTCGATTAATATTCTCTCAGATAGAGTTGTATTATATAAGAACGGATACTTAAAGTACGGTAGTGTAATATTTGACGATGTCGATGATATGTCCACGTCACTATATACAGCATTGAATGAATATATATTCAAGAAAGGGACCTCTCTAACAATCTCCCCGTTATCATTAACTCTCCGTGTCAACAGCCCCTGGACACCTGGTATGTTTAGTATCTGCGCAGTAATATCGCTTAAATTAATTACCTGGCCCAATTTCGCAGTACCGACAGCAAACGTGCTCTTAAAAATATTATCCACTTCTTCCTTAATTTTTGTAGCGCTAAATCTCTCATTGAGTATTCTACGAACGACTAGAAAGGTCTTTCCGATATCTGAAACATCTGGCCGCGTACCTGTTGTTTCTAAGCCTACAGTTATAGCATTATAGATCGGATCATGTGGAATAATTTCAGCATTAGCCATCTTACTACTCGACATTGAATTTAGTATTTCAGACTTTTGAGAGCTAGTTAAGAAAAAAGGATGATTATCAGCATCTACAGTTTTCAATTTTGGTACAACGAATGTATGAACTGTATTCAACTGCGACGTACTAGCAAACTTTACTTGATTGAAAAGAAAGCGAGGATCATCATTAGGTCTATCAAGACCGAGATCATAATAATATTTTATAACATTATCGATATATGATGTGTTATTAACAGTCTTGGTACTAGCTACGATATTAGAAAAATTCTTCTCAATAAAGCTATCAATATCACCTATAGTTACTAATCTATTCTGCGCGAAGAAAGATTTCGGCGAGTTTGCTTTAACTTGATCGACTGTCTCAATCTCTGCTGGTTGCGTAGAGCCGTAATCATTCGTAAATGATATATTTGTAGCTAGATTAGGCGTTAAAAATAAGGTACCAGTGCTGTATATATATTTGGATATATTCTCAAACTGATTGCTCGTAAAAATATTAATATTATTACCGTTAAGTGCGTTGGCTGCAACTATACCTTTCGTGCCATCGCTCTTTAGATAGTATATGAAAACATTATCACCAGCTCCAAGCTTAACACCATTAACATTATTACCGAACTTAAGTTCATAGAAGCCATTTTCGTTTAATCTCTTCTCAAAGGCGTATGTCGAACTATCTTGTGTAAAGATAGAATCTACTTCAATAAATTCAATGTACTTATTATCATTAAATCTCTGAACAAATACGTTAATACTATCATGCTCTATATTAATAGGAGCCTTATTAACGGTATCTTTGACGACTAACGTTACAGTCTCAAAATCTTCACCGATAGCTACCTGCGCCGGGTGTTCAAAATATTTACCTTGATATAGTAAATTTTGATCGGAGAGTGTTGTTAGTTGCTCGTTTAGATCATTTGTTTTGCTGAAAGTAGCGTCCTTTATAAAAGAGAAGTCAACCCCGTTAACTGTAAAGTATGAGAATCTCTTTACAGTGTAAATATTAACTGGTAGTAATTCACCAGCTGTAGCGTTAAAAGATAGAACGGATGTTTTATAACCGGTAGGTTTATACCCGATAAGCTTTGTTACGCGATTAATATTTTCGAATAAAGTAGCTTCATCAAATAACGCTTCTGATGATGTCTGGTTTAAGTAGAAAAGGGATAGGTGATACGAAAACGCAATAATATCAATAATAGATGAAATGTTACTACCTTCAAAATCCTGATCCGTAAAGACGCCACCTTGGGTCAGTCTCTGTTTTATGAGCTTCTTTAGTGTTAATGCGTCAAAGGTTGCATATGCATCTCTAGGTAATGTAAAATCAGTATCAGCAAAAGCCATATTAATATTTATACATAAAATCCTGAGCTGCTAAGCTTACCCTTGAGATTTAACTCGGCGTTATTAAACCGTGGAATAGTATATACAAAATCGCATATATACTCTTGCTGTTCAATAACAGGTGTGAGGGTAAGATTTAAAAGCTTTATTCTAGGCTCGAATTTTTCGAGATTAGATATAATGTTACTACCAATAACACCTGCACGTTCTTCAGTTACAGGTAAGAACAACAAATCGCCGAAATTTATACCGAATAATGGATTTAAGATCTTCTCACCAGGCGATGTAGTTAGTAAGCTAATAAAGGCATTGCTAATTGCATCTAAATTATCATCAGAAATAATATCGTTCCTTTGATATTCCTTCTCAAGTTCATTGCGCAATGGAAATTTCTGCTTAATATCTAAATGTAAATCTCTGTAGATAACTTCATCCTCCTTATCTACAGTCTTTTGACGCGTTAATATATCTAGATTCAGCGTTGCCATTATAATAATATTTAAGCTATAGAATAATGTACTGGGACTAATAAATAATAATATGGCAGACAAATTTCTCAAACTTATTGAAAGCACAATTCAAAAAATGACTAACGGTGGGGTCTTGGTCGGGGATAGAGTATCTCTCGTAGATGGTTATAAGAGTAAGGATTCATTTAAGAGTCTAACGAAGGATATTCAAGAATATATTACCGGACTCTTTACCGATAACGACCTTAATAAAAAAGTAATTAACGTTAAAACGGAAATGCCATCGAGAGCACCTGGGAACGCAGATAATCGCGGTGCTTCTTATTTTGCTGATGTCGCAGTAGAGCTAGCAAACGGATTATACGATGTAAAGAACGCTGTTACGATTCCTGTCGATCTATTGAGTGTTGAAGATGACGGTATTAACAGATCACCGGTACCTGATTCACAAAAGTATGACAATAAAGTTCAAATCGACCCGGTTGAAGCTGAAGAAAACGAAGAGCAGCAACAAACAATGACTCAGCAAGGTGATAGTCTTAAGAAGTCTGAAATTTCGAACCCGAGACAGAATACAAAGATCCCTTCATCCCCAGCGACAAAATCTCCAGCGGTTAAAGAAAGCTATACTGCTAACTACATGCCAATTAACGGGTAATTTTATGAAAAACAAAGACACACAATTATTAGAAGAAGCTTACACGCAAGTACAAGAAGGTTTCGGTGATTTTGCTAAAGGCGCTGCTAAGATGACTGGTAAGACAATCGGTAAAGCTGGATTAGCAACAGGTGGCGCGTTAGCAAAAGGTGCAGGTATCGGGCTTGACGGTTTGATGAAAGCTTTAAATTATCTTACATCTGAGCAGCTTCAAAAACTCGGTCAAGCAGCTTTAAATAAAGCTAGCGAAATCAAAATTAGCGATGAAGAAAGCTGCTCCGACGAAGAAGGTAATATATCTACTTCTTCAAAAGCATATGATGATATCGCAGATGCAGATAAAGAAACTATTGAAGATTTTTTATACCAATTAGCAACAAAATTTCGTAAGAGAGCTGTAGATGAGGATGATTCTTATTTTGATGAATCTGCTGAATCACTCGATAACGCTGCAGCTTTTCTTATGGGTAGAGGTAGACCATATTAA
>Ga0209645_1001946_pt1 | contig 10063 bp, 12 predicted proteins | sample ETNvirenome_6_30_FD_184070 | JGI IMG/M metagenome (GOLD analysis project Ga0209645, IMG submission 184070) | Marine viral communities from the Pacific Ocean - ETNP_6_30 (SPAdes) (version 2) | ecosystem: Environmental > Aquatic > Marine > Oceanic | place: Pacific Ocean | collected 2013-06-19
TGCGGATAGTAATGAATGACGAAGTAGTTGTAGATGCTTTTGATTTCATATGTATCACCCACGAAACAGAGTGGAGTCAATGTAAAGCCAAGAGGAGATGTCCCTAACACAAAATGACATAGAGTAAATACTACAAGTTAGGCGGGGTTGTAGACCCGAGAGTAGTAGTTACAGATTGAGATTTTTTGATATAGCGAAAAGTCGGAAGAAAGTGAAATAATTCACAGATTAGTGTGCTCAGACAATACTTATTATAAAGGTGGGAGAAAAATTATGAAATGTTTAAAATGTAAAAGAACTTGGACCAGAACCAAATGGTATGAATTTATCAGCTTCTTAACTAAATGTAAGAAGTGTGGTAGTAGGTGGATACTGAGATACTAATGGAAAACTCAAAATATTTTATTTATTGGATTGGATTGTCCGCGTTACTTATTGCAGGTAGTGCAGCAGCATTCTCGGTCTATGGATTAGCAAAACTATTTAGTGGTGCTTTCTTATCAGTCGTGGTAATGGCAGGTTCATTAGAATTAGGTAAGTTAGTAACGGCATCATTTTTATATCGTTATTGGAATATGATTAATTGGTTTCAAAAAGTTTATATGACGATAGCGACTATTGTGTTGGTATTCATTACATCAGCAGGTATCTTCGGTTATCTAAGTAATGCATATCAAGGAGCAACATTAGAGTTTGAAAAACAATCAACAGAATTATTGACTATTGAAGAACGAATAGAACAATTAGATGAAGACAAAGTATTTTTAAAAGAAGAATTGGAACAAGCGATTGGTGAATTGCCAGACAATTACATTACTGCTAAACGAAAACTTCGTGAAGAGTATAACCCACAAATCACACAACTGAACCAAGAGTTATTGGAATACAAAACTAAGAGAGCAGACTTAGAAATACAATTAGTATCAACAGGTGTAGATGTGGGTCCGGCGATTTACTTAGCCAGAACCTTTGGAACTGACATTGATACTGTCGTGAAGTTTTTTATTTTTATTCTTATCTTTGTGTTTGACCCGTTAGCAGTTATGTTAGTGATAGCATATAATCAGGCGCTTATAGATAGAAGTAAAGAAAAGAAAATAATTTCAGATATTGCCGGCATTCCTGGCAATAAACCTGCTTCCCAACACGAAAATTGGAAAGATATCTACTCACAAGATACTTTGATTGAAGAGGATAATGAACGAATGGATATCATTGGTCAAAACGGAAATGACGGATTACATTATGATGTAGAACCAGATGTAGAACCACGAGAGGAAAATGACCCAAAACCATACAACCCAGATTTAACACCAACGGCCAGGGGTGGAATAAAGATGAAATAAATTATTTTTAAATTAGCAAAAATAATTTAAGTATTTACAAATTTAATTACTACTTATAATTAAAGGAGAAAAGGTTATGAAAATCGCAGGACTATGGAATGGACACGATTGTTCTTTTTCAATATTAGAAAATGGTGTTCCAACAATACACGCAGAGTTAGAAAGATACAACAGAGAAAAAGAACCAAAAGGTGATTCATATGAATTATTCAAGGATGTTTATAAAGGTGATGAATCTGATATAGACTATTGGGTTACTTGTTCACCTATGAAAGATTTTAATGAAGGTGGAGATAAATGTGAAAAAGTTTCAGATGAATTCAATCACGAAATATATGCGGTCGGTCACCACCAAGCACACGCAGCTAATGCATTTTATTCAAGTAATTTTGATGAGGCATTGATAATCACTATTGATGGTGGTGGAGTTGAATTAGATGATACAGAAACTTGCACCACTATATGGAAAGGTAGTGGTAATAAAATAGAACCAATATTAATTTTACCACAAGATAAATTAAATATAGGAAATGTTTGGTCAAGATATACAAAACAAATTTTTGGTCTTAGTGCCGGTTGGCCTTATGGACACCAAGCAGGTAGTGTTATGGCACAAGCTGCATTGGGTGATAGAACGAGATTTAGAAAATGGATTGATATAGTTGAAAACCAACATCAAGAATCAGCTCCTGGTTATGCTTTCTCAGATGTATTTTATCCTTTTATGGAGGAGACTATATTCCCAAAAATGGAAGAAAAAGATATAGAACAATTAAAGTTTGACATAGCTGCTTCTTTACAACAATGGACCGAGGACTTATTTAAAGAACTTGTTAAGTTAGGGTTAAGTAAATATGAATCTAAAAATATTTGTTTATCCGGTGGAGTTGTATTGAACTCAGTTGGTATTACAAAAATATATGATTGGTTTGATATTGATAATCTTTACATACCACCAGTTCCTTATGACGCAGGTTTGTGTATAGGTGCTTCACAATATATTTATCACAACGAATTAGATAATCCAAGAATCAAATGGAAAGATAGTAGTCCAACTTATTTAGGAGAACTTTATTCTGATGATGATGTTAATAAAGCCATTGATAAATACAAAGATAAAGTTATCGTTGAAAAGGTTGATGATAATGCAGTTGTGGATTTATTAGATAAACAAAATATAGTATCAGTATTTGGTGGTGGTTCTGAATCAGGTAGAAGAGCACTAGGTAATAGAAGTATATTGGCAGACCCAAGAAGTCCTAAGATGAAAGAAATGATTAATGAAAAAGTTAAACATAGACAATGGTATCGCCCATTTGCACCTTCTATATTAAGAGAGGAAGTTAAGAATTGGTTTACTAAAGATTTGGATAGTCCTTATATGTCTTTTTGTTTAGAAGTCAAAGAAAAACAGGCCAAAAAAATACCAGCAGTTATTCACTTTGATAACACCGCAAGACTTCAAAGTGTTAGTAAAAATGACAATAAATGGTATCACGGATTTATTAGTAAGTGGTTTAAAAAATCAGGTGTTCCTATTTTATTAAATACAAGTTTTAATGATAGAGAGCCAATTGTTGAAACACCAGTTCACGCTATCAATTGTTATATGGGAACCAATATTGATTACTTATACTTTTATGAACAAGGATTGTTGATTAAAAAGAAATGAGAGTAGCATATACACTTAATGGACTGATAGGTGGTTTATCCGGTAAAAATTCTTCAAGAACTAATGAAGATGATATGCCATACATTATAGATTATGTTTATAGTTTTTTTGATAAAAATATATTACCCTATAACACTTCAGTTGATTTTTTTATTTTTAGTTGGCAAACAGAAAATGAATTAGATTTTAAAAGAACATTTGCACCTAAAAAAAGTAAGTATGAAGAACAATTTACATTTAAAGTCCCACCACATTTACCAGAGAATAATTCAAGAGTTCAAGCTCATTATAGTAGGTGGTATGGTTTTAATGAAGTTATGAAATTAAAATCAGAATATGAGAAAGAAAATGATTTTACATATGACTTAGTAGTAAATGCAAGAATGGATACTTTATGGAATCAACCAATTCGTTTTGAGTTAATGGACAGGTCAAAAGTTCACATAGCTAGTTCTATTAATGTTCCGTATGGTTATGGTAGTGGAGTTAAAGAAAATGAAATAGCTGAACATATATTCGCTATGAATTCTTACAATATGGATAACTTTGCAAAGATGTATAATCATTTAGATGAATATACTTCACCAGGTCAGTGTCCACAATGGAATCATATATCAAGTCACTTTTTGTCAGTATGGCATTTAAGTAAACTTGGATTACTTAATGATGAAACTATTGAATTTACATTCCCAACAGACAATGCAGTTGGTTATGGTAATATAGATAATCCAGATAAGACAGCATATACTTTATTAAGATATAGAGATTTAAATATTGAAAAAATAAAAGGAGAAATAGAATGAAAGTAAAAACATTCTTTTGCGATTTGGACGGAACCTTGGTAAAACATCCAGGTGGTGATGGCATATTAAAGGTTATGGACCCAAACCATAAATTACAATTATTAGAAGGAACAGAAGAATTTTTAAAATGGATTGACTATCATAGACATCATTTAGTAATTACAACAGGTAGAAAAGAAAGTTGTAGAGAAGCAACTGAAAAACAATTGCAAAACGCTGGTATTTGGTATGACCAATTAATTATGGGTTTTGGTGGTAGTGATAGAGTTTTAGTAAATGATAGAAAATCTGATGGTAGAACAACTGCGTTTGCAGTTAACATTGATAGAAATGTTGGATTAAAAGAGACTGATTACAAAGGAGAAGAAAATGTCTAAATATGATTATTCACACGTTAAAGACGAAATGGTAAGAGATGCGTTAAACGATTACAAAGAAAAAATAGATAACGCCAAATCTCACAGATTGGATGTGAGTGGATACCGAGTTGAAAAACCTTGGGGTTATGAAATTTGGTTGGAACTTAATGAGTTCTATGCTTATAAAATTATTCATATGAATAAAGGATATCAAAGTAGTTTACAATGGCACGATAAAAAAGTTGAAACCAACTATGTTATTGAAGGTGAAGCAGAAGTTGTTTTAGAAAATGAGAACGGAGAGTTGGAATCCAAAACATATAAAGTTGGTGAGGGTTGGTGTGTTCCATTGAAAACAAAACATAGAGTTATCGCAACAACTGATTATACCGCATTAGAATGCTCAACAGCACACTTAAACGATGTTGTAAGATTTGAAGACGACTCAAATAGAGAAAGTGGTAAAATAGATTCGGAACACGAACAGAATAATGAAACTAAGTCATTGTAATAATTGTCAATCACAGGTAAAGTTGTGTAGTGACTTTGGTAAATCTGGAGAGATGGTTTACTATTGTGTAGAGTGTGACACCGAACTAACATACAATTTTAAATTTTGTATATTAGCAGCAGGTAAAGGAACAAGAAATAACAATGTTCAAGGACTACATAAAGCACTACTACCATTAGAAAACAAGCCAGTAATATCACATATCATTGATAGGTTAGATAAAAAGGTAGAAATTGTCATAGCGGTTGGTTATAAATCAGAACAGATAAAAAGTTATCTTGATGTTGTATATCAAGACAGAAACATAACATATGTTGAAGTTGATAACTACGACAAAAAAGGTTCTGGTCCAGGTTATAGTTTGTTATGTTGTAAAGATGAACTACAAGTTCCTTTTATATTTACATCAGTTGATACTTTAGTAGACGAAGATGTCGCTTTTAATTATGTTGGTGATAATTGGTTAGGAGTATCAGAAGTTGATATTAATGACTCAATGAATTATTGTTTAGTTCGTGGGAGTAAATATTTAGATACACTATACTACGGAACAGGTAACAGGGCTTATGTAGGAATAGCCGGTATATTAGATTATGGAGACTTTTGGGATTCGTTAGAAAGTAAAGAAATAGTTAAAGATGAGTATCAAGTTATTCACGGATTTGATGGACTTGATAAAATTAAGTTGATGGATTTTACTTGGTATGATACTGGTAATAATAAATCGTATGAGGAGACTCGTAAAGTTTTTAACAAAGAAGTCGTTGCTAACAAAAGTGATGAAGTATTATTTATTGATAATGGTAAAGTAGTTAAATATTTTGATGACAAAAATAAAGTATCAATGAGAATCAAAAGAGTTAAACATCTCAATGAAACTTGTCCAGAAGTGGTGAAAATAAATGACAATATGTATTACTATGATTACATAGATGGTAAACTACTATCTAACATAACTGATGAAAAAGTTTTAAACAATTTTTTATATTGGTGTAAAGATAATCTCTTTATAAATAAAAAACCTAATTCTACTTTTACAGGTGATTGTTTTGAAATGTATGATGTCAAAACAAAACAAAGAATAAAAAAATTAATAAACACTGAACTTGACAAAGTCACTAGAATTAATGGTATTAAGGTTGAACCAATAAAAGATATGTTAGATAAGATTGATTGGAATTCATTGAAAACAAATACGATACCTACACTATTTCACGGAGACCTACAACCAGAAAATATTATATACAATGAGTCAGACAAAAAATTTACATTAATAGATTGGAGACAAAGTTTTGGGATGAATTTGGAAATGGGAGATGTTTATTATGATTTGGGAAAACTATATCACGCAATATTAATTAATGGACAGACTATCCTAAAAGATATGTTTGGATTTAAGAGAGTGGGTTATAGTGTTGACTTAAATTTTTATGCTAAAAGTAATTTAGTAGAATTTATGAATATATTTAAAAAGTTTTGTAATGACAATGATTATGATTGGAGTAGAGTTGAATTAATTGGAATTCTACATTATTTTAACATTTGCACATTATATGATAATTTTAAACAAGGACAATATGGAGACTTTTTATTTTTATATGGAAAGTATTTACTAGCAAAATATCAGAGGGATAATAATGGATAAAACTAAATTAATTGAATTATATAAAATGGAATCAAAAAATGTATTTGACAATCTACCAACTAAAAAAATAGTTGAGTTTGTTGATATGGTTTTTGAGGCGTATGAGAACGAACAAACTATATTCGCTTGTGGAAATGGTGGTAATGTAGCATCAGTTCAAAACTTAGTTGTTGATATGAATATGCACCCATTTGTTTCTGAAGACAAAGGCGCTCAAACAATACCAAGAAATAAATTTAAATGTGTAAGTCTATGTAGCGACCAAGCCAGTATGACAGGTATTAGTAATGACTTAGGTTTTAGATTTGTATTTAGTGAACAACTAAAATATCAAGGAAAAAAAGGTGATGTAGTTTTTGGTATGTCAGGTTCTGGTAATTCTAAAAATGTTTTAGAAGCATTTAGAGTTGCAAAAGAAAAAGGTATGAAAACAATATTAGTTACAAGAAACTCAGTCAACACTTGTGGTGACTTTTCTGATTTAGTTATTTCACTTGAAGGAACATCAGAATTTCCAGGACAAACTGGTGGTAATAATAATAACTTCCATTTTGAAGATGTGTTATCTAAGATAACTCACATTTCAGTTGGATTATTGAAAGAGAGAGTTCATAATGAAAATTAACCCAAACATACTAAGAAAAAAAGTCATTGATATGGTGTATGACAAAAAGTCAGGACATATCGGAGGAGCTTTTTCTATGGCAGAACTTACAAGTGTATTGTATGAAGATTATGACATAGGTGGTAAAGATAAATTAATTTTATCCAAAGGACACGCAGTCCCAATCATATATGCAGTTCTACACGAAACAGGACAAATAACTGATGAGGAACTTAACTTATTTAGAGAGATAGACTCACCACTTCAAGGACATCCTGACAAACTAAGACTTCCTATATTGGATGCTACAACAGGTTCTCTTGGACAAGGACTTAGTATCGCTATTGGACACTCACACGGAAAGCAACTGAAGAATGAAGATGGTATGATATTTTGTGTGTTAGGTGATGGTGAACTACAAGAAGGTCAAGTCTGGGAGGCGTTAATGTATTATCCTAAAACAAAATTAAAAAACCTTGTGTGTGTTATTGATTGGAATAAAGGACAGAATGATGGATACTCAAAAGACTTTAGTGATATGTATGATAACTTACAAGAAAGACTACAATCATTTGGATGGGATTGTAAAGTTGTAAATGGACATAATATGAAAGCTATTAGAAAATCTTTAAAAGTTGATAAAACCGTATTGAATGAAAAACCACTTTGTTTAGTTTTAGATACTATAAAAGGTAAAGGAGTTTCTTTTATGGAGGACCCAAGTTGGCATTGTAAAGTTCCAACAGATAAAGAATATAAACAAGCGATGAAAGAATTAGGAGTTTAAATGAGAGCAGTTAGAGAGGCGTTTCAAGACCATTTACCAGTTATGGGAAATGAATATGATAATGTAGTGGCGTTAGATGCGGACTTAGGAAAAGCAACAAAGATAGCCAGTTTTAAAGAATCTTTTCCGGAAAGATTTTTTCAGATTGGAATTGCAGAGGCCAATATGATTGGAATCGCATCAGGTATGTCTGAATATGGATACAAAGTTTTCTTAGCATCCTTTGGTTCTTTCTTAACAGGTCGTTATGATATTATTAGATGTAGTTTAGCATATCCAAATAGACCAGTTGTCTTAGTTGGAACTCACGTTGGTATGGCTATTGGTAAAGACGGAGTTACTCAAATGGGATTAGAAGATGTTAGTTTAATGAGAGCATTACCTAATATGAAAATACTTAATCCAGCTACTTACTCTGAGGCGGTTAGAATGATAACCTACTTATGTTCAACAGAATTAGATTCACCATATTATTTAAGATTGGGTAGACAACCAGTTGAAGATATTTTACAAGATAGTTCTAATACATTTCAATTAGGTAAAGCCAATATTATAAAAGACGGAACTGACATCACCATTTTTTCAACAGGTTGTATTTTGAGTGAAGTGTTAAACGCTGCTTCTTTAGTTCAACAAAAAAGAAACATAAGTGTTAGAGTTGTAAATGTCCCTACGATAAAACCAATTGATACAGATATGGTTGTTAAATGTTCAAAAGAAACTAAACACTTATTTAGTGTTGAGGACCATTCAATAGTTGGGGGTTTAGGTAGTGCAATATCAGAAGTATTGTGTGAAGAAAATCCTACTCACTTAAAACGAATTGGTCTAAATGACGAGTTTCCAGAGTCAGCAGCACCTAAAGATTTATATGAAAAATATGGTTTAAGTTCAGGTAAAATAGCAGAGAGAATAGTTAGTGAATTGGATAAATAAAGACACTGAGATATATTGTTCTTTTGCGAAAGAAGCAGGGAACACGGGTTGTCAAATGATGAACACCGCATTCTATTATTATGGGTTGAATAAGATATACAAATCTTTTTCGGTTGATAGTATTGAAGACGCTGTTCATTCGGTTAGGACTTTAGGAATAAAGGGTTTCGCCATAACTATGCCATATAAAATAGATGTTCTAAACTATGTTGATAAATTAGACATCAGTGCGAGTGAAATAGGTGCAGCGAATACCGTAATAGTTGAAGGTGATAGTATGTGTGCATACAATACAGATTACTATGCAGCGAGAACATTGTTGTCAGAAATTAAATTTTTAAATAACCATCCAAAATTATACATCTTAGGTAATGGTGGATATTCACAAGCGGTCCAATATAGTGCAAGAACTTTAAATATAAATTATAATATAATCACAAGAGATAATTGGGAAACAATATCTAAAATAAAAAATAGTGTAATTTATAATTGCACCCCAGTCTCACTTACAGATGAAATTCACAAATCAAACAGATACATAAATTCCAATACAAATTCAATGACAGGTAAAAGATTAGCGACATTACAGGCGTCTAAGCAATTTGAACTATACACCAATTTAACATTTCCTTTTTAAGTATATATCCTACTTATTATATATGATAGGATATTTAATTAGAACAATCACAGAGATGAAACAGGAGAATACTATGAGTAAGAAGTATGAGTATAAGTCAAAATTATTTAGAAAAGTTCACCAACTTCAAAAACGATTGTATAGGACGAGGTGTAATCCAGGACATTCTGAAGACAAAGTGTGGTTTAGAGAGATGAGAATTAAGAAGTTAATTAATAAAATTAAAGAAAAATAAAAAAAAGCTTGACATATGAGATTTAATGTATTATATTAAGGGTATAAATTAATTAGGAAGAAAAATGAATTTACGAGAATTAGTTAGAAGATTAGAAAAAATAGAAGAACATTGTCAAAAAAATAATGATAATGATACTGAATCTATGGTTGGTGTTCTTATTGAAGATTTAATAGAAGATGATATGAAAGCCGAGCAGGAGTTTCGTAAAGAAGTAAAAGAATTTATAGATAAAACAATTGAGGAAAAAGTTGTTGAACACGCAATGTATTCTGGTTCAATGGCACAAGCATAGGAGTTATAATGAGTAAGTTTGAAGATAATGGTGGATATTATATTGATGGTGTTCCTTATATGGATTGTAAGTATACAGGCATTCCAGTTAAAAATGTAAGTGAAGACGCCACATATGTGATTAGTGACCGAGCGTTACAATCAAGAATGTATAAAATGTTTCCAGAAGAGTTTGAAAACAAAACCAAACAATACAAACCAACAGGTCGTCCGGCAGGTTGGCACTTTATGAAT
>Ga0209645_1001947_pt1 | contig 10056 bp, 5 predicted proteins | sample ETNvirenome_6_30_FD_184070 | JGI IMG/M metagenome (GOLD analysis project Ga0209645, IMG submission 184070) | Marine viral communities from the Pacific Ocean - ETNP_6_30 (SPAdes) (version 2) | ecosystem: Environmental > Aquatic > Marine > Oceanic | place: Pacific Ocean | collected 2013-06-19
ACCTACCCATGCCCCAAACAATTCCATAGGAAACTCCTCACCTGCTTCGCAACGTTCTTTAACGAACGCACGTAGCGTTTGAGGGTGTACCTCTGTTTTTTGATCGGGGACATATCCTTGCTGTTGCGCGAAGGCAGCAAAGGCACTCGCTTGATCGTCCTCGCCACGGCCAAACTGACAGGCGACAGTATTTTTAATAATGTCATCGTATCCGTTATCGCGTAGCCACTCGAAAGCTTCTGGACGTTTCTCAACGAGAATGGATGCACCATAGGTTTGTTTAACCTCGACGGTTGATCCGTCATCAAGTGCGAAGTGGGACATGCCTATCTCTGCAAGCATCGCAGGCATTTCCTCATCCGTTAATTTAAGAAGCTCTTTCTTCTCATCTTTAAGACGTTGCTCAAGATCAGAAATGGTCGCCTCCTTATCACGGATTGTTCTGGCCAACGCAGCTACCGAAGTAAGTCCTTGCTGGTCAATTTTCTCAACGGATGAAGCTTGATTTTCTTCAAAATCCTGCTCCATCAGTTTTGCTAGGTCATCACTCATCGTATTTCTCCTTTCGTGTGACGTGGTTAAAGGCACCTTTCGGGCCTTGACAATTTAAGATAATATCTTATACACTGAGTATGTCAAGCGTTTTTAAAAAATAGGTTCAAAATGATCGGCTACGAATACGAGACCCAACCCTACGACCACCAACGTAAAGCGTTCGAAGACTCGTGGGCCGCGGAGTTTTATGCGCTACTTATGGAGATGGGCACAGGCAAATCGAAGGTTGCCATAGATACCATGGGGGCGTTGTTCGAGGCAGGAAAAATCAAAGCTGCGCTGATCGTTGCGCCGAAAGGGGTCTACGACAACTGGGTCAAAGGCGAAGTGCCGCTTCACCTCCCGAAGCGGATCGACCGTAGCATTATGCGATGGACGCCAGCAAAAACCCAGCGTTATGAAAATGACCTGAAAGATTTTATCGTGGACCGTGATCCGAAGTTGAAGGTCTTCGTAATGAACATCGAAGCGTTCTCCTCTCAACGTGGCACCGAAGCTGCTACAGCATTCCTTTACCAAAATCCTGACAACATTGTGATTGTCGATGAATCAACTACAATAAAGAATAGAAAGGCTGCGAGGACGAAGAACATTATCGCGTTGCAGGCACGGGCTAAATACCGCCGGATATTGACCGGCTCCCCTATAACCAAGAGCCCTATGGACCTGTTCAGCCAATGTAACTTCCTTGCCGAAAAGGCGCTCGGCTTCAATAGCTACTACGCATTTCAAGCGCGTTACGCCAATGTCCAGAAACGGACCATGGGTCATCGCAGCTTTCAACAGATCGTGGGCTATCGGCGGTTAGACGAACTATCTGAAAAGTTAGATCGGTTTAGTAGTCGAGTTCTAAAAGTCGATTGCCTTGATCTTCCGGTCAAAGTCTACACTCGTAGAGAAGTTCACCTTACACCAGAGCAAACCCGCTTGTATGTGCAGATGAAAAAGCTGGCGCTTGCCAAGCTTGAAAGCGGGGAACTAGCAACCACGGCTAGTGTGCTGACACAGATTATGCGGTTACAACAGATTTGCTGCGGACATTTGCAGCCAGACGACGGCGAGATACAGACGGTTAAGAGCAACCGTTTGAACGAACTACTCGACGTGACTGAAGAGCTTCAGGGAAAAGCCATCATTTGGGCGACGTATACACACGACATTCAACAGATAGCTTCTGCCCTGCGCGACCGTTTCGGGCCCGATTCGGTCGCAACCTATTATGGAGCAACACCACAAGATGAGCGCCAAGAGATTGTTGAGCGATTCCAAAACCCCTCTGATCCACTGCGCTTTTTTGTTGGGCAGCCCAAAACGGGTGGTTATGGCATTACGCTAACCGCTGCAAACACCGTAGTTTACTACAGTAACAGCTACGACCTAGAGATTAGGTTGCAGTCAGAAGACCGTGCGCACCGTATTGGTCAGACCAACAAGGTAACGTACATCGACCTTGTGTCACCGGGCACGATAGATGAAAAGATACTAGAAGCGTTACGCAACAAGATTGATATAGCCGGTAAGGTGCTTAACGAGGAAGTACAGGAGTGGTTGCGTTAATCTTTTTTATTCCACAGATCGAATAGCACTTTTATCTTTTCTTTTATAGTTTCGATGTCCGCGTGCATTTTAGCAAGCACAATCACTAGCGTCACAAACGCCAATGCAATGGGGAACAAAACTCCAACTAGGCTTACTATATCCATAATCGAACACTATCTTTAGCGCAAAAGTAACCAAAAATACAACCCGGCAAAGCACACTATTAAACAAGAAAAACCGATAGCTAGTAGTTGTCCTGCCTCTCTCCACGCTTTACGACGTTCTGCTTTTTTTCTTTTTATTCTTGCAAGCTCTTTTTCGTGTTGTATGCGGCTTTCTTCTACGCGGTTCATGATTTCGTTGTAGTCAGAAGCCAGTCCCTGCATAAGCATCATGTCTTTTAATTGTTGGTTAAACGTTTGTAGCTGTTTTTTAGCCACCTGTATCTGCATGGAGTCTTGTAAAGACAACTTACCAACATGTTTAGATTCAGCTTCTTGAAGTTTTTCGTTCGCGGTCGCGTACTTCTGAACGATGGTGCCCAAGTCAGCCGCGTGTCCGCCTGCGGTTTTTACGGCGGATATGGCGTCATTAATACCTTTGACTGCGGCAATGACCGCAGCGACTTCGGCTAACATTATTTTGCACCGTCTTCTTCTTTCTGTTTTTGCTCGTAAAGCGCCTCCAACGTACCAACACGGATCGTTAGTTCATGCACTTTGTCTTGCATTTCGCGTAGTTCTGTAAGGTCCCGCTCTAACCCTTGAAGCAGCATATCTTGCCGCGCATCATCAGGTAGCGAACCAAGCTGCCCTCTAGGCCAGAGGATTCGAAACTCACTGTTGGCTTTAATTTCAATGTCGGTCATTTCGACATTGTGTTCAAGAGCCGTGAGCCGTGATTCAATGGTGAAGTAAGCCATAGTGGCCACCGCGGTCAGAGCTATCATGCCCAAGATATTCTTGAGCGGGATCGTTAAATTAGTGTCTTCTGATACTCTGGCCATAACATTGAATTACTCCTTAAAACGCCGCAGGCAAAGATGCTATACCCCGATCCATGGGTGTCTGTGCCTGTGGTTGTGGCATATACTGTTGAGCCATGGGTCCGCCACCGTACCCAAAACTCTCTTCCGCGCCAAAATGAGCGCGTTCCGCCTGATCAACTAAATCAAGGAAATGATCGACTTTTTGTTGCTGCGCCTGCATTTCAGGCTGCGCGTAAGTCTGCATTAAATAATTTTGATAAACTCGTAAGGGCGATGCTTGCATCATTCCCATCTGTTGCCCGAACCGTTGTTGCAAGCTTTCAAACGCTCCGCCAATACCGGGTGAAGGAGCCACCGGTCCTACTACACCGGTTCCCATATCCGGGGGCGGAGGCATTGGTCCACTCATAATTGGTCCACTACGAGCAACAGGCATAGGCAAAGCCTGCATCGTTGGTTTCATCGGGTCCGCGTATGGCGATTTAATCATTCCGCCCTCCTGCATATATTGAATTACCCCGCCTTCTGCTCGGCGTTGTACATCTCCACCGTCATTACGACGGCCACCGCCGCCACCGCCGCCACCGCCACCGCCGCCACCGCTTGAACCTTCTATGGTTGAAACGCCTACAGGGCTTCCTGCACTAGAAAACCCCGCCAAACCTGCCGTGCCCCCAGATGTATGCCCGGAATAACCTCCAAAGCTAAAAGCAGGGTTCGTGGCCCCCGTGCCGCGGCCCACGTAAGAATACGGAATGGCGTCCATCGCAGCCTCTTCCGCTTTTTGTCGCGCATCCGCTCTTTTACCCGCTTGCGCTACGAAAGCATCGTAAGTTTCTTGTGTGTAATCGTATTTTTCCGGGTTGAACAAACGGTCTTTTTCTTCAGCCGTGTAGTAAGAGCCTCTTCCCCCATATTCTGCAAATATACTCATTACGCCTGCCCCATCAAACTAGCGATACCCATTAGTTCGCGGTCTTCGGGGAATAAAGCTGCAAACCTAGCCCTATCAACTTGCCCTGAAGGGGTATTAGTTGGCTGGGGAGCCGCAGACGCAAGTTGCGTGGGCATAGGCGCAGCACCGCCGCCCTGAGTGGGAGGTTGGGCAGGTGGTACGAGAGCCCCTTGCTGATTAGCTGGGGGCATATTCTGTTGTTGTAGTATTTCTTGTTGAAACTGTTCAATGCGTTGTTGGTTTTCCTTTTCAGGATTGTCGGGCAAGCCGGGGAACCCTTGATAAGGTACGTCTGTACCACGGTCTTCTTCTTCGAATGTTTCACGTGTAACAAAAGGAGCCATAGACGCAGAAGTGTTAAACAGCTTATCGTTCAAAATTCCTATAATTTTTTCGTACTGACGAACCTTACCTCTTTCGGTTCCGGGCTTTTGCATTACCGCAGCAATAAGCTGAGGGTCAGTAAACATCATGTCGATAGCGCGTAACTTGGACACCGCAGGTAACTCAAGCATGAACTTGCGTAGTTCTCTTGCACCCACACCGGCAGATGAAATAGCACCAGCGCCGCTTCCACCAACCGCTCTAAACGCGCTAGTACCTGCCGCAGAACCAAGCACACCAATGTAAAACTCTACAATTGGTCCAGCCTCTGCCGCAAAAGCATCCGGGTCGGCCAATCTACCGGCAGCATCCGCAGCTTGCACTCGCATCATCTGTTCTGACATAAATTTCAGGCGATTTTTTACAGCCTCTGGAAATACATCAAATTGGTCTGCTACGTCCATCAGTGACGTGCCGGGCTTCTTCGGCAGATCACCAAACAAGGTCTGGTAAAACACTTGCGGGTTAAAGGCACCCTCGCCGCCCGCTGCAAGGTAAGCATGTTCAAGCACCGCACTTTGCAACGCATTGTTGATGTCTTCGGTTTTCAATCCCGCCGCATTTATTTCGTTTGCTCTCGCCCTGCGTAAAGCTGATAACTGACCGTGCCTCGCGGCTTGTCTGCCTTCAATCGCATCTGCGCCCATTCTGCGCAAAGCAAAAAGGTTGCGAAAAGCTTTATCAGGGTTTTCCGCTTCAAAAGCGTTTGTCACGGCTACCGTTGGAGACACACCATCAATCAACTTAGCCAAATACCGCTGACCACGAGCTATTTCTCGCCCACGCTTGGCATTTTGCTCCATAACTTCTACTGCTCTTTGAGCGGTAGTAGCGTTAGCCAAATCTGTTTGAAGTTGTGGGAAGGCTTCTAATACGTCTGCATTTTGAGCTTTCCAGTCTTCTAAGGCGCTGGCGTTTACCACAGTAGTATATTTATTTGTTTTGGGATTGAAGACTTGTTTCGAAGTAAGCTTTTTAAGATTACGAAGATAGCTGTCAATCAAATTGGTAGTAGTGGTAAAGACGGGCTCCTCTCCGGGCATCACTGTATCGTCCAAAAACTGAGGTAAACCTTGTTGATCGGCAAACTCCGCCATGCCTTGTAATTGACGTACACGGCTTAACGTAATACTTGGGTTAGATTTTATGAACGTTTCAAACGTAACTTCGGCGGGTAGCCTTGCTGCACCCGAACGTTGTGTTCGATCTACGTCACCTACAATCGTTCTAGTGAAGAAATCGTTTTTAGCACGGCTGTACGCTCTTGCGGTGTCGTAAGCACTGCCAAACCCTTCAACATCAAGGTCCTCTGCAATAGCTTCGGCCACAATACCAATGCGACGTGCATAATCGGAGGTAGCTGGATCGGCTGCCAAAGACCTAGCTTCTCGTAAAAGCTGACTTCTTACTTCAGATAGCCTTTCTGAAGTCATAGGCACTACATCTTCCGAAGCTTCTCCCGCCCTTTGTGCCGCACGAGTTTCGGCAGTAGCTTGCGCAGAAAAATAATCCGCCGCTTTATCTAATGCCGTTACTAGCCGTTTTTGACCCTCTGGATTAGCTAAATCCTTTAAACCAGCTTTAACTTCTGCTTGGCGCTCACGTAAGAAACCGGCTCGTTCGCCAACCGGTAACTGTTCCGCATCGTTCAAAAGTCGGATTAAGTCACCTTCTGATGCTTCAAAACCACCCAGTCTTACTACGGCGTTATCAAAACCACTTCTAAACCGTCCCAAAGAATCTATTTCTGCTTCGCTTAATACGGCTCTGGGCGCTAATCCTAAGTCTTCTCTCGCATTGTCGATAAACCTAAATAAAACCTGAGAACTTTTGGAAAAAGCGTCTTGAACGGCAGGATCAGTAAAAGAGATTTCGTCAAATGCTCTCAAAAAAGCCGGAAGTGCCTCTTCTGCGGCATCTGCACCAAGCGGCTGAATTACTTCGATGTTTGGAACCGCAGCCCACAACTCTCTTTCTTTGTTACTCGCAGCGGTAATGTAATCACCGATTAACGAATAAAGCTTTTCGGAAAGCTCTTGTTGCGAAACTTGCGCAGACTGTCCCGGTTGCGTCTGAAGCCGCTCATTGGCATCAAGCAGGGTCTGCATTTTTCTGTTCAGCCCTTGTCGCAGCGTATCTTCAAAAACCGAAGCTCTCAAAATAGCAGCGTTTCGGGCGTCTGCGGGATCACCGGTAGAAATTAGACCTTGAATAAACTTATTCATAAAGTCTAAAGACTCACGTTCGGCCTTTTTACGCGCTACGTCTAAGCCACGTTCGCCTTGTGCTTTTACGGCTTCGACGCCCATCAATAATGGGTCACCACCTTGTTGAGCCGCAGTAAAGTTTACGCCGGGAAACGCTTCCTCAAGCTGATCCAGCATTTCTGGGCTAGTTAAATTTTTTATAAGCTCGTCGTATTGTTCGGGTGTGCCGTAGTCCGCGTACAACTCATTGATGTTTTCAAACAGTTTGCGTTGCTGGGCGTTTACTATGCCACCAGTAACGTTATCGGTTTCTTTGCTGGCAATAATTCTTGGTAACGCTTTAGCCACAGTAGCGTAAAGAAGGTTGCCACCAATAAGCTCACCCGCAAGACGTGTCCCCGTGGCACCGGGGTCCATTTCTTCAGCGTATCTAGCGCCTACACTAGAACCACCAATGGCAACACCTTCCCCAACGCCTGTCAAAACGGGGTTTTTACGCGCAGCTTTACCTGTTGCGCTGATTAAGTTGTCTAGTTTTGTCGCGAGGTTCGTGGCCCGTGATTCGGCAGCCTCGTTTGCGATATTTTTTAACGCCATTCGGCCTGCGATATTTGATTCGTCGCTCATGAGCCATGGGAATCTAATCGCGCCAGCACCTCCGCCAAGTGTTCTATAGGCTTCGTATTCAGCACGTTGACCGGGAGTAATTACCGGGTCCGGTCCCAAGATTTGTTCTTCGATTTCATCGCCTAGAACATAAACACCACCGGCAGCCAGCAAAGACAAAGCACCTGTTGTTAATGTCCCGCCTACAAAACCTGCGCCTGCGCCATAAGGTCCGGCAACTGAAGCACCATAAGCTGTTGCCGCAGGTATGATTCGTGGGCCAGTAACTCGTGCTGTTGCGGCCATGGCTTCGGTGGCTGGCACCGATTTAGCAAACTCAGATAAAAATGGACGCGCAAAGGTTGCGGGCTGCGCATTACTAAACAGGACTACAATTTCGTCGGCGGTTTTTTGTTTTTCAGTAGTAGACTTACCTTGTGTAGAGGGCAACAAATCCAGAAAAGGCGCAGTACCGCCTATCAAACCTTCGTATGTAAGAAAGTTTGGGTCAGCCGCCATTTGTTCGGCGTAATCCATCTGCATGGTCGTGACAAGATCACGAGCCAACGCCTCTGAAGGGTTGTCAAAGTTTTTACGAAAGTCTTCTACAACCTCTGGGGTGAGGATAACCGAATCAATTTTAATGCCTGTTTCGTTTTCTTCGGTCATTATTTATCCTCATCACTTGCTCTCGACAACGAGCCTGTCACAGAAGACGTTGCTGCACGATCTGATACTGCATCCGCTATGGGGTCACCGCCAAGATATTTATCGTAAATCGCAATGGCTGCCGTGGTTTCTGCTATCAGACCTTCTAAGTCTTTTACGATATTGTTAGCTTTTGTAATCGTTTTGCCAGTCGGATCAGCGGCAGGATCAGCCGCGGTAAGATAAGCTTGCCTATACATAGAAGCAAGACTGTTTCTTACAGCTACTAACTGATCTCTAGCTTGGACATCGGTTTTGGCAAATCCCGGTCGGAAGCGGTCAACCTCGTCTTTAAGCATTTCGAGGTCATAAGCAAACACTTTGCCATCAACTCCGGCTCTACCCGTGGTTACAATCTTTTTAGCAAGACTGTTTAATTGAGTATCGGCTTGTGAAGTAATACGACCACCTTCACCCGCATAACCATCGCCTAGTTTTAATTGACCGGCAATTTGATTGAAAAATCTGTTTACGCCGGAACGCCATGTTTGCGATTTTGTAAGGTCCACGCCAGTTATCAAAATTGTAGGATCATCTTCAAATACGCTGAAATCTATCGTCCCGTCCGCTTTAAACGTAATCCGACCAGTCGTATTGGGGTCTTCATCAACTTCTGCGTTGTCTGTGTTCAGTACGTCTTTACCATTAAGCAGCGGCAAGTCAGCACGAGTAATTCCTTCAACCTGTGAGCGTTGTTGTATTGCACTCTCTAATGCAGGACTTAACTTAAATCCGGGCACTAAAGTAGCTCGACCTGTCTCTGGGTCTATGACTCGTTTTTGCATTGTTTCTTGAGTAATAAACGCATTGATAGTGTTAGTAGAAAACGCGTCCAGCGTACCGTTTGCGTATTGTTCCAGAACCTCCGGATTAGACGTAAGCTCAATGAACTTGGCTTCCGCTCCATTACCTAAGCTTACACCCTCCGTTAAATCTTTCATGCTTGGCGCACTGGTAGGTATGTAAATCTTTTTGTCTAACGCGTTATATTTTTTACGCTGTTCCGGATCACTCAAATCAAAACTTTGAATGTCATCGGGGTCGTTTTTGTTTATAACGACCTGTATCTTGGCCGTCACGGAAGCACCGTCTAAATCGGCTACTCCTGCTTTCAGATAACCTAAATCTTCGAGTTCTTGCGCTCTTTCGCGACCTTCCGGGGTAGCAAGGTCAACCATTTCGCGTTCGCCGGTCTTCTGGTTTACAAAGTTTTGACGCGATGCACCTGTGGTACTATCTTTCGAAGGCGTGTATAAACCAGTTTCGCGGTATTTTGTCGTACCATCGGGGTTTGTTGCCGCCCGCACTGTCTCTATCGCGTTTTGGTTGGACCCAGACATGTCATTTTTGTTAAAGGTAAAGAAGTCTGTTTCATCGTTTGGATTGACGAAGGTAGTGAAATCAGGCGCTTTTGGCGCAGCAACTTCTGTAACCGTTACCGCAGTGGGGTATTTTTCCAGCAATGCGTTTTGCTGACCAATAGTGCCTATGGGCCCTTGATAAAGGACCTTGCCTTCCGCGTCTTTCATTACAAAAGTATCGCCGGGTTTGACGTTTGCTGCGGCAGCTTTCCTAGTCAACTCACTTTGATACGCGGCAGAAGCTTGTTGCAAAGCTCCAAGCTGCATTCGCTTATCTTCTGCCTTTTGAGCCAGTTGGAACTTGTTTAGTTCCCCGGCCCGTGCGCCGATATTACCTACCACTGGGGTAAACGCCGCTGCAAGCTGTTCCGCGGGCGTTGCTCCGGGTCTCCCGGCACCACCTGCGAAGCTTAAAGCACCTTGCGCAATATCAAAAAGGATGCCCGCTTTAGTCATGTCGCGCTGCGATTGCAAATCCTCTTCTCGGCTTTCCTGATCGTAAATCTGTCTTGATAACGCCATCTGTTCGTCAAAAAGTGTCTGCATCCTTGAGTTAGGCATGGCGACACCGCCCGGTTCCATGTACTGAACCGCGCCGCCTTGGTTAAAATTTACAGGAGCAGGCCCTCCTTGAGCCTGATCCGGACCGCCCATATTGACGGTGGACATAATGCCTTCTGCCATGGCTCCTTCGATTGGAGCGTTCATCTCTGCGGCAGCCAAACCGCCGATCCCTTGATCGACCGCTGCCAT
>Ga0209645_1001949_pt1 | contig 10053 bp, 2 predicted proteins | sample ETNvirenome_6_30_FD_184070 | JGI IMG/M metagenome (GOLD analysis project Ga0209645, IMG submission 184070) | Marine viral communities from the Pacific Ocean - ETNP_6_30 (SPAdes) (version 2) | ecosystem: Environmental > Aquatic > Marine > Oceanic | place: Pacific Ocean | collected 2013-06-19
TTACCTTTATCAATAAGTGTTTCGTCAAAATCAAAAGTACTCATACCTCTAGATGTTTTGCTGTACTCTACTGTTTGTCTTGCGTTTTCTACTGATTTACTTAAGTTATTACCAATTTTTTTATTAGTAGTTTGTTTTGCAGACTCTATAAACGCTTTTGTAAAGTTTTCATCTAACAAACTAGCTGTTGTGTCTACAAAATCTTTTTCATTAAGCAATGGCTCTACTCTAAATTGAACTTTATTATCTTTGCCTAAATTATAATAAGCTCTTATACCAAATTTTGTTTTTCCTGTGGGTTTATTATTTTTTTTGATAGTTTGATCAACCATAGTAACATTCATAACAGTATCTAATCCCCAATCAAATATACTAGGCATTTTTTCACCTAAAAAAGTATTTTTTTCTGTTGTTACCCAGCCTTTATCTCCAAAGTAAAATAAATCAATTCCTTTATTATGAAAATAATTTCTTGATATAGGTCCTGCAGTTGGTAAAGTTTTAGTTTTTGTTCTACTAACTTTACCTTTTAAAAAGCTACTCATTGGTAAAGGATTACCATTAGCATCTTTTTCAGTTGGATGAAATTTATCTGTAATTACATATCCAGTTCCTTCTTCTAATGTATAAGGTAATTTTTGTTTATCTAAAAAATCTTTTATGTCTCCCGTTATTTCATCAGCTAAGATAAACATTTCTTGAGCAATCTCACCTCCAAACTCTTTTAATATTTTTACCTTTCCTGCTACAGATCCCATTATAGCATCTACAGTTTCTTTAACTTCAAAAGCAAATGGTTTGCCGTCTATTTCAACTTCTATATCTTTACCCGTATTACCCGGCTTTAATATAGATAATTCGTCCATGTTCAACACCTTCACTCTATTTCCTAATATACCCTCAAGTTCTTTTGCTACATAATATTCTAAAGCTTGCCCTTTTCTCTTTTTAACAGTATCTACATATTTTGCTTGACCTCTTAATAAAGCTGCAAAAAACTTTGGGAATGTGGATTGTAATAAGTCAGATTGTTCTGCTACAAGTGCCAATATGTCTATAGCTTCAACTTCAGAAAATTTAAAATCTGTTCCTCTATTTATTTCTTTTGCAACTTGAGCTACATAATTTTCACTAAAGGTTTGGCCAGATATTTCTGTAATAGTTTTTACTTTATCAATTACTTCAGGTTGTCTTAGAACATCTAATGCAGCATCAAATGCAATTTCTTCTGCTAATGACTCAGCTAATGCTGTTTTTCTAGTGCCTTTTGTTGAAGCTCCCACAGCATCACCTAAAAAGAAATCTATAAATTGTTTTTTATTATAAGGCTGTTTAGTAAATATTGCATTACCCTCAGGTGTTGCTTCTCTTGCTTGCTGGCCTGTTTCAGGGTTAATTACAGGTTTTTTAAACGGAGGAAACCTTTTATTAATATTTTGTTGAGATATTATACCGTATACTAATTTACCTTGTTCTTCTAAAAATAATTTATAAGGATTAATTTTAACTGTTATATCATCATCAACCTGAATATTTTCATTTGTCTTACCTATATAATCAGTTATTAATTTTTTTAATTCTACTCTAAAAGCATTTTGTAAAGCTTTTCTAAATTCTTTAGATTCAACACTAGGTAGTTTAGTACCGAATGTTTTTATTACAGCTTTTTTTACTTTATCAACTATCTCAGGTGTTAATCCTAATAATGTTCTTAAGCTTTCTCTTTGTTCTAATGTTTCAGGGTTAGTTGGATCACTGCTAACTTTTTTAGCTCTTTCTCCAGTAATATCTTCAGTAAATACTTTACCAAATGTACTCTTGGCAATTGTTTTACTTTTTTCTTTTAACCTAAATAATATATGAGATGCTAATACAGGGTTTCTTGTAGCATTATATTGTATTAATGAACCTAATACACCATAAGTGGGATCTGATATTAAAGCTCTTCTAAAGTCTTCTTCCATTGCATTGAAACCTGGAACACCAGCAATTCTATATTTGTCAACAATTTTATCTATTTGTTGTTTTATATATTTTTGATTGGCTATTTGTTCAAGAGCTTCTACGCCTTTGTTATTAAACATCTCCTGAATAGCTTGAGAGTCTGATGCTGCTACCTTATCAGTAGGCTCAGATTGTACTTCTTTGTCTGCTTCTACTAATTTTGTATTTAAACCGCTTTTAATTGCTTTTAAATCCTCTCTAGTTAATGTACCATCTTTAATTTTTTCACCTAAACCAATTAATAAATTTATTGCGTCTGTTTGACTTTTAAAATCTAAATTTAACTTACTAAGCGTACTTAGTGATTCAGCTACAGTTCCCATGAATACTTTTTCATTAAGTGTCGTAGGTTTTATTTTCCCTTCAGCAACTTTTTCTAAAAAGTTTACAACAACTTCTTCAGGATCAGTTATAGTACCATCGGCTTCTATACCGGCAATTCTTTGTGTACCAAGGGATTTAAACATTTCTTGATACATCCTTGTATTATTAGCTTTCAACCATTTTTGTATAAGCTCTGCTAAAGGTTGGTAATCTATATTAGTATCACCAAATGCAGTAAATAAGGCACCATGCGCTATTTCATGATAGCCTGTACCGGCTCTTTCATTATTAATAGAGTTTTCTTTAGACATAAGTTGAGTTATTTTACCTGTAACTTTGTCTTTAAAATATACTCCATTTAATGCGCCTTGGTTGAACTTATCAAGCTGTTTTTTGTCAATGGTAATACCTTTGTCTTTTATATACTGTAATACTTGTTTATTAGTATCGAATGATTCTACAGTGTACTTTAATGTACTACCTATAGTTTTAGCGGCATTTATAGCATTATCATACTTTTCTATAAAGTATAATTCTGAAGCTCTTTTAAATGCGTCATTTTCACTAAAATTAGCATTCTCTCCATATGCTTGTGCAAAATACTTTTCATAAGCAGCAGGATCTTCTGCTTTTAATAAATGAAATTCATTACCATAATCGGTTTCGTTTCTAAATAAATCTCTAACATTTTGATATAAATCAAATTCAGCTTGTAATTTTTCTAAAGCTTCAATTTTTGCATCTTGAGATAAATTGCCATCTAATATAGATTGAGCCTCACTTCTCAAAGTTTCTTGCATTGAAGTAACTTTCATATATTGACTAAAAGCAAATTTACTAACTTTTTGATTTATATTACCAGCTATTTTTGTTAATATATTTTCATTAGCTTTAAAGTATTCGTCTCTTTGTTTTGTTAATGTTTTAAATTCCGATGTTCTTTTATCAAGAAAACTTGTATAATAATCTATTTCGTTTATCTTATCATTATTTAATCTATACTCTTCATACTTTTTAACATCACCAAACTTTTGCATATAAGCCCCAGCAAGAGAAGGAGCGGAATTCATTAATGCTCCAAACATAGCACCAGAAAAAGCAGCGTGATCAACATTTTCAAATACAGGCCTTCCTAATAAACCATTTTGGACCATGCTAGTTACAGCTTCACTACCACTTTCTATAAGTGGAGGTGCAGCTACAAAGTTTCTAAAATATCTTGTCATTCCATCTAAAGCAACTTTTTTACCACTACTTCCTAAAGAATTAAAAGTTCTGCTTAATAGATAATATGAAGGCGCAACACCAAAAAATCCTTCGGCAGCACCATAACCAGATGATATTAAAAACTTTTCATTATCTGAATATAATTTATAATCAGTTAAAGAATCCTCATATGTCATTCTACCATATTGTTCTCCCGCACTAGCTACACCAATTTGTGTCGCGGCTGCAATAGTTTGTCCTCTTGCCGCGGCGCCTAATGCGCCTGCAGCACTACCTGTTGCAATCATAGATGTAACTATAGGTAATTGAGTACTTATTTCTTGAGCTAAAAATCTTCCAAAATTTTCATCAGTAAAAGCGTCTTTAAATTTTATATCAGGTGCATATTTGTTCATTACTCCTGTAGAATAATTTTGCCACTTTATATCTAATTTATCAAGATTTTCCATCTTTTTATCAAATTCAGCCTGTGACTTAGGATCGTATTTATCCAAAGATAAATATGCTTGAACTCTACCTAAATAAGTATAAGTACCAACAGCTAAACTTCCAAACCCAGTTCCTGCTCTAGCAATAAATTTTTTAGCCATATCGTAGTCTCTACCTAACAAATCAGCTGCTATTGCTAAATCATCAATTTCAGCTCCTGCCGTTTTTAAATATGGTAATTTTTCTTGAATAGCTTTATTAGTTGCTTCAAATACTTCTACATTATCAACAAATTTTAAATAATCATCAGCAGGCATTAATCTACCGTCTTTTAACTGTATTACTTCATTATCTGCTAAACCTTCAACGTTAAATTGATAATTTGTATCGACTACTTTTGCTTGAAAAGACTTTATTTCTTCTAATAATAATTCATTATTTTCATAAGCTGTGTTAACTCTTTTTGATAAATCTATGTAATTATTAACATCTGTTTGTACAGCTTTTCTTTCTTTTTCAAATTTTTCGTAATCCGGCTTTAATACTTCGCTTGGTTGTATATATACATTTCCTTTTCCTTGATAACCCGGTCTTTGAACTAAAGCATAATAATCGTTATTTTTTGAAAGCTCCTGATCTATTTTATATTTAGCCTTATTTACTAAATAATCTTGTTTTAATCCATTTAATAAAGCAATATTTATTTGTTCTTCATAATCTAAATTACCTCTTAATAACCCTAAATTTTTATTAAACTCAATACCGTATTTTGCAGGGTTTCTTTTAATTTCTTTTCTTCTAGTCTCTACATCACTTTTAGATAAATCTAAATCATTTGTATAATCAAAATAACTTTCATCTTGATATACTGCTTCCCCCCTATTATTTATATATAAAAATTTTTCTCTTGATTTTTCTGCTAAATAATCTAAATTAGGGTTTTGTTTAGTACCAAATTTAGACTCTATATACGCTTTTTCTTTATCGCTTAATTTTGTTAAATTTATAAATTCTTCAGAAACTTCACCAAATTCAGGTGTTTCTCCAAAATCAACTATTTGAGTAGGATAATATTTCTTTTTAATATTTTGTAACCTTTCAAATGTAAGTTTTTCAGGAGCATATTTACTATAAAACGCCTTTACAAACTCTTCATTATCTTCAAAGTTTTTTGAAAGTTTTAAAGCTTGTAGAATATCAGCTGAGGGATTATATTGACCATATAAATCTCGAACTAATTGTTCGTTTATTGTTTCTTCCATTTAAAGTATATTATCAGATGGATTTATTTCGTAATCACGATCTTCAGTATAATCCATAGTTAGACCAATTTTTTTATACAGAGCTTTTTTATCTCCGTAAAAATAATTAATCATTTCTTCTGTTATATCTACATTCCTAATCACTTGCCCTGAGTTATTTTGTCTTGCTAGTATAAATCTTCCATCATCATTTATTCTTACACCACCGCCATCAGGAGACACCAAGTTATCTATTTCATTTTTTAATTGCTTCATTGACGGCCCATCTTGTAATAAAGCTTTCCTTACATCTTCATCAGAAGGATTATTACCTAATTTATATTTTTCAGAAAGTTCTTCGGCAGAAGGAGTTTCATATCCGTCAGGTTTTATATTTTTTCTCCATGTATCAGCATCCAGTGTAGTTTCTATCTTTTGCATTTTTAAAGAAGCTTCTTCACTTCTTGTAATTTCACTTGATGTTCTAGTATCTTTAGGTTCTTGATTTTTATTACCAGGTCCTTGATTTTTATTACCAGGTTTAGCTTTATATTCACTATAACCCTGCTGATTAACTCTTATTAAATTTTCCATAATAGCTTCAACAGCCGCATCTTCATTAGCTTCTTTATCACCTAGATCAGTTAAGCCTAAATCAAATCCATCAACAAGATCATCATATATTAAAGAGTTTATTCTTGCTTCGCCACCTTTCTGTATGTCATTCCTAATTTTAGTTTTTAACATGTTATATCTACTGTCACCCTCTTTCATTAGCGTTCCTTGACTACCTAATGATAAAGCATCATCTGAATAATCTACTATTTTTAAAGTCATTTCATCATCTTTAAGGTAATAGTTAGATAAATCACTTTGTGACATGTTACCTAATTTTGTAATATAAGTAGCATTACCTCTTTCATCAAATTCAACAGTATATTGTTCAGCAACAAATATTTCATTTAATATTTTTCTTTTATTAGGATCAACTCCACCGGACATATTCCAACTCCCATCTATAAATTCTTTTTGTAGCTCTTTAAAATCTTTAGCATTATTAGCTATATTAGCAAAAGATTGTTTTAATGTACTTATTTGCTGATCTAAAGCAAATGCTTCTGGTGAATTTACAGGTAATTTAGCTCTTTGTGCCGCTAATTGTGCAACTTGATTTCTAATATTACCAGCTGCCGCATATTGTGCGTCAATTTGTTGTGGTGGCGTTAAGCTTTCATTTACAGTAATATCACTAACAAGAGCTGATATAGCTGCATCTTCAAGTTTTTTTGCTGCTTTTCTAGCTATTGTAGCTTCCTGCATTGTTCGTAACTGCTCTTCACTAAATAATTCTATTTTTTGGAATTTAGAAGCTGCATCTCTTGCGCCTTTTACTAATGTTATATCTGCTGCCATAATTTATTTTATTATTCTTCGTAACCAATACCTGCTGCACCCATTGCTATATTACCTATACCACCTACAGTTGCTTGTGTAGCGTCAGCTCTTGCTTGGTCAGCTGCTGATTTTCTTTGTTGAGCCATACCTAATAATGTACTGACTTTGTTTTCTTCCATTTTTCTTGATTGTAACTCACCTTGAGCCACTAAACTTTGTCTTCTAGCTTCACCTGCCGCTGCTGCTTGTTGGTTTCTTGATTCTTGTTGTGCAATACTTGCGGAAGCTTGTTGAGCTTGTTGGTTTTGAGCGTTAGCCATTGATTGTGCTAAAGCCGCAATACCGCCTCCTCCTGCTGCTGATGCCATACTGCCCATTATATTAGCCGCATTTTGTGAGCTTTGTTGGGCTGCAAAATCTGCCGCTTGAGTATTTACAGTAAGGTTTACGTATGGGTTTGTTATATTTTGATACGGATTAGACGTATCTAACTGCTCATACTTTTGTTTTCTCATTGCTAATTCAGATTTAGCTGCTCTTTGTTCACGTCTTCTTTTACGACCACCTATAAATGAGCCTATTAATTTAGTAGCACCGCCTATAGCTCTAGCAGCACCACCACCCATACCGCTGAGTAGGTCTTTTGCTGTTCCTAATGCTTCACCAACACCGCTACCTAATAATCCTTGTACCATAATTTTTCTTTATTTATATAATTACATGTTAACTGCTTATACTAACCTCAGATCCAACGGAGTATATTTCTTTTGAATCCGTAGATGTGTTCTTCATTTTCGTTTCCGCATAGTAACCTAATAGACCAGATGTATAATATTCTGCATTTTTTACATAAAACATATATGCAGCTGCTTGCGGAACTTCTCCTGTATTAACAATAGTTATTGTTTTGTTTGTTTTATCTATTGCGGTAATCTTACCTAAATCTTGATTATTACTAGACCCGTCTACGTAATATAACTTATCACCAATTTGTATATCATTATTGAAAATAAAACCAGCTGCAAATGTAAATACCCTATTGCTGCTAACTACAGCTTGTGAAGCATAAGCACCTATACCTTGAACATTTAAAGCTTTAAGATCTACTGTGCTTTCTGTTTCTTCAATACCACTTATATAGTTATAGTATTTATTTTCTTTTTGAACAAAAGATGAAATAGAGCCGTCTTGTTGATCAGTTGTTATACTATTACAAGTCCAACCACTATCTCCTTCATAATTTAATGTTCTAAAGTTTTTTATGTTGGCTGGTGATTCATTAAATATAAAGGTTACTTCAGAGTCTGTTTTAACACCATAAAATGTATTTCTTGTTCCTGTATGATGTTTATATATATGACCATTTTTAAATGTAAAATATTGACCATTTATACTTACGCCACCTTCAGTTGTAAAACTTTTTCGGCTAGGCCAACCATTTATTGATTCGGAAAAAGACACCGATGTATTAACACTTGTTGGTAAACTTACATTATATTGGCTTTTCTTTTCATCATATGAACCATATATAAATCCAGTTTGTGCTCTTAAATTATCTCTAAAATAATCTTTCATACCATAATTTGAAACTTCTTCCATACCATCCGCCGAATGTCTTACAACAATACCGCTCTTTTTATCAACAAAATAGCCTCTATACGTAAAATCTGCAAAACTTTCTGGATTTGTTCCTATACCATAATTTGAATTATACGGTATAGCTTGGCCTAATACGGCGTTATTAGATGTTACATTAGCACTGCCATCGGCATTAAATAAAGCATCTTTATTAGTTAATACTTTTAATACTTTATCTTCACAATATGCAATTATATCATTATATCTTGTATGTAATAATTGAACACTCCCATATCCAGGATTTAAATTTTTAACTATTGGTTCAGCAATTATAAATTGATTTAAATGATTTACACTTGCTTTACTATTGTATATTTGTGAAAATATTAAACCACTCTTAACAGTTTCTTCCTGGTAATTATCTTCAAATATAGTTGAAACTCTAACACCTTTACCTAGCACGGGCGCATTAAAATCATCTCTAATTATAAACGACTCAACACCATTGTCAAAGCCAAAACAGTTATAATATGATAAATCGTTAAAGTTACCATGATCAGAAGCAACCGTAAAGTTTTCTTGTGTTTCATAATATATATCTATATCTACATCATCTCGCGGTTCAACTTCAAATATAGGTGGGTTTGTTATATCTTTTAATGAGTCTTTATTAAATTCACTTACTGTTATAGACATTTTATTTCCGCTACTATCTACAGTTTCAAAAAATGATGTTACCCCACCAGCTCCAATAACATCTCCAACTAAATCTTTATCAAATCTTAATGTATATAATCTTTGACCACCGCTATGATCTCTAATGTCAACTTCTTCTATTCTATAATGATTATCATCTAAGTTACTGCTAGTAGCATTTACAGCATTACCATCATTTGTTTTATTAAAAAAGCTAATATAATTACCAACTTTTAAATTATTAGCAAATGGGCTTGTAGCATATCTAGATTCACTATCAGTATAAGCTACTGTTGTTTGTAAACTTAAGTGCCAACCTTTGGTTAAATCAATAGCAGGTGAGCCAAAAGATGAATGAGTAATTGCAGATCTACCTCCAGCAGATGTACTAAAACCACCTGAACTAGCCGCAGTACCAGATGTTGTTGAAGAATTAGCCCCGCCCTTACCGCCAAATCTTATTGCATATTGTCTATCCGGATTGCCAGGTACACCAGATGTTCCACTAGGGCTTGCTTGTGGATCACCATCAACACCATTAGTTGTAGCTATAGCATTTAAATTTGCAGGATTTGTTCCAACTAATTCAGATAATAAATTATCATCTGCTTTTATTTTTAAAAAAAATCTACCTTCAAATTCTGCGCTACCTGATTTATCAACTTCATCAACACCAACTAATATACCACTTATCGTAGCTGTTGTAGGGTTGTTTTCATAATCATGATAAAGAAATTTAACGTCATCCCCGAATTCTTCTTCAAAAGTTACTTCAACATCGTCATCACCTGTTTCGTGCATTTCTATTTGTTTAACAGTATACACATCAGATTCATTTCCGCCGTTTTCAAATCTTACTTTTTTACCTGGAGATAAAGCGTCTATTCCTTCTCTTGAAACACCACCTGTTTGACCACCAGTTTTATATAAAGCATCATTTACACCTGTATCACCCCATTTAAAATAGTTTGCTAAACAAATAGTATTATGATTAGGAACAGGTGTACAACCAGCTTTTATAGTAGTTTGTATTGTACCATCTCCATATTGAGCAGAATAATCTAATATATGAGGTTTATATGTAGACTCAAGTGGTCTAGCTAAAAACGAAGGAGGAGTTGTTAATTTATCTAATACTTTAACTCTGTTATTAAAACTA
>Ga0209645_1001950_pt1 | contig 10048 bp, 9 predicted proteins | sample ETNvirenome_6_30_FD_184070 | JGI IMG/M metagenome (GOLD analysis project Ga0209645, IMG submission 184070) | Marine viral communities from the Pacific Ocean - ETNP_6_30 (SPAdes) (version 2) | ecosystem: Environmental > Aquatic > Marine > Oceanic | place: Pacific Ocean | collected 2013-06-19
TGAACACTATTGTAACAGACATTTTATTACAGCTAAGTACAAACTTTGGTTTAATGAATTACCTAGTACATTTAGTTTATACTATCCTGATTGTAAGTTTAATTTTAATGGGTCTAATCAAGATGGTTTATATTCTTTAAAATCAGCAGGTACTACTTATACTTTGTTTTCTAAAACTCAATGGAGGTGTAACACAAACACTAATCCAAATATTGTTACATTACACGACAAACCATTAGCTATTGATAAGAGTGAGTTGGATGGTGAAAACGAAGAACGCTACTATTTTCAGTTTCAAACTGGTATAGGTGATGCAGCTAGTGATATTCCTGATGCGATTAAACAAGCGATTAAGTTAATTGCAAGTGATATGTATTATTTCAGAGAGGATCGTAAGAGAGCTTTTCCAATGGCTTCTGAGATATTACTACAACCTTATAAATGTTATTTATAGGATATGGCTTTTATTTCTCAAATAAAGGCAGGTGAATTTAATATTCGACTTCAACTTAAATCACCTAGTGGTACTCGAAATAGTTTTGGTGAAACACCTGTTGCTAGTTATGATTTAGAAAAAACTATTTGGGCTAAAAAAAGTGTTACATCTTTGCGAGATATAAATGAAAAATTTGAAGGAGACCAATTACAATCTTACGGAAAGTTTTTTATACAAATTAGATATGATGAATATATAAAAAATTTTATATTTCCTAACTGGATATTAGTAGACCCTAATACAGATGAAGTATATGAGATTTTAAGTTATATAATAGACCCTAGAAAAGAATATATAGAGTTCTTTACTAAAATTGATATAAATCAATCTATACTTTAATATGGCTGAAAGGACAGGTATAAGAGTACAAAGAATACAAGATGTTCAGCGTAGTTTAAAAAAACTAGGTAAGACAGCTAAAGAGTCTCGTACAGCTATAAATAAAGCCCTTAGACCTGCTGCTAATATGTTAGCTAGAGGTATTCAAAAGGCTTACAAAAAAGAGTTTAATAAAAACTCTGATTACAAAAGAAAAAGTGGTAGAACACCAACTTGGAAAACTATTGGTATAATTACAGCTCGTAGGTCGAGAGAACCAGGTTTATTTGTTGGTCCTATTGTTCGTAAAACCACACCTATAAGAATTAAAGGAAAAGATAGTAGAAACTTACCTGCGATGCAAATTAAAGGTAATAAGATTCAACCAGACCCTAGACCTGATGTGTTTCAGGCTACAGCTATAAAAATGGAGTCTCAAATATACACTCAAGCCGAAAAAGATTTAGATAGGTTAGTAGAAAAAATGATTAAACAAGCAGGTTTAAGATAAGATATGTTTGCAGTAATAGGAAAAGAAATAGTAACAAGATTACAAGCAACAGCAGCTTTTACAGCAGTTAATGGTAATAACAAGGTTTTTCCAGTTATTGTACCACAAGATAAGATTTTCCCTTGTACTACTTATGAAATAACAAATGTAACAAATTTTTTATCTAAAGGTAGTTCTCTTAACTCTTGTGATGTATCAATTCGCATCGCTTGTTTTGCAGACTCTTATAACACAACATATAATCAAGCCAAGGCAGTCGTAGAAGCCTTAGACTTGTTCGAGGTGACTTATACTGAAGATAGTGTAAGCTACACAGCGAAATTCAGATTTCTTGATTTAGACGATGACTATTTCAAGACTCCTGAGAAATTCTACAAAAACATAAATTTTAACTGTCTAATAATTAAAAATTAAATTAAAATGCCAATTCAAAACGCAACAAATGTAGTTATTCAAGTATCTACAGATAGCACAGAAGGTAACCTACAAACACTAGCACACTGTACTTCAGCTAGTTTATCTCTTACTAGAGATTTAAGAGATTCAACAACAAAATCTTCAGATGCTTGGTCTCAGTCTTTAGCAGGTTTAAAGTCTTGGGAATTAAGTGGAGATGGTTTTGTGGAGTTAGTAGATTCTATTACTGCACACGATCCATACGATAGTGCTTCAGGTACTCTAATGGGATATAAAAAATTATATGACCTATGGGCTGCAGGTACAGAAGTATATGTAAAGTTCGGTAAAGATGGTTCTGGAAATCACTATGAAGGAAAAGGTTTTATTTCAAGTTTATCTGCTGATGGTGGAGTTGAAGAAAACGCAACTTATTCAATTTCTATAACAGGTTCAGGTAGTCTAGATGTAGGAAACTAATATTAATAATTAAATCCAATATATTATGGCAATACAAAATGCTTCGGATTTATTAATTTATAAGAAATCAAGTGGTTCTAATGTTGCTCAAGTAACGCAATTCTTCATTAAGTCAGATGGTAATACACCATTAGATGCAACGGGTAATGTTAAAGTTACTAATTTAGTTGATGGTTCAGGTTCTTCTGTATCTGACCAAACAGTAACAGTTGGGACTAATACTGATTTAGGTTTAGCAACTGCTCTGAGAGATGCTATTCACGCTTTAGCAGGTTACACTTGTACAGGAGTATCATCCAATGATGATGGTAGAGTATTTACAGCAACCAATGCTTTTCAAGGTGATTTAACTGATGCTATTAGCGTAGTTGATGGAACTTCTGAAATAGAAGCAGGTGCAATAGATATAACTGTTACTACTCCAGGTTCAAGTGCAAATGCTTATGAGCCTATAGCTTTTTCAACTAGTGCTAGTATATCTTTTACAAGAGATTTAAGAGATATTACAACTAAAGATAGTGATGCTTGGTCAGAACAAGCTCCTGGTATGAAATCTTTTGAGATGTCTACTGATGCTTTACAAGATTACACTTCTGATTTAAATTTTCAACAATTTATTGACGATTTAGGTACTGGTAATAACATTACACTTAGATTCAAGCAAAGAACTACAGGTGGTGATGACCAGTTTTATCAAGGTGATGCTATTGTATCTAGTGTTAGTGTAGATTCAGGTGTGGAAGATAATCTTACTTACTCTGTAACATTTACGGGAACAGCTAGTGTAACAACAGGTACTGATTAATTATAAATAAATAAAAAATGAAAAAGGTAGAATTAGGTGGTAAAAAAAGATGTATTAGATTTTCTTACTTATGTGTAAAAGATGTATGTAGAAAAACTAAATTAGGTCTTAATGAACTCCACAAGTTAGGCACGGAAATAGACCACGTTGGTATTTTAACATACTATGGTTTAAAGCACGGAGCTAAACACCAAGGAGAAGAGTTTAAATATAAGTTACAAGATATTGAAGAATGGCTTGATAACGAAGATTTCTCTAAATTGAATGAAATATTTGAGGCTTTTCAACTCGACCAACCCGAACAAGAGGGAAACGAGTAGAGGGTGAAGATAACGAGGAAGATGATGAAGATGAAGAGGAATTTGATTGGGATAAACTCGAAAAAATAGGATTAGGGATGATGGGGTTATCTTATAATGATTTATATGATTTAACCCCTCGTTCTTTTTCTAATGCTTCTAAAGGTTTCTTTGAACTAAGAAAAGAAGATATAAGAACTTCTTGGGAACAAACTAGGGTGATAGCTCACGTTACTGCATCACCACACTTAAAAAAGAAAATTAAGGCTCAAGAACTCTTACCTTTCCCTTGGGACAATGAAACTAAAAAGAAACGAGTTAAGATAGCTTCACCCGAAGAAATCAGAAAAGTCATAGAGTCTTATGAAAATAAGAAAATTACAAAAATAAATTAGTATGGGTGGTGTAAAAACTATATCTATTATTGTAGCTGCTAATATTAAGGGGCTAGAAAAAGGATTAAGTAAAGCAAGTGGATCTCTTAGAAAGTTTGCATCTAATGCAGCTCGTACAGGTTCTCTTTTATCTTTTGGTGTTACTACACCTTTAGCTGCTTTAGGTAAACAAGCTTTTGACACATTTTCTACTTTTGAAAATGAAATGACTAAGGTCAAAACTATTACTGGAGCAACGGCTAGTGAGTTCCAAATGCTTACTGAAGAAGCAAAACGATTAGGTGCTTCAACTCAATTTACTGCACAACAAGTAGCAGAACTTCAGTTAATATTAGGTCGTAAAGGTTTTGATCCTACTGCTATTAAAAATATGGAGCAATCCATATTAGATTTAGCTTTAGCAACAGGTGAAGATTTATCTTTGGCTGCTGAAACAGTATCAGCATCAATAAATGCTTTTGGATTAGAAGCAGGTCACGCAGGGTCAATAGCAAATACTTTAGCAAGTGCATCAGCAAACTCAAGCGTACAATTAAGTACATTCGCAACAGCCTTTGGTCACGCAGGTACGGCAGCTAAATCTGTAGGTGTAGACTTCAATGAATTGTCTGCTATGATGGGTGTCTTAATGGATAATGGTATTAAGGCTTCTAAGGCAGGTACAGGACTTCGTAAAATATTTATTGAGTTAGCACAAAGAGGTAAAAGTCTTACCGATGGTCTTGATGAAATGGCTAAAGGTAATGTTAGTATAATAGATACTTCTACGGCTGTAGGTAAAACAGCAGCAGCACAACTCAAAATACTATTAGACAATAGAAATGCTACTAAAGAATTAGCACACGAGTACAGAACCAACACAGGTCGTTTGAAAGAGATGTCAAAGGAAATGGGTGGTACTACCTTTGCTAAAGTAAAGAAAATGCAATCTGCTATAGAGGGACTGAAACTAGAATTTGGTGCTTTACTCGCAGATATGTTACTTCCTTTTATAAAGAAGATAACTGAATTAGCTAATAAATTCACAAACCTTGACGATAATACAAAACGAATGATACTTACATTCGCAGGTATATCAGCAGCTCTTGGTCCTGCACTTTTAGGTATTGGTGCGTTACTTTCTTTGGTATCACCTTTAGGATTAGCTATTACTGGTGTCGCAGCAGCTATAGGTGCATTAAGTGTAGCCTCAAGTGATAATCGTACTGAGTTAGAAAAGCAACAAGATGCTATGAATAATTTAGCAGAAAGAGCTATGTCTGCTAATGAAGGTACTGAGAAAAGAATAAAATTAATACAAGAATTACAAAAAGAATACCCTAGTTTATTAGAAAATTTAGATGCTGAGAAAGTTTCTAATGAAGATATAAAGAAGGCTTTAGACCAAGCAAATGGATCGTTCTTAAAAAAGATAAGATTACAAGCAGAATCACAGAAACTGCAAGAGTTGATGAATGAAAAAACTAAAGCTGGTGAAAAATTAATACAAGAAGAAAATAAAGCTTTAGAGTTATCTAGGAAGATAGCAGGAGACAATTTAGATACAAGATTAAGTGCTTCTGATAAACTTAAAAAAATCATTAAAGATATAGTTGTAACAACTAAACGTAATGGTGTTTTAGCAGGTGAGGTTAACAAAACCTATAAATTATATGGTGAAACAATAAGTAGCTTAGATGCAGCAAAATTATATGAAATTAATCAATCTTTAACAGAACAACAAGGTGAGTTTGACACAACATCTCAAGCACTTGAAGATTACTTAAAACTATTAGAAGAAATAGGCTCTACAGCAGGTCAAGTCGATATGACTGAACCAAGTGAAGGTGGGACTTCAGATGATGGCTCAGAACCTGATGTCAAAAAACCTTGGTGGGAAAAATTATTTGGGGATGATTTAACAAAAAAACTAAAAGACAGTAGTGCTAAAATAAAAGAGTTTTTTAAAAAGTTAGAAAGTGATGGTCAAACTGGTGCTGAAAACTTACAACTAATGTTTACCCAAGCTTTTGGTGCATTAGGTGCTGTATTTGATGCACAACTAGCGAAGCAAGAACAAGCAGACCAAGAAAGATATGATAGAGAAATAGCAAGATTAGAAGGTAGTTCTGAGTTTGCTCAAATGACTGAAGAAGAAAAACAAAATGCTATTGCAAAGATAGAAGAAGATTCTTTTAAAAAGACCAAAAAGATTAAACAAAAACAAGCGAAACTAGAGAAGGCACAAGCAATATTTGGTGCTATAGTAAATACACTAGCTGCTATAACTAAAGCTCTACCAAATATACCTTTATCAAATATAGTTGGTGCTTTAGGTTTTATGCAAGTAGCTGCGATAAGTTCAACACCAATACCTAAATTTGCTGATGGTGGTATCGTATCAGGACCAACAATAGGTATGATGGGTGAATATCAAGGAGCAAGAACAAACCCTGAAGTTATAGCACCATTAGATAAACTAAAATCTATGATGGGTAGTGTGGATGTAAACGTAAATGTTACAGGTCACTTAGACGCAGAAGGAATACAAATAGCAACAGTAAGAGGTAACGATATAGCCAGACAAAAAGGTGGTAGAAGTTTTAATACTTAATTAATTAAATATGGCTTTAAGATTTAAAAGTGAATTTAGAAATCTTGCAAAAGATTTATATAAGATAGAAATTCACGATAGTAGTTTTTCGGGTACAGAAACTGAATTTGTACTAAGAAATCAAGGTTTTAAACTTTCATATACTGGTGGTGAAAACACTTGGGATTTAATAAAACCTTCTACATTAAGTTTCACAATAAATGTAGATAATAATACATTAAAAACTTTTATATCTGATTTAACTAGTTCTGACGAAACTAGATTTACAGTAAAGGTTTTCTTAGATAATACTAGGTCATCTCAACAGACACCTCCTTATACACCTGATGGAAGTTACTATAAATTATATTGGTTAGGTTATATAGAAAAAAGATTAATAACTATTGATGATTCTTCATATCCATACGATTTAAATTTAGTTTGCTTAGATGGTATAGAAAGATTAAAAACATTAGATTATAAAGCATCAGCAACTAGTCCTTATGAAGATTTAGTCACTATTAATACGCACATATCAAGAATACTTGGTAAAATTGACGTTGGTAATCATTTTGCTGCAACTGATGATATGTTTGCTACTAGAATTAATTGGTACGCAACGAACTCTAATCACAGTTCTTCAGCAGGAGTTTTTGCTAACACTAAACTTCATAGTTCAGCTTTTAACACATTTAATCAAGAAAATGAAGTAGTATTTAAATCATTTTATGATGTATTAAATATAATATGTCGGTTATTTCAATGTAGATTTATGTTGAATAAAGGCAAATTTTACTTTACACATTTTTTAAAATTAGATTCAACTAGCGATATAACTTATAATAGTTATAAAAAAAATGGTGATGTATCTACAACTGCTAATATAAGTATTCAAAGAAATTCTATAAATGGTGAGTATGAAGTTCAAAGTATTTCTAATCCTAACGTAATTTATAGGAGACCAGGGTTTTTTCAAAGAACAAAAACATTTGGAGGCAAACTAAAATCTGTAAAAATTAAATTTAATGGATCGGGTGACTCAGGTGAAACAGATGATTTTACAGGTGATTTATATCCTTTAAATTATTTTCCTGCTTGGGAGTATGAAAACTCAAATTGGATTCCATACGGACAAAGTTTAGAAGGACCAAATCTACTAGGGTTTTTTCAAGCAACTCAACAAATAACATTTAGGATTCACTATAATTTTACAATTCGTGTTACAAGAACTGATGCTACTGCAAATACTCCATACGCAAACAATTCTTTTTTAGGTAGAGTCGTTATACCATTTTGGTTAAAAGCACCTGTAGTATCAGGTAGTTCAGCCAATAATGCATTTTGGGAAACAGAAACTATTACAGCAACAAATAGTACAGACCCAATACCTTCACCTTGGCTGGGAGCAAGTTGGGTTACAAGTAACCAAAACACAAGTTTAAACAATGCTCAAGTATTTAAAACACCTATAATACAAATATTAGCAAATGTTGACACTCAAGACTCTGATTCATCTCAAGAATATTTGTTTGATACAATGGTTCAAACAGGTGATTGTCCTGTTACAGAAGCTAGTGGTGTTCACTTATATAATGATTATGAAGGCGATTGGGGTTCTGCTTATACTAATAACAACCTAAGTGGTTCTGATAATAATTGGTTTGCTGTAGAAAATATAGCAGGAGACACTATTTATCGTGCTGACCAATTTGATGGTTACCACGTTGAATTAGTGTACCAAAACATAGAACTTTATGCGTATCAAGATAATGAGCCTTTTGCAGGTTCAGTTATTGATTCTTATGTAGATAGTAACGAACAAAATGATACAAACTCTGAACAATTAGTTATAGATAATATAACTTTTAATGATGGTCCAAACGCTATTCCTGAAAAAGTTATTTGGGTTAATAATGGTTCTAACTACATACAATCTACAACTTGGAAATTAGATGGTGCAGGTAATCCTTTTAAAATACACAAGTTAATAACTGATTTAATTTTAAAATATAATTATTTACCAAGAGAAGTATTAAATTCTACAATTTTAGTACCTTTTTCAATTAATAAATTTGAAATTAATCCTACTACTAGTTTTTGGAGATTGTTTCGAGATGAGAATGGTGATTTAATTCAAGACGAAGTATATTCTTTTAATAGGTTAGAATATGATGCAAACTTAAATCAATATAGTTTTAGTGGTACTAAAACAGCCCCTATAACTGCACCAACAATAGTAACAGAAGATAATCCTACAAACCCTGATCCTGGTGGAGGTTATGAAGGTGATGGTTTTGTTGATAATGGTGGTAATGATACAGTCATTGATTTAATTATTAATGATGCTATTGGTAATATAAATGAATTTATTTTACCTGATGCTACGGTAAAAACAAGTATAGATGTAACGGGTTCAGATGGAACAGGAGGAATAGATATTGATATAGCTGATAATACAGAAATACTTATAATGGCTTCTAACCCTACAAGAAGGATTAAAAAACTAAAAATAAATGGAAATGTAAATAAGGGTGATACAAGCATAACAGTAGATGGTTTTACACCTGAATATGTTTATGAATCTGGGGCTAAGATAATTGTTTCAAGAGTATCACTTATGGGTTCAAGTGGTGGTGGTGGAGGTGGAACTATGTCATCTTGGAAGCTACAAGCTGATTCTGGAGCTGACCAAACTATTGAAGATGGAGATGAAGTAAAATTAATTGGTGTATCTCCTATAAGCACACTTACAGCAGCAACAGATGATGTAAAAATTTCTCACGACACATCAGGAGCTTCAGCAGGGTCTTATACAAACGCTAATGTAACTGTTGATACATTTGGTCACATAACAGCAGTAAGTAGTGGTAGTAGTGGCACTCCAGGAGGGCAAGACACACAAGTACAATTTAATGACAATGGCTCTTTTGCAGGTACTGACTTGTTGAAAGTTACAGGTGCAAATGAATTAACTATTGGTGGAACAAACACAAATACTAAATTAAATGCAGGTGCTGATATTATCTTAGGTGCTGATGTGGCAGGTGGTACTAGCTCAACAATTCAGTATTTAGATAGTGGAGGCTCAAATAGAGTAATGCTAGGAGCTTACGCTACAAATATTGTAGTATTATCAAATAGAGCTTCAAATGGTGAGGTACAGATAAGAGCAAACAATGCAACAGCAGGAGGGTCAGGCGAGTTAACTATAGCTACATTTAAAGACACATCTGTTGATTTTTTAAAGGCTGCTGAGTTAAGAGGCACAAACATAGGTAACATATTTGATACAGAGGCTTATTTGACTGCTTTAGATTTTTGTGTTAGCAATAGTACTAGTTTGCCTATATATACTAAAAGTACTGTTAATGGTGGTTCTGCTCAAATAAATTCATCAAGTGATTCTATGTATGCAACCTTCCAAGTACCTTTAGGTTATCAAGCTACTCACGTTCAAGTAAATGGAAACTCAAGTTCATCAACTTTTGATGTTTATGGTTGTAGTTGGGCTAATGATTTAGACACTTCTTTAACAAGTTCACCATCAGTAAACAGTAATCAAGCGTTGTCAAGTTCACAACCAGGACAAGCAGGAAGGTATTTATCTATAAAATTTACTCCTGGGTCTAGTGCAAACAGAGTTTACGGAGCAAAAATAACATTAGCAAGAGTATAATAAGGGAGGTTGATTGTAGTGTATCTTTTCGCTACCTTTTCGATAGACTACTTTCACTCCCTTTAAATTAAAATAACAAAATAAAGTAATGCAAGTGACA
>Ga0209645_1001951_pt1 | contig 10046 bp, 12 predicted proteins | sample ETNvirenome_6_30_FD_184070 | JGI IMG/M metagenome (GOLD analysis project Ga0209645, IMG submission 184070) | Marine viral communities from the Pacific Ocean - ETNP_6_30 (SPAdes) (version 2) | ecosystem: Environmental > Aquatic > Marine > Oceanic | place: Pacific Ocean | collected 2013-06-19
GCCTTTTCAACTAATTCTTTAACAATCTCTTCAGGTTCTGAAGTGTGTTCTAAAACTGCCATGAGATGTGCGTAATCAAATTTAGGTAGTTCAGGCACTAATTTATTATGTTTGACTTCCACAAACTCATAATTAATATTTCTCTTTTTACAAAGATAGTCTAAAAATTCGACAAAAGATTCTCTGTAAAGATCAATTAACGTTAATTTAACTGGTATGTTTTTTTCAATTAAAGATTCACAAATTGCTATAGTCCAATACGCCAATCCACAACCATAATCAACCACGCTTATTTCATCTATTTCATTATCTTCTTCATATTTATCAATCAAATTTTCAACAAATACTTGCACATGGTGTTTCATGACTGAATTAGTCAATGAATGGCTATATGATAACATTCTCATTAAATCTAAATCTTGCATATAAACATACATTTTTTCAAAATCTACATTATCGTCATTATAGAAACTGCTTTCCTTTTCTTTTGAAATATATTTCCACTGCATAAGCTCTGCCATAGTGTCTGTGAGCTCTATCATACCCCCACCATTCCAACCACCACCATCTTCAAAAACAGCCATAGATTGATTAAAAACCTTCAAAACCAAACTTCTATCTACATTATTCTTTTTAGAGTAAAAATCCATATACTCTCCTAAATAATTCACAGATTTCATTTATTTTCTCTCCCCCACTCTTCACCAAAATGTCCTACTGGAACTCTAAACTCATCATCTGGATTATATTTCTCTGTTAGGTAATAGAGTAGTATAGAACCTGGCTCTAATGCTTTATATCCGTGATATACTCCTGGTTTCATTTCAATGACTCTTGGGTTTTTATCTGATAGATATACAAATTCACAACCATCTTCTTCTGTAGCCATTCCCACCTTAAAAGAACCTTTGATGCAAGTCCAATAATCCGATTGTATATCGTGTTTATGCCAAGCGACAATGTGTTCTGTACTATTAACATATGAAACATTTATTTGTCCGTCTAAAACTTCAAAAACATCTAATAACCTTTGAGCTCTATCATCCTCATTGTAATACATATCAATCTCCTTTATGAAAATGTCATTATTTTTGGTACGTGAGTTATAAATTGTCCACCATTCTGAACAAAATCAGATTCTTTATTAGCGATAACTTCTTTGAAGTTCCAAGCTCCTAAGAAAGCATAGTCATAGTCATTTAGATTTACTGACTCTCTGTCTACCACAGGTATGTGACTACCTGGCGCAAGTAAACCTTGCTTATCAGGTGTTGTGTCTGTAATACAATCTATCAAAGAACTATCAATACCACAATAATTAAATACAGTGGTAGACTTTGATGTAGCACCAATACTAATTATCTTCTTACCATTATGTCTTAGGTTTCCTAAACATCTAACCAATTCATCTTTTGAGTCTTTAACTCTTTTTGCAAATATTTCATATGTTTCAAAATTACTAACTCCAAAAGACTCTTCCTCTTTTAGATTATTATACACATTTTCAGTAATGGTATTGTCTGATGGAATGTTTGGTTTCTTAGCATATATTCTGTTTGAACCACCATGAACTGATAGATTGTCTACATCAAATATAATCAATCCATTTTTCTTTAGTATATTATCTAAAGCTGTGACTGAGAATACATGCGCATGTTCATCATATATTTGGTCGTATGAACCTCTCTCTAACATTCTGAGTAGTGAAGGATCTTCAAATACGAACACGCCTTTGTCACTTAGTAAGTTAGCGACTGCTGAAAAACAATCATCCAAATCCTGTATATGACATATACAATTAGCAGAGTAGATTAAATCCATCTCACCATCAACTTTTTTTATTTTCTCAGAAAGTTCTGTTGTCCAAAATTCTGTTCGTGTTTTATATCCCATATCTCCTGTAATCTTAGCAAAGTTATCACAAGGTTCAACACAAAAAGATTGTTCCTTCTCAAAGTTAGTTATGAAAGGACCATCATTAGAACCTATTTCTAATACTTTATCGGGATTAAATCTTTCATCTAACATAATAGCAGTTTCTCTGAAGTGGTTAACCATTGGTGTTGATAATGAAGTATTGTATTTGTAATCCTCATTGAACATCAACTCCGGCTTCACAAAGTCTTTCATAGAAACTAATTTAGTTTCTTCATCGAACACAACTTTTAAATCAAAGAAGAACTCATCACTAATTTCTTCTTCCTTTAAAAACTTATTTGCTATTGGCTGTCTGCCTAAATTTAAAAACTCTTTTTTCATTTTAATTTCCTCCAACCTGTACCACGTCTACCTTGGTACTCTTTTTGTTTTTTGCGTTCTTTATCCCAACCAATATAATTTGTGCTGTAATTTGCTCTTTTATGTTCTCCACGCTTATTAGAATAGTAATAACAACTTATCACAATTCGATTTTTATCATCAGGACACGAAACCAAATCAAATCCGTGATACGAATAACTAGATGTATTAAATATTACAACATTATTAAACTCCGGCTTATATTTTCTATCCACTACATAATGTAAAGGATCTCTTACAATATGTCCTAATTCATTATGTCCACCCCATTCATCTTTCCAATCTTTTGATAGAAATAATAGTACATTTACCCTTCGCCACATACTATTGTGTATGTTAAAATCTGTATGTGGTTCTAAGTGACTTCCTCTTGGTTCAACATTTATTCCTGAACCATGCCAATCTTTATCTGATTTCAAATCTTCTATTTCTGTTATATTTCTTAAAAACTCTACCCACTCATCTCCCACTAAATAGTCTGTTAACTTAACAGTTGATTCTCCAAATTGACTAAAGCAATTTCCTACCGTACAAAGTTTTTTATAAGCTTTGTATTCTGTATTTTCTATATCAGATAAAACGGCATCAAGTAAATCATTTGGAAAAATATTCTCTAACTTTATATGTGCAAATGGTGTGTTGTTTTTGTATAAATCTTTGTTTTCTTTTGCTATGCCTATTATATTTTCAATCATATTAAACCTTTGCAAATACTAAATCTTTTTGAACTATTGTTTCTCCATCATAGTGTTCACCAATACTCATTTTTTCCTCAAATCCAATTTTTATCATATAATCAATAGTCTCTTCAACTGTAGGTGCACCTTCATTATACTCTATCAAAGACACTTCCAATATTACAACCTTAGCTCTACTAATCAAATTTTTACCACCTTTAAGAATATCTAACTCTGAGCCTTGTGTATCTAATTTAACTAAATCAAATGTTGTATTATCTTTAAACAAATTATCTAATTTCTGTAGTTTTGTTTTACTCTCCTGTACAAGTTGTGGTATATCCCAATAGTTAGCTTCTTTGTAGTATGAGTTACCCTCTGTATGTGGTTTGTCACTTCGGGTGTAGAAAGTAACTTCTCTTTCTTCATCACCCAAAGCAGCTATTAGATAATCATCTTCCATTCTAAAAGTCATATTTGCTAACTGACGTTCGTGTAATGGATTAGCCTCTATCATAAATACAGGACACATTGGCCATACCCTTTTTGCCCATCCATAAAATTGTCCTGTATGAGCTCCTATGTCTAATATAGCATTTGGGTTGATACCCATATCTCTGACCTCTTCAAGTCTCATCGTTTCTCCGTCTCTATACATCGAATCCCCCTTCTTTTAATTTATTAAAAATAATATCAGCTACCATTTTGTTTCCTTTTAAGTTGAGATGGTTATCTTTTACACCAATCAAAGGACCTAATGTTAATCCATCTTTATCCAAAGCCCAATCTATAAAATCGCTGTTACCCTCAAAATCAACTAATCTATCTTTTATTTTTTCTAAAGGATATTCAGGATATCCACCTACTGAGTAAAAGTTTACATTATTGTAAAGTAGGCTGTCTAAAAACATATGATTATTTATTTCTAACTCCTTCAATTGTGTCTCTTCATCTATACATTCTTTAAGATATAGTTTGCTGAAATCAGATAAAATTTTCCAAGCATTGTCGTATTTTTCTAAATGATTATCTGGAGTGTTTACTTTATATTGTTGTTGAACATTTACCCATCCTTTTCCATTACCAAATTTTGTCATATGGCCATAGTTCAGTATACAATAATCTTTCATTCTATTGAACCAAACTTCTTTTCTTCCTAAAGCACTAAACTCATAAATAAATATTTTGTCATCACAATCAATAAATTCATTTTCATCCCAAAGAATATCATTTGTTATCCTGTACATTCTCTCATTTCCAAATCCCTCTTTAGCGTGATTGAAAACTTTTACGCCATCTTTAACCAGCTTTTGAAGTTGTCCTGGCCAAGAGTAATTGTACATAGTTTTTGGCTCTTCAGAATAAACACTATGTAACGATTTAACTCTATTAGCTAAGTTTTTATCTTTCTCTAAAATTTCATTTGGAATTTCAAAAAAATGTCCACCACCTGCAGTAAAAGAAGTACCGAATGTGTGTATCTCCTTTATCATATCACTTTGACTCCGTAAAACTTTTCAAAATCTTTACCATCTTTTTTTGTGTTAACTATTGGCTGTCCTTTTATATTTAAACTGGTATTAAGAACCATAGGACATCCAGTTTCTTTGTAAAACTTTTTTATCAAATCATAGTAACCACGATTTTCTTTTCTATTTATTGTTTGAACTCTGGATGTTCCGTCAACGTGACATATCGCTGGATATTTTTTAGGATACTTACATTTAGCAGTAAACTGCATATATGAAGCTCTCTTAACTGGTAAATCAAATATATCATGCGCATGTTCTTCTAAAACAGATGGAGCAAATGGTCTGAACTTTTGTCTTTTCTTTATAACATTTACTCTGTCCTTAATATCATCACCCCTTGGGTCTGCTATCAAAGAGCGATTACCCAATGCTCTAGGCCCAAACTCTGCTTTACCATTAGCTATACCAACTATCTCACCTTTGAGTAACAAATCAACACCTCTATTAACAGGATAGCTACCTTTAATATCAGTTCCCAAAAATGTATGAACCCAGTTTAATTTTCTACCATAAACTCTAGCAGCCGAGCCTAATGAAGAACCAGCATCACCTGGATTTGGCATTATCCAAATATCATCCCAATCTTTAGCTATCTTTTCATTAGCGACACAATTAAGAGCAACTCCACCCATAAATACAATATTATTTGATTCAGGCACAACCTCTTTAGCTTTTAACATAATTTTCATTATCTCATCTTCACACACCCATTGGGTATTAGCTGCCATATCAAATTTCCATTGTTCTGAACCATTGTCTTTATAAAAATCTAAATCCCACCATTTGCATCCTCTGTGAAGATTAATATTACTATTTACCAAATCTTCGTATATTCTATTTTTTATTCTTTTATCTCTGTTTCCCCAAGCATCCATACCCATTAGAATATACTCATCCTCTTGTGGTTTTAATCCTAACCTCTGAGTCATAGCTGAGTAGAATAAACCTATGGACTTTGGGTATTTCTGACTCCACCTTTTCTCTAGCTGATTATCTTTACCATACCATATTGTAACAGTTTCCCATTCACCTATAGCATCAATTACAACAATACAAGCTTCATCAAACTTTGATGTATAATAACCAGCAGAAGCATGGCTTTCGTGATGTTGTACATACTTAATTTGTTTGTCACCTACCCATCTTTTCAAGTAGTTTTTAGGTGTGTTGTCTAATCTAAAAGTTTCACCATATTGTCCAGCGTAAAACTGACGAATTTTCTTTAACCAAGGTTTTTCAAAGTAAGATATTACATCAGGCTCACCAAAAGATAAGGCTTCATTCATTATATCATCATTCAGTAAGTGGTCGTTCTTTTTTCTGCTATATCTCTCAGAATGTGCTGCAAACTTTATATCACCATCTTCAATAACTGAGACAGCAGCGTCGTGATTTAAAGCGTTTATACCTAATATTCTCATTTATACACAAATGGGTCTTTATTCCCATAGCTCTTCTTTTTAATCTTTTTTAATCTTTTTTTTCTTCTGTACCATTTTTTTAGTTTGTCTATCAGTTTCTTAACCATTATAAATCTCCAATTTCTCTACATCTTTACATACTTGTTTAATTTCATCATAGTATTTACCATGACCTTTTTTTGGATTTACACCCCATGGTTTATGTACGCCGAATGGAGCTTTATTATTTAATGGATACATATAACCACAGTCTATAGAAAAAGTTAGTACATCTCTGAATGTTGGTGTAGTTCTTATTCTATCTGTTACGAAGTAATCTTCACAAGGATTCCCACCTCTCTCTAAATATGGTTGTAATTCGTTTTTAATTATATCCAACATAAAACTTCTTTTTCTAATAGATATCCCGCCATTCATAACTCTATCATACGACTCATTAAGAGAGCTAGGATTAAACTGGTTACCCCACCATCCACCAATATAGTCAAAGTGTTCAAAATCCTCCACTTTGTATTCTGAGTTAGGACATAGCATAGAATCACACTCAAAATATAATACAGTTTCACCAACCACATTATTCCAAAAATCTTCTGTTAGCATAATCTCTAAGCTAGAATCATCGGCTGTTATTGAATCTATTCCTAAATTTGTAAACTCAACTTCTTTGTCAAGTAACATCATATCATTTTCAACAGAATCGTAGACATAATCATAATTGGATGTACCATGAAATATCTGTAGACTATAATCTTCTGGCAAAATCGACATAACATTATTAAGAACAAATGGCAAAGCATCGTGTTCTCTCGTTTCTACTATAACCGCAACTTTATTCATTTTAAAACCTCTCGTAATGTTTTTCTATCTATAAATATACTACTTTCATAAATCTTATTATATTTTAATGCTTCATCTATAACAAAATCTATGTCAATATCCAATTCAATATTAATATCACCAAGAATATCAATAGCCCTTTCCACAATCTCATTATCCATAAGCTTTGAAACCTTTGGTAACAAATATCCAAGAGCCCTGCCATGTGAAACACCATAATGTCCTGTTATCGGATAGGATAAAGAATGTAGTAAATTAGTACCAGCAATTTCAATACCATTACCAGCTTCATGACCAGCCTTCACTAAATACAAATTATCCCCTTTGTACTTCTGTAACCAATTTAAAGCTGTATTACAATAACTAATACTTTCATTTGTTGCTTTTATTGAATGTAAACTATCTAAACAATGACTGACAACATCACACTTTGTCTCTAATATCATATCATCTGGTAAAGTTTTAACATAACCACTATGAAAAGTTACAATATCAGGTTTGTGTCTTTTCAAACTACATTTATTACTCCCATCCCAATACACAGACCAAGAAGTAGCAGACGAACCAGCTGCTGTCGTTGGATAACAATCAATAGGATTCTTACATAATATCTTAGCAGTATCTATTACAGCACCACCACCTATTGCCATAACAGATTCTTCACTACCGACTTCATCTAATATACTCTTATCAGGTGCTGAAGTAACTATTCTCTTTCTATCATAGCCCTTTAATAAATCTTTTGTAGAATTAGAACATACTAAAAGTGTACTCAAAATAACTCCTTAATTTGTTTAGTATTTTTTTGACAATCCAAACCAACTCTATCTGTTTTTCCATCATTAGTAATTTTAAATATTTCAGAAATTCCTAATAGATTTAAACCTAATGCCGCACATTCAAATCCACCAACAGATTCGTGGCATTCATTGTCTAAAACATACACAAACAAATTTTTTAAATCCTGTTCAACTATGGTGTGTGTTATGCCCAAATGCATTAGAAGAGCAGCATCACCACTTATCACAACTATGTCCTTATCTGTATTAGCAGCCATACCTAATCCAATACAAGGAGCTAATCCCATACTTCCTTGCATATAGAATATATTTTTCTTTTTAGGATACAAATTGTACATAGCCCTTGAAATGTAACCTGTGCTTGTGATAAAGACACCCTTTTTATGTCTTTTTACAATCTTTTTTAAAATACTCTTTCTACTATTCATACTATTATGTAGTTCTTATATCCAATTAGTTCCAACATTTCTTTATCAACCCTACCCATAACTTCGTGCTGTGGTAAGGTGTGTCTGTGACCAATAACTAACAATGGATGTATATCATGTGGTATGCACAAACTTGTCAAAGCATTTATACAATTACCAAGTCCTGAGTTTTGTAGGTAAACACAGCTTTTCATACCAGCTAACTCTGCACCAACTGCAATACCAATAGCTTGTCCTTCATTTAATGCTGGTATATGTTCAAATCCCGACCTCTCTATTTCTCTTATAAATGATTTTAACCTACTATCTGGTACCCCAGTAAAAAAGTCGTATCCGTCTGGCAAGTCTAACATACTAATCATTTGGTATTAGCTCCAATACCTTTTTAATCGGTAAACAATTTTCATTAGCTTCATAACATCTTTTATTCTTTAATATAGACTCAGCGGTTCTAACCATCGCAGGATATGAACTTCTTAACAAATGATTAGCATAAATAACCACGTCTACTCCAATATCGATTAATTGTTTTTCTACCACTCTATTATAAGTAGATGGTACAACTACCAAAGGAACTTTTTTCTTAAACTTTTTATAGTGTTCACAAAAAGATAGTATTTCAGAAACATCTTCACTCTTACTATGAATCATAATCCCATCAGCTCCATTGTCTATATAAAGATAAGCTCTGTCAATAGCATCAACAACCCCCTTTCCTAAAATAAAACTTTCGATACGAGCTATAATCATAAAATCTTTTGTAACTAATGATTTTTTACCCTCTAATATTTTATTGGCAAATTCGCTTGGTTTGTCTTGTATTTGATTAGAAGTATCATCAAAGAGAGAGTTTCTTTTTGAACCAATTTTATCTTCAATTATTACTGAAGATACTCCCATTCTCTCCAAAGTTCTAATTGTAAATTTAAAGTGTTCAATCATTCCACCATTATCTAAATCCACAATCATCGGTTTTGTTGTCACATCAAATATTTCACCTAAAGTTTGACTAACTGTGGTTATATCTACATACTGATTATCTGGCTTACCTTTAGATGCTGAGTGAGTTAGACTACTTAACCACATAGCATCAAATTCATCATTACCAACTTTTGTTTTTTCTACAATCAAACCAGTTAATCCATTATGAGCTTCTAAAACTCTTACTATCGGTTTCGACTCTATCAATCTTTTCAACATCTTCCTTCTTACATCAGGAGTAGTTCCAATTTCTTTTAAGTGATTGTGTAATTTAGTAGAAGATACTCCTTTTGTGTATGGAACATCAACAACCATACCACCCCACTCTCCTAATTTGTCAATTACGCTTTGTCTAACTTGCTTTTGAACTCCTTCTTTCCAATCATCTCCGTGAACTACAAAATCAGGTTTGTATTTTTCTAAGTTAGGTATGTAGTCTAATGTCTCTTGTGGTACAACTCTTCCGACTCCCACTATGTTTTCTACAACCACTTTTCTTTCTTTGTAACTTAAAGCAGGCAGTCTTTTGTAACTAGCTATAGCAGAATCGGTTAGTAAACCAACTATTACATAACCATAGTTTCTAGCTTCTTTTATTATATTAAGGTGTCCGTGATGAATCAAATCAGCACACATTCCAACATAAACATCACTCATTGTCTACTTACCCAAAATACCATTTCCAAATTCCATTTTTTAAATAGTCCTTTAATTCTTCATCAGTAGCGACAACTTCACAATCACGATTAGTAACTCCCAAATAACCAGAGTTACCATATTTTCCCGCATCATATATTCTAGAAATTTGTGAAATATTATTATATTTTGCATATGGTGCGCCTGGATTATGTATTGTATATTGTCTGTATTTATTTTCATCCAGAGCTTTTATCGCTGAAACAGTTGTGCAATTATACTCATTTATCGCACCACGGCTATCTTCCGTTACATAAATTCTTTCCATATCCACCTCATCTAAAACATCATTTGGTAAATCTTTATCAAATATTCTATTTAAAACAGTATTATAAAAATCTATTGAACATATTTTATTTTTAGTTATTTTCTGATT
>Ga0209645_1001952_pt1 | contig 10041 bp, 15 predicted proteins | sample ETNvirenome_6_30_FD_184070 | JGI IMG/M metagenome (GOLD analysis project Ga0209645, IMG submission 184070) | Marine viral communities from the Pacific Ocean - ETNP_6_30 (SPAdes) (version 2) | ecosystem: Environmental > Aquatic > Marine > Oceanic | place: Pacific Ocean | collected 2013-06-19
ATAAAATGATCTCCAATTGAACATAACATCCATCGTGATTTGACTGTTCATCATTTTGAAAAACCGTGCCGATTCTTTTGCTCGTTTCCTACCTAATACCGGAGTAAGTTCTTCTAAACATTCATGATATGCTTCATTTGCACGAATAGAATATTCTTCTAACAAACTAGACCATTTATCAGAATTCAATCGATTTGGCCAATCTGCTGGTATATAGGTTTTGTCTTCCTTTAATTCTTTATATCTGGCGGATTCTCCGTTAATAGACACCCCTATACGGTGTTTTAAGAGGTGTATATGAGTTGCTTGATCTACCGTTACCAGGAAATGCAAGGATGACTTTTCGAATGGCGTATGATGTCCTTCCGAGGCTAACATATTGAGTAGTTTATCAACTCTAACTAGCTTGTCTTCTGTTAAATCACGTGAAGTCGATGTCCAGGCTGATTGAGCATGAGTTAGGTCAGAGCCATAATATCCAATTAATTCAACTGTGTTTTTCATTACTGACATTCTGTTTTACGGCCTGCTAAATCATAACAGCAAGCACATTCTTCATTAACTGATAGGTTAGGATTGTCAAATGTTGTCCAATAAGTATATGAACAACATTCAACTTCCTTTTCACAACCAATAAAGGTTAAACTCAATATCACTAGTATCAGATATTTCATTTTTTAGCTTGAGGCTTTTTTCTTGGTCCTCTACGACGCTTTGGCTTGGTAGCTGGTTCGTATGGTTCTGAAACTTTAGTTTTACTAGCTTCGCATTTTGCCAGGCCTGTTTTAAGCTTGCCAATCTTTTCTTCATGCTCGATATAATTACGAGTTATTCTGTCATGTATCTGTTGATAATCTTTATTACATTCACTGTTACGATCTCGAATATCTCGAGCTAATTTAATATTTGCATATACAGCTAATACTAATGCTGTTAATGACATTATGTTTGCTATAATCATTTTTTCTCCTTATAATCAAATTCAAATTCTAATTGCTTAAATGTACTTGTTGATACATATTCTTTTTCTTCTTCAATAAGCTTATTATAATAAATTCTTATCAAATTTCCTAATTCTTTATCATCTGCAACCGTCTCTATCAATTGCCGTACTTCATCATTCATTGACAACCTCCTCTTGCTGATAAGTTCGTGTAACTACTTCGTAAAAAGCATCTAATGCCAATTCAAACTCAGGTTGACTGAATTGCTTGGCGTTTTCAATATCAACCCGATTGGTATAATATTGATTCTCAACTCCTGGTACTGGATATTTTAGTCTTTCATCGCCTTCAATTGCAATAACTTCTGCAACTTCCCAACACCATTCTGCAATATCCTGACCTTTAGGATATAACATTACCGTAGGAGTTACCATTGTAGATGGATACCAAGTTAGTCCTGATTTATCATCTTCAAATTTAAGCTCTTTCATTAGTTCTGTTACATGCTCTTCATAATGCTTAATCATATCTGAGCCTGTCTTCCAGCTGTCTTTGGTAGTATATCCTGATTCCATGCATAATCGAGATTCTTCATTAGTCTTTTCATCAGACTCGATTATTACACATTTATTACCAGTGATTGGTGATATGTCATCATAATCTAATTTCATGCTTCTACTTTTTTAAGTTTTGGTAATTTAAGTTTAGGAGCTTCACTAGCACCTACCTTTTTAAGCTTCGGTAGCTTAAGTGCAACTGGTTCTGGTATAGTAGCTGCACTTGCTTCGACCATTTCAATAAGCTTATCTGCCATAGCATCCATATTGAAATTTTCATTGATATGCTTGGCTTGTTTTTTAGCTCCTGGCTTATATCGGTCGTAATTAGTAAACACATCATGCATTGCCTTTGCAGCTTGTGAATAATCTACTGTAAACCACTTTCCTTCTTTAAGGATATGCATATCAGCTGCCGATGGGTGTACATCCGTTAATTTACCTGGCAGGAGCAATGTGCAATCTGGTTTAAGAAAATCTACATGACCTGACCAGCTGGTAGTAATGATAGGCTTTTCACAAGTACCAAATTCTGCTAGCGGTCTTCCATATCCTTCTCCTTTGGTAAGTGATACCATTGCCTTTACCTTAGGATGATTATATAATGAATTGATTTCATCTTCATTCATATCACCGTGCAGCAGATATACATTAGGAGCTTTATTGCCATATGGAGCAAGTATACTAGATATTTTATTCATAATATCATCTCGATCCATTATACTAAAAGTTGCACCGCTAGTTTTCAATATCAATGCCGGTCGATTCATTCCAGACTTATGCTTAAACGCTTCTGCAAATGTTTTAATAAGCATTCCAACATCTTTTCTGTCTTGACCAATATCTCCTTTGAGCCAATGACCAACAAACAAAAAGCAAAACTTTTCTTTGATACCTTTCATCTCAGTAATAATAGATGATTCGATATCATTTGTTTTGCGAAAGATATCTGAATCTACACCTTCAAACAATACTTCAACTGGCTTTTCTAATCTTAGTTCGCCAATCTTTTGTTTTGTTTTATCATCATACTTATCAAATACACAATCTTCAAATACTTTTTTAGAATGTTCTGACACAGTGATGATTTTATCCATTCGGTTACAACCTTCAATCCACTGTGGAGCACAAACCGTAGTTTCAATTCCTGCAGTAATACCAATATTATATTTTCCATGAGGTTGAAATTCAACTGGTACTGATATTTGAATATGTATATCAGGTTGTCTGGTAATATTAGTAGTTGCAATTCTGCTAATAATATCCTGATCTGTTTCTGGATCTAATGCGTTCATTGGACAAGCTCCCCATGGCATTGATACAATTTGAATTTCATATTTATCAGAATCAATTAATGATCTAACAATATCTCTTGTATGATTACCATATCCGGACCGAGTAGCTACAGGCCCCATTACTACAACAAACTTTTTCATAGTACTCCCATTTTTTCATTAATTTTTTGTGGCTTTACCGGATACATTGAGAATCGCTTTCTAGGTGTCCACTTCTCTAAACATTCATCGATACATTCAATAAATCTTTCTGACATTCTTCTTGCTGACATATTAGATTCATCACCCAATACCCATTCTCTGCCATCTGCTCCCATTTGTTCTCGATCTTCCGGAGCTATATCATACCAATACTTAATAGCCTTAGCCGCATCATTGAAATCAGCTCGATCATCAAATATAAAAGGTGTTACCGGTGATCCTGCTAATGATCTATTGGTAGGGAAAATTGGTTTAGACCATCTTCCATGAAATGTATAAGTACCAGCATGATTGGTTGGAAACTCTGTTGAGAATTCAATCCATTTACCATCATCATCTGCAAACCTACATCCATCCTGCAACCCACCTGTTACATTGCTAATAATAGGCGTACCTGCATGCAATGATTCACACCAGGAAATACCAAATCCTTCATTGGATGCCATATTGATAGTTACATCAGCGATATTGTACATGAAATTCATCATTTTAGTATCTACAGGCTTATCACTAAAGATAACTTTATATTTAGGACAAACAGCTGTTTTAACTGCATATAAATCCGTACCATTCTGATCAATAGGTTGAGTATGCATAACTAATGCACATCGCTCTGCTTTATCTTTAGGAAGCATCTCACAGAAATTATTAAATGCCAATATTACATCACCTGGATGCTTTCTATGGATATTACGGTTATTCCAAAATACAACAAAATCAACATCATTCGTTTTTTGAAATTCTTCCTTGAATTTACTGTATTCATCGTAATCATCTTTCAATGGGGTGATTGGATAGAATTTTGTTTCATTAACTCCATGTGGTACCCATTGCACTGCCCAATCTGGCTTTGGAAACTTTTGCAACACATTTTTCACAATATTCTGCGTTTGCCGTGATATATTCATTAGCAAGTCACATGATTCATAGAACGGTTCATTCCAAGTTGGATATGGCAAATCATCCCATATGTTATAATACATCAAAGGCATTTGTTGACGTATTTCATGTTCTATCTGATATAGCCACTGCCAAAATCTAGGATCCGTAAAATGCAATATTGCATCTGGCTTTTCCATAGCTATGATCTGTTTTAATATATTAGCATCTCCATATCCATCTACTGGATATATTTTTACACTAGCATCATCAACTCCTGATTCTTTTCTTACATCATCAGAAATATCAAATACCTTGCCTTTATCCGGATGCTTGATAGCTGCTCCTAATTGCACCCAATCATACTCTTTACAAGTACCGATTACAAATTCACGGGACATTGTTGCAATGCCGGAATGCATTCGTAAATCATCGGATAGTAAAAGTATTTTCTTTTTCTTGGGCTTGTTAGGATCTATCTTCCTCAGCCGAGGTAACTTTATTGCACTCATATAACTCCTTGAACTATTTAATATAAATATACATTAGAGACAGTTAGTCATCTTTTTTCTTAGAAAAAATGTAAGTATCAATTGGCCAGAACACTATCGCCCCTACAAATTGAAATCCTATAACTGTTGCCCAATGTGGCCATTGTAAAACATCTGTAAATAAATAAAGGCAAGGAGTTGTAATAAAGAACCCTGCTTGCCATTTTGCCATATACTTGCCAAATGTCTTTGTGAAATAACTTTTTAATGTTTTCATGTTATAATTACTACTGGTTTATCTAATTTTTTTGCTGCTTTAACTGCACTTTCTGTCCCATTAGCTTTTGCTCTTGCTGGTACCAATGCTATCATTCGATCACATGCTTTTGCTATTAGCATATTTCTATGATGAAATTGCGATACATGATATGGCTTTCCATAATAAGAATCTGGCATTGCTGAATATAGATTGCGTGATGTATGTGCTGGATTATATTCTTGATAATTTAATCCAAACTCAATTGCATATTTTTTTACATACTTATCAGCACCATCCTTAGCACCTCCACTAATGATTATTACTTCATTGCCAAATTTACGTTTGAGAGATGTTAGTATGTCCTTAACCTTACGAGTATTGCTATATTCTCTCGATCCGATTATTGCTACTTTCATTCTCGTATTCTCTTAGCCTTCGGACATAAATCTTCATTGCCTGCAAATTCACAATATTTGCAATGCTTTAATCCTTTACCTCCAACTGCAGGATATTCCTTATCTAACTTATAAGAACCATCTTTATTGAAAGATGATTCGATAAATTGAAACAAATCTCTATTTAATTTATTACGAGTTGGCTTACCACTCGCTGGCCGGAACTGTTGCACTCTCTTCTGTGGAAACATTGCTCCTTCGACTAGCTGACGTTTAACTATAAAATATTCAATATGAATTTTATTAGGATCAACATCAAATTGCTTAGCATAGAACTCTTTATATAATACCAACTGCTGAGCTTTTAGTTTATCAGCCTTCTGATACTTATTCCATCCCATTGTACTGGTCTTGATATCCATTATGACAATTTCATCAGTAACGGTATTACGTAATACTACATCTAAAAAGCCAATCATCATAATATGAGAATGCTCTTCTGATACCGGATGGCATATCGGAACTTCAATTCCAACTAGCTCCCAATTCTTATTAGTAAAATAAGCCGATCGTTTTCTTTTTATCCAATCTAAGATTTCAGTACCATGAGTATAAAACTCATTCATCTGATCTTTAGTTGTAAAATGCTCTACACCATTATCTAATGACTTTTTATATTCAGCCTTCATTGCATCGGACAGCATAGTATGTAATGGTAGCTGGTCTGCTGCTTTGATTGATTCCATATACATAACAGTTAAGTAAGTCTGTAATGTCTCATGAAATGCAGTTCCAAATAAAGTATGAATACTTTGCTGGAAAGTTCTTAATCCTTTTGCATATGCCAATTCCCAAGACTTAGGACATTTAGCATACATTGCATATTGAGAATAAGATATCTTTCGTTCCTCCTTCTTTGGTTCTCGCAATGAGAATTTTATAAGAGGACTAATATAATTAGATTCTTTCATACTTAAATATAAGAAAAATTATTGTAATCTACAAATTACTTTTTCCATAAATCACGCTCTATCAATTGAGCAATGATACCATAATTTGTAATATCTTGATATGTATCTGTTAAAGCTTCATTATTTGCTTCGCGTTTATTTACTAGCAAATTCTTCCAGCGGTTTACTTTATCATTTAATCTGAAGAACAATCCTGATATAGCAAATTTCCGTTCACTTTCTGTTTCAAGATTACTACCTTGAGAAATATTTCCCATTCCATAATCCAAATGTTTCTTGCAGAATAATTCAAACTGCTCATCCATAATTTGCATATAACCATTATATATGGTTGGGTATTCTATTTTCATTATAGATTGAGCACTATCAACGGGACTCGTTGTAGGGATTTCATCATCAGGATAAAATTCTCGCATTTGTTGTCGCTGAATTGATATTGGTTTTGTATCTCTATTTTTTGTCATTTTGGTTTCTTCAATAATCGTTTAATATCGGCATCATCATTACCATATCTTTTTAATTCAGATATCAATTCTTCCTTAGGTAATAATTCTAAATAATCAGATGCTTCTTGTTTATTCACCCAAAAGCGGTTGCATATGAACTTCACTAATTCTGGCTGATACTTGTTAACCTTCTTACCTTTAATATACTTAGAAAAAGTCTTTCGTTTAGGTAATAGTTCATAATACAACTGATATACCTGTTTCTTATCTAGCAAGCCAATAGTATATTGCTGCAACATATCAACTAACTCAATATAATCAGGATTCATTGATAACCATCGATTAATAATGTATGGAGCAAATGATTTCTGATCTACTTCGGATAATGAATCCCAAGAGACTTTCTTATGAGTTAAATTAGCAAGATGGTCAAAGATAGTTAATGCTTTCTTAGCCATTTAGATCTGAATCCTTAGGTAAAAACTCTGAATTGATATGTCCACAATCATCACAACGAAATACTGGGATAGGAACAATCTGCTCTTTACCAGTAGGTGAGATTATTGCTGACAGCCTTTTGAACATTTGAACTGAACGAAAGATCTTTCCTCCACATTCTTCACAACAAATATCTTTAAGATCGCTTGCACTAATCTTTAATTGAGTAGGATCTTGTTTTCCTAAATTTAAATCGATTTCTTTTCCCATAACTTATTTTATTTCCGTTAACAGTTTTACCATCATCGCCATAACATGCAATTCTTTATCAACTGCAAACGAATCTTGATATTGAGCCTCTGCAAGTATTAATATGCAACTTGCTACATGACCTTTAGCATAATTATCTATCTCATCGAAAAGAAAGCGATATAATGCCGTAAAGTCTCTTACTTTACTATCATTAATTAGTTGACGGATTTGCTTGAAACATTCTTTTTTATCAGACTCATTGTTTATAATATCAAGCAGCTTAGTCATATAATTTGCCTGTACAATACTATGATCATCTAGCTTAAGCGATCCATTAACTGTATGACTTTGGCACGTATTAAGTATTCTACGTATATCTGGATATCCATTATTAACGACCGTAACAATATCTTTGTTATCAAATACAACTTCTCTTTCTTGCAAGATAGATACTACTCGCTTAGCTACATCTGATTTAGATGGTGGCTCTATTCCAAATACCTGACAACGAGACTGTATTGGATCGATAATCTTTTCAACATAATTACAAGTTAAAATAAATCGTGTAGTCTTTGAAAAGGTTTCCATTAGATTACGAAGAGCTGCTTGAGCATTGGCAGTTAGATAATCTGCCTCATCTAATATACAAATCTTCCATCTACGGAATCCAATAGTACTAGCAAAATTCTTTATCTTCTCTCTTACTGTCTCTACATTGTTTTCGTCAGATGCATTGATATACATTACATCGGCATCCACGTTATTAGCAATAATTTTAGCTAATGTAGTTTTACCTGTACCAGCCTGACCATATAATAATAGATGAGGTACGTCACCCGATTCAATATAAACCTTAACCTTACCTACGATATGCTCATTTCCAACATACCCATCTAATGTACTAGGCCGATAAGCTTCAACCCAAAGACTATTTTCTACGTTTCCAAACATATATTATTAGTTACCTGATGAACCAAATCCTCCATCACCTCTTTCCGAATCAGACAGTTCTGATACTTCTTCGAGTTCAATTTGTGGATATGGCATAATAATTAATTGTCCTATTCTCTCTCCTTCCTGATATTTACGTATCATTGGATAGTTCATATCCTTTGGAAATCGATATCTAAATTTAATTTCACCGCGATAGCCGGAGTCTATAACTCCTACACAATTTGTTAATGCCAAATCTGTCTTGCTAACAGAACTTCTTGGAAACATTAATCCTACATGACCTTCTGGAACCTCGATTGCGATTCCAGTAAAGTATTCAATGTAATTGTGATTCGCATTAAACTCCATGGCTACTGCAGTGAAATCTAGTCCAGCATCACCATCCTTAGCATATTTAGGTATAACTGCATCCGGATGTAATTTTTTAATTGCTACTTTCATGATGGCTGTAGTTGAACTAGATAATATGTACTTGCAAATCCATCACCTTTGAAAGTTACTCTTGCAAGTCCAGCACCAGATACTTCCAAACAACCTTCTGTAGCATCTTTATTAGCTGTTAAGATTTCTTTGAATAAATTTGCATTAAAGCAAACATTTGATACATCTGAATCAACTGTAGCATCAACATTAAATGTAATTCTGCTTGTTTTCATGCTAGAATAATTAATAATCAACTCAGCTTCATTATTTGATGTATTAACAGCAAAGTTAGTTGATTCTGGTAATGCATTCTTGGCTTTGATAAACCTACCAGCAAAATCTGTATCTAGCTTGATCTTAACAGTAAAGTCAGGCAACTGCTTCATTTTAGGTACCTGACGGATAACAGCTAGATCAGCTAACATAAAAGTTGCATCTGAATTGCTATCTGATACCTGGATGCTATATGCAGTTTCTTCTGCTTTCTTCACATCAATCTTGATATTACTTTCCAATGCAGATAGAATCTTGACAAGTTGAGATGTTGCATAAACTCCTAACTCGCCATTCGGCAAATCAAAATCTTCTGCAGATACTGTACCTACAACATTCTGATCATCTGTAATAAAGTCGCAGGACATTGTTTTGTCTTCTACAACTAGTTTAGTACTATTAGCATTACCAGCCAAATAATACTTGTCAATAAACGAAATTAATTTTTTCTTTTCCATAACTATAATATATAAAAATTTTATTGAATATCAAAAAACTTATTGAAAGTTTCATTATTTGCCATTGTTAATGTTTGGCCACCATATTTGTTATACAATCCTACATGCTTTTCATATACCATATATGGATCATCAGATTCGAACATTTCTTCCATGCTCTTTAATACTAGATAGAAATCTCTCGGAATAACCTTTTCTAGTAACTCATCATGTGCATTAACCAATTCTTTAACTTGCTTAACCGTTTCAGTATATACAAACAAGTTATTCATTGTCATTTTGTTATACACATTTGCATCATATTTAGCAACCTCATCAAAAGTAAATCCTTCTCCTACCGGATGGCCTAATGGATTAGGTACCGGAGTTCCTGGTATATAAGGAAGATTTTCTCCTTTTGGAAAGTATAGATCAGTAAAGGTCATTTTACTTAACTGAGCCGAATGAAGATATGTTCCATATACTGGATATAAGCCTGGCGAAGATGAATCCGTTGAAATTTGAATTCTACCTCCATAATGCTTATTCATCATCTTTTGGAAGTATGCCAATAAGAAGAAATCAGATATTTTAGAGATTCCTAGTACGTGTACATACTTATTCTGCTTCTTTTCAAATTCTCTATGCTTTAGCAATGGAGCTAATCCACTCATAAACATTGATACTCTTTTCTGAGCTCCTCCGATACACCAACCATTGAAATCAAAGTCTTTAACTCGGTTATACCAAGTTTCATATTCTGCAATACTATTACCTTGTATCACATTTAAGAATTGAGTTTTACCTGATTGATTCTCTGCGAAAT
>Ga0209645_1001953_pt1 | contig 10038 bp, 8 predicted proteins | sample ETNvirenome_6_30_FD_184070 | JGI IMG/M metagenome (GOLD analysis project Ga0209645, IMG submission 184070) | Marine viral communities from the Pacific Ocean - ETNP_6_30 (SPAdes) (version 2) | ecosystem: Environmental > Aquatic > Marine > Oceanic | place: Pacific Ocean | collected 2013-06-19
GTTCACTCCAATCTTCTGGACAGGTTCGAACCCATTGCCTCGTGCAAGGTTAGCATATTCTGCTGCCTTGTTATCTTCGCCACGACCAAAGGTAACAGTAATGTCATTTTTAATAACATCACCTAGACCGTTGTTACGAAGCCATGAAAAAGCTGCTTCCTGTTGATCTTTCGGAATAGAAGCGCCGTAGACTTTTTTTATTTCTACACTCTCGCCATCTTTCAGCTTTAATTTTGTTATCTGCATTTCATCCATCATTGCAGGTATCTCTACTGATGAAACATTTCTTGCTTTCTCTTTTAATTTTTTTAGAGACTCTTCAGCATTTGCTATCTCATCTTCTAAGTTTTTTAATTCTATACATTTATCAGACAATCGTTTAGCAGAATCTATCTGTTCCACTGATTGCATTCTATCTTTTTCAAAATCAATTTTTGTCATAACTTTCTTGTCTTTCTATATATAGGTTTTTATATTATTGTCAACCCTTATTATATAAATCTATTTCTACAGGATAATAACGTCTTTCTTGCTTGTCCCATTTCAATAAATTATACTTGCCGTTTGTAATATCTGATACTATAGAACATGCAACCCCAATTATGGCAGGATCGCCTGTAAGTAGTAAATAGTCTCTAATAGTATAATCTTTTAATTTTTGTCTAAGTGTAGTGATTACATATGTTGGACTCAAAATGATCTGTGAGTTTTCTGGTAATAAAACTTTTAGATTACCAAACTGTGTTGCACCAATAATATTTATTTTAGGCGTACCTATTTTTGTACCAGGGATGTCTTGAATAACGTAAACATTTCCCTTGTTATCAGTTGACTGATTTGTAATTCTCATTAGTAATATACCCTTCTTGACATATCCTATCATATAATATATATGCTTCCAATAGAAAGTAAAAAGAATTATGCAGTACAAATATAAAACAAAGCCTTTTGAGCATCAAAAGAAAGCCCTTGAAATGTCATGGGATAAAGAAGTATTTGCGTACTTTATGGAAATGGGTACCGGTAAATCTAAGGTGCTTATTGATAATATAGCCATGTTGTACAACAAAGGTAAGATAAATGGTGCTTTGATTGTTGCACCAAAGGGTGTTTATAAAACTTGGTTTGATAATGAGATACCAAACCATATGCCTGATTATATAGAAAAAAGAATAGGTTTATGGAGAACAGATCCAAAAGCAAAAGATCTTCAACCATTGTTTAAAACTGGTGCAGAACTTCACATATTAATTATGAATGTAGAAGCTTTCTCAACAAAGAAAGGTCTGCAGTTTGCAGAAAGATTTTTAAATAGTCATAAAACATTGATGGCTATAGATGAATCTACAACTATAAAAAACCCTGCAGCTAAACGTACAAAAAGTATTGTGGCATTAAGGGAACTTACAAAATATAGAAGAATACTTACAGGTTCACCAGTTACAAAATCACCTCTAGATCTATTTACACAATGTTATTTCTTAGATCCTTATTTATTAGACCAATCATCTTATTATGTATTTAGAACTAGATACGCTGTGTGTAGGAAAATAAATGTATCTGGCAGACAGGTTGAGATTGTGGTTGGTTATAGAAATCTAGCAGAACTATCGGAAAAACTAAAACCTTTTTCATATCGTGTATTAAAAGATGATTGTTTAGATCTACCGAAAAAAACATATATGAGAAGAACTGTTGATCTAACAGACGAACAAAAGAAAGTTTACAAACAAATGAAACAAGAAGCTATTGCATTCTTGAATGGTAAGATGGTTACGTCTGCAACAGTTATTACACAGCTCATGAGGCTACATCAGATAACTTGCGGACATTTCAAAGCTAATGATGGTTCTACACAAGATCTTAAGAACAATCGTATTGGAGCGCTTATGGATGTATTAGAAGAAGTAGAAGGCAAAGCTGTAATATGGGCTCACTACAGACATGATATAGATAAAATTAGACAGGCCATATCGAAGAAATATGGAGAGAATACTATTGTTACATACTATGGTGATACGTCTACAGATGAAAGACAAATAGCAATCAAAAAAATACAAGATCCAGAATCACCAGTTAGATTTATTTTAGGCACACCACAAACAGGCGGTTATGGTATTACACTTACAGGTGCATCAACAATGATTTATTATTCTAATGGTTATGATTTAGAAAAGAGACAACAATCAGAAGCTAGAATAGACAGGATAGGACAAGAAAAACCAATGACGTATATAGATATTATGGCAGAAGACACAATCGATGATAAGATAGTTAAGTCTTTACGTCAGAAAGTGAATATAGCAACAGAGATAATGGGTGAAGAATTAAAGTCTTGGATCTAATTTATAAATAAATTAAACAAACCTACTAATGTTAGTATTGTGGTAAACGCACCACCAATAATCCAATAAATAACAGTGTCTGTTTTTCTCTCTAACTTTCCTACGTCTTGATGTAAGTGATCTATCTGTCTTTTAAAACCTTGGACATAACCATACAAAGATACTAGATGCTCGCCAGTAGTTTTTGGTGGTTTTCCGTTAGGCATTAAGCATCGTCCTCTGCTGCTTGTATACCTGCAGATACCGCTGCATCAAAAGAAGACACACCTTGATCTGCTGGATCAGTATCATCCATAGCTGATTGCATTCCTTTGTTGAAAGCATCCATATCCATTCTATTACCAAATATACTTCCTATGCCATCACTTACACTGTCAAATATTTTAGGTGCAAAGAAACTTGTTAATGCTCCAACAGGTCCTCCTAATAGTGCACCAATACCTATTCTTGTGCCAGGACTGTCTCTGTAAAAATCCATACCTTTTTGAAATATATTTCTGTAATCTGGTTCTTCAACAAATTCTTCTATGTTTTCGTAATCATCGTCTTCTACCACAGTAGGTTGAGGTTGTAGGTTTTGTAATATACCTACATAATCATTTAAGTTCATACCTGTACCTGGAGCGGTATAGAACTGTGGTGCTGGGCCTTGGTTTACACCCAACAATGCTTGTATAAAACCGTCACTATATTCTTGTGCCATTATGCTAAATTCCTATTTTTAAGAGCTATCATTTTTTCCTCTTCTGATAATAACGCTTTCTCCATCGGTGTCAATCCTGTATCCATTACACTAGCCTTGATCACGGACTCACTAGGCATTGGTTGTTCTGGTAAAGGAGCAACATTACTTTGTGTGCCTGGCTCTGGATCTAATAAAAAGTCTTTTTCATCAATAATAAATGGCTGATTTAGCTTCTGTTTTTTCATCAACAATTTTTCTATTTTTCTTAATTGTTTCAATACTTTTCTATCTAGAGGGTTTGGTATATTTTTTTCATCTGCCATCTTAGCAAAGCCTTGTATGACATTATCACTCACACTGAATGGTTTGAATTTGTTGTTTTCTATAAAAGCATACAGAGGTAAAGACTGTTGATCAGAAAACTCCTCTGCTATTTTCTTTTCTCTCATACCTAATACTTTTACAGCGTCATACACTCTACGCATTTTACTAAATGTTTCTAACCTTTGGTTATTTGCTTTAATAAATTGTCTTATAATTTGGTTTCTATCTTTTACAGGATCTCCTGTTCTTGTGTCCTCGTATATTAAAGCACGTTCATCCCTTTCGTTTCTTTTGAACTCAGCTATTTTAAAGTTAAGTCCTTTTTCAAGATCTATTGGCACTTTTCTAAATCCTGTAAATCCTAATAATTCATCAGGTATCTCGTATGTTGTTCCTTTTACTGTCTCACCCAATACAGCTTTTGTTAGTCTGTACACCTGAGCATAAGAGAAAGGAGATAACTCGTAAGCTACGTGTTGAAAAGATTTTGATATCTTGTCACCAAGAGTATCTCTTTCGTTATAAACTCTAATACCGTCTTTTGTTTCACCTCCTCTGGCAAATATATCTAATACTGCACCTGTCCAGATAGCTTCTTGTATAAATGGTTCTAATACTTTACCCATAGATTTTACCATTCCATCTAATAACATTGGCACAACAGGTTTATTTAAATCTCTTTGCACAGTAGATAAAGTTGTTTGTACAGGTTGAAGCATTGTGTCATAGAAAAAACCATGACTAAAATCGTAGTATTTATATTTACCGTTTTCGTATACAGGTAGAATAGTATTATCTTCTGACCATGTCGGTAACATTTCTCTTATTGCATTTAGTTGTTCTCTAGTAATTCCATATAATCCTCTAAAAGTTTCTACCAACGCAGGCGGTAAAACAGCATAAGTAAATGCTTGTGATACCAAACTATTGTAACCAATTTGTTTTCTTACAGGATCTTTTATTTCTTTTAGTGCTCTCATTGTTGTGTTTGTACCTGTTCTATATATTTCTGCAGGGAAAGCTGCGAAACTTCCAAGTGGTGAACGTCTAACACTTTTTACAAAGTCAGATACATATGCATAGTTAGGCACAGTTTCTCTTACAATCTGCGCTGCTTCTTTCATGATTGCTAGATCTGTTGGTTTGCTAGCTCTTGTTACAACTTTACCAGTAGCATCTTTGATACCTTTTTTGATTGCAACTTCAAAAGCATTATCTAATTTGTATGCCTCTGCTAAAAAGTTAATAACTCTAAATACATCATCTTCTGCTGTGTATAAATCTTGGGCTACGTTATATATTTTTCTAAACTTCTGTGTTCCTGTGTTTAGAATTTTATTGAAGTATCTATCCATAGTTCCATACTTTGTTCTTATCTGTGCTATATCTTGAAAGATACCTTCTATGTCTCTCGCTACTACGTTCTGGTTTGTAACACCTTCTTCTAATAAAAATCTGTACAACGCTTGATCTTCAGGTGCGTTTCTATATTTAGGATTGCCTGTCATTCTATATAAGATCTGTGGTTGCACAGCTTTTCTAGCTTTGTTTGCAAACTCCATAAATTTACCTGGCGGTATTAATATGTTTCCTCTGTGTATAGTTGTAAACATAGAAGAGAAAAAGTTTCTTGCGTGCGTAAAAAATCCAAGCACCGTTTTTGCTGCTTGTGCTGCACCTTTTGGTATAAGCATACCTATTCTGTAAGGTAAACTTCTAGTAATAGAACTACCAACTACAGCATCACCAACTCTTATTGCTTCAGCAAAGTCTGCTCGTGTAAAATAACCATCTATAGGACTTTTATAAATTGTTTCTGGTAAATTAGTTTTTAGTTGTAATGGTTGTCTTGTAATAGTTTGATTTGGTAAACCAATAACTGCATCGTTGTATTTTGGAAAGAAAAAAGGTCTGCCTATTTGATCTGTAGTTGCTGTACCTGCTTTTAATTTTTTTGCAATGTCATCAGAATCTCTTAATAATTCTGTATAGAATTTATCTCTAGCTATAATCTCTGATAATTCTGTCATGGTGTTGTATATACCTCTTTGAGCATTTCTATATTCACCAAACAAATCTTTGAATGCTTGTAGATCTGATTTAGTTTGTATCAATCCACCTGCAGCATCTGGTTTAAATTTACCTGTAGTAATATATTTACCTATGTTTACTGTTTGCACAGCTTTGTCAGCTAATGCACTCTCTTCTCCAATATCAAATACTAGAGCTTTTGTAGTTTTATCTTTGAAAGCATTCTTAGTAATGTTGTTTACAAGTTTGGTAGCTGTATCATCGTCTAATGTTTTTTTATTGTTTTTTGCATATCGTTTTAATACTTCTGCCACTCTTTTTATATTTTCAGCTGCCGGCACGAATCCGTTAAATATACCGGTGTTGTCATCTATAATTTTATAGTCAACAGCTAAGACATTTTTTATTCTTTCGTTTAATATCTTGTTTAATTTTTCTGTGCTTGTAGTTACGTTTTTACTAGATGCAATTAAATTTTTTAATCCTACAGCTGTTTCTCTAAATGTTTTTGCATTTTCTGTAATACGTTTTACACCTTGTTTAGGCACACCTAATTTTGCTAATGACTCTTCAAACAAATTTTTACTGGCTTGAGAAAAACCTGGAAACTGCACTTGTTTACCTTTTACAATATCATCAGTGCCAAATATAAATTTAGATACAACTTCAGACATAGCTTCAGGATTTTTTATTGCTTTTGCTGCGCCTGATGTTTCTTTTGATATAAATCTTAGACTGTCATCAAAATCTCTAGCTGCATCTTTCGCTAGTATTTTTACTGCAGATTTTTTACCTTCTAGTTTTTGTATGCCATCAAACAATTCTTGCGACTTGTTACTTCTAGATCTGAAAGGTTGACCAATAAATCTATCTACCCATCTTTCTAACATACTATTACTGTAAGCAAGATCTTTACCTTTTTGCACAAGAAGTTTACCGACTTGGCCTGTGCCTACAACAAAAGGTATAATAGGAAAACCAAGTTCAGCACCAAACTTAAATCTGTTAAGTAGTTGTCTTTGTGCATCTTCACCACCTTTTTCTCTTTGTTCTCTGTCCAGTCCTGTAGGTAAAAAATCTAGAAAATCCCAATCACCAAATGTTCCTATGTCTTCTATATCAGCTACAATAAAACCACTACCTACACCACCACCAACAGCAATGGCTACAAACTTATCTGTTTTTGAAAGTTGATTTAGTTTGAATGCTTTTTCTACAGCTTTTGCTGCAGCAACATTGTTTGTAGTTTTTGCGTATCGACCAGTTTTGATAGCGTTAACTAATTGTCTAACTTTTTGAGATGTTTTTGCTACAACAGGTACAGCAGTTTTTTGTGCTATTTTACCTGCTCCATAGAGCTGTGCTATAGCTTCTGTAATTTTACCTGCTGCTGTTTCTGCAGCTACTTCTTCAGATGCTTTTTCTATTTTACCTAATGTAGTTTGTTCAAACGCGTGGTTTAGTTTAGCTGTAAGTGTCTCATCAACTGGTATGCCTTCTTCTTGAAATATATCATACAACAAAGTACCAAATGTAACTATTCCTTTTGGTATTTTTATACCAGCACTAATACCAGCACCCGTTAAGGACTCTACAAGCGATACATCTTCATCTACTTCTTTTCCTCGTATTTTGTCTACGATTTTAAATGCACTTCTTACAGTTTCTTCAGAAACTGTTTTACTTACATTCTCTTGTGAAAATATACTATCACCAAAAAAACTACCATCTGTTTCAGGTTCTGGGTTAGGTTTTGATTCTTCTGGAATTAAATTTTCGTTGTTACCAACGTTTTCTTCTTCAGTCTCTATGTTTAATTCGCTGTCAAACTCGAATCCACTAGGTAGTTTATCAGACATCTAAACTCCTTTCTTACAGTCTGCTCTGTTGTATTAGTCTTTTGTTTGCTTTGTCAACTAACACCCACGTTCTTAACTGTGTGCTATAATATATGTTACCATCTATTAAATCGTCTAAATCATCAGAAGCATATATAGTTTTACCAGCTTTTGTTTTTTCTTTTGCTGCTTCGTAATCAACATCTTTTGGTAGATAGATCTGACCTATGTCTATTCTCTCTTGTAATTCAGGATACTTAATAGCTTTTTGATATTGTGTATCTATTTCTTCTGCTTCGTATTGATTTAATTCAGGTTGTTTGAATAAATTTTTCTTTGATGTCAGACCTTTTACTCTAGCGCCTTTGTCTTTTCTTGCTATCTCATCTGGATCTGTTGGATCTTTGTACATAAACTTACGTATCAAACTATCTAATGTTGTTTTGTAATCTCTGCCTGTTAACTCTGATATTCTTTTTGCTTGTCTTTGAAGTTTAGCTATGTCAGTTCCGCCCATTTTGGACAACATAGTAGCTGCTAATTTTCTTCTGCTAGCATCTTTTTGTTGTTGTGTTTTGATAGCAGCTTCTAAAGGTTGTTGAGCTGCACCTACAATTTCTTGTAGTTTTGTGCCACCTGCTGCTGTACCACCTATCAAGTTAGCACCTGTTCTTAATAAAAATTGTGTTAGATTGTTAGATAACGGATTAGATCCAGCTCCAGAGATAGCGTCGATCATGTTAACTCTTTGTCTAACATTTTTTAATTCATCTTTCATGCTATCTGATAAACCTTTGTCTGCAAACATTTCTCTGTTTGAAGGTACGATGTTTGTCATAACACCTTCCATGACTTCTCCACCTTTTCTAAACATTGGTCTTTTTAATATTCTACTCATATTATCCGAACTTTATTGGTGCTGGGTTAATTAATCTATAGATACCAGCTAATGTTGATGCAGTTCCTAAACCTGTAGCTAATGGTGATGGTGTAGCTGCAGGCGGTTGAATCACATCTCTGCCTGGGTATCCTGCAATCAAACCTGTAACACCAGAACCAAATTGTTGTGCTGCTTCTAATGGTTGTAAGGCTTGTCTTGATAATAATTGTTGTTGGGCTGTTAAACCTTGTTGAGCTCTTGCTTCTTGCGATGCACCCAAACCTGTTAACGCTGAGATCTGTTGACCTAACAAAGCAGGGCTTTGTTGTGCTAAAGTTAAGTTTCTTCCAAAGTCTATGTTTGCTAAATTCTGTGCTTGACCAAAACCAGTTTGTAATAATTGAGCTTGTAATCCTGCTCTGTTTCTAGCTTGATTAGATAAAAATTCTGCTTCTGCAACACCTTGTCTGCCACCACCAAATGCACCAGCATTAATAGCGTTAGCTGCTAATGAAGGTAGTCCAGATTGGGTCTGTCTATCAAACTCTGCTAACGTTGTATCAATAACATCTTGTTGATACGGTGACATGTAAGCTTGATAAGATGTTGGTCCTGTCAGTGCTTGTGCTTGATTTAAGAAAGGTTGAAAAGAACCAAGTCCAGGTGCTAACTGTTCTGCTTGTGTTGTTAATGCACCAGGTCCAGCAACAAACTGTGGACCCATAATAGTAGAAAGATCTGTGGTTTTAAATGTACCTATCGCTTTTGTAAGATCGTCTAGATACGTTTTTGCACCAGCTTCTATAAACTCTGCCGGGGCTGTTCTTACTACTTCTGCCATTATGCCATCCTCTTTTCTAATCGTTTCATTGTGTCGTACATTCTTTGAGCACCTTTTCTTACATCGCCCCCACCAGCACCTTTTACAGCATCTGCTGTCATCACAAATTCGTTGTTTGATAACATCGCTGGGATGTCATCTGCTTTTTCTTTTATACCAACAGGTTGTATAAATCCACCTGTTTTTCTAAGATCTAATTCTTTCACGCCAGCTTGGTTTTGTCTTAGAGGTAGCCCCTCGATGCCCGCTGCTTTTTCTGCGTTCTTACTAGGATCTACTTTACCACCTTCTGCATAGCCACCTAAACCAGCTGTATATTCAGCAGAATTATTTGCAACAAACTCTTCAATCTCTTTTGATCCTGCGTTTGGATTCATGTTTGTATAATATATTCGTAAATAAGATTTTAATGTTTCTGGATCTCTCAATGCCTCTGCTTGTTGTTCTTCGGTCATACCATACTGACTAGACAAGAAACCAGATAAACCAGCTAGAGCTGCACCTTTTGTTAACATTGATGACAAACCACCTTCGGCTGTCTTTCCAAGTATTGCTTTTTGCGCTGCAGGATTTAAACCAGCAGTGCCAAATCCAAGTGTGGCAGCGATACCTGGTTTACCTAATAATCCAAATGCTTGTCCACCAAAACTGGCTCTACCAAACAAACCACCAAACTGTGTTCCTGGCAATCCAAATGCAGCTGCTCCTATTAATGCAGCTTTACCTATATCAGAAGATACAATCTTCTTTGCGGCTTTGCCCACTTTCTTTACTGCTTTTTTGATACCACCAAATAAGGCTTGTTCTCTTGGCACGACGTCCATGATACCACCTTCTTTTTGTGCTCTAAATTTATTCATTAATCTCTCTATCTCATCTTGTAATTCTCTAAGTTGATCTGGAGTTAGGTCTTTTACAGGTTTACCAAATAGCTGCATTGATATGTCATCAGACTCGTCGCCCACTGCTGATGCCATCATGCCTGTGTTGTATAATTGTCTATTCATCTGTCCTCTAGATATTGTCATAATTTAGCTAAATTGTTATTGGCAGGCTTACAGATCCTGTAATCTGTTATTTTATGTGATTTTTTT
>Ga0209645_1001954_pt1 | contig 10038 bp, 20 predicted proteins | sample ETNvirenome_6_30_FD_184070 | JGI IMG/M metagenome (GOLD analysis project Ga0209645, IMG submission 184070) | Marine viral communities from the Pacific Ocean - ETNP_6_30 (SPAdes) (version 2) | ecosystem: Environmental > Aquatic > Marine > Oceanic | place: Pacific Ocean | collected 2013-06-19
AAGAATCAGCTAAAACACCATTTTAAATATGGACTTTAGTAAATCCTTGGAGCAGTTTAAAAAGCTGTTCCAAGGGTCTGATACATATCATGGTCAATCTAAAAAGTTAGGTAAGAAGAGATCTGACGGAAAAGATGAATGGCGAAGTTGGATAAATCCTATTCCAATGACAGATCAAAATTGGTTAGATCACCTAGAGGGTAAAGATAGTTTTGGAACCGTTCCTATAAGGGATGACTCAACAACAAGTTGGGGAGTAATTGATGTCGATAGATATAATATAGATCATAAAAAATTTATTAAAATAATTCGTGAAAGAAAATATCCGTTTGTTCCTTATAGATCTAAGTCAAATGGTTTGCATTTAATTTTACATTTATCTGAGGCTGTGCCTGCAGCTGACATGAGAAAGAAGATGATAGCTATAGCATCTGATTTAGGTGTTAATGATGCGAAGACAGATATATTTCCTGCACAAGATACTGTAGATCTAACTCCTGAAAAATGGGATGATAAACAAAAAGGACAATTTGTAAATTTACCTTACTATAATGCTAAATTTCCAACACGATGTGCAATGGATGATGAAGCACAAAGTCTATCATTTGATAAATATATTGAATACGTAAAACAATTTGTAATCACTAAAGAACAATTTGATAAACTTAAAACAGCAACGGACAACGAAGACAAACAATGGCCTAACTGCGTAAATAAATTTATTAGAAATCAAGTTAGAGAAGGAGAAGGTCGTAATGATGCAATGTTTAATGTTGGTGTCCTTTGCAAAAAGATAAATGAAGATAAAGATTATTGGGAGGCACAGATAAGAGATATGAATAAAACAATTTGTGTGCCACCTCTTACACCAAAAGAAATAGCTAAAGTTATAGAGCAAGTTGATAAAAAAGATTATTCTTATAAATGTGGAACATCTGTAGCAAGAATGTATTGTAATGGATCTACACAATGTGCAAAACGTAAGTATGGTATTGGTTTGAATGAAGCCATACCCGAAGTTGGCAAGTTAGTAAAAGTTAATTCTTATCCTGAGCCTTATTGGTTGTTACCTATTCAAGGTAAAGTAGTAAAATTAGATACTAAACAATTATATCAACAACAGTTATTAGGAGAACGATTATTAAATTATGATATTGTGTGGCGACCACTAAGACCAAGTAAACGGGATCCTGATCCCTACAGAGATTGGTTAGAAGAACTTATTTCTAACAAACAAGATATGGAAGGTTTTGATGGTGAGGAGGAAAAGAAAGAGGTATTCAATACAAGGATAATAAAATTCTTTGAAGACACTGATACCATTACAGAATTTGATCAAATAGAACATGATAATATTTATCAAGATGGAAACGAGATTAGATTTAAGCTAGAAACTTTTAGACAATTCATGAAAAAGCAAGGCTATAACTGGTCTGAAAAAGAGTGTACAGTATTCCTACAGGGGGCTGGTTGTGATAAAAAAGCTAAATTCCAAGGCATCCAAGCTAGACACTGGGTTGCCACGTTACCAAAACAAACAGAACACAGAAACAAAGATGTCAAATTTACTAAAGCAAAAGCTCCATGGGAAAACAATTAAATTTTTTGGCCCACCAGGCACAGGAAAAACTCACAGACTTTTAAAAAGAGTTGAAAGATTTCTTAAACGTGGAATGTCACCTGATGAGATTTGTTATATTTCATTTACGAACAAAGCAGTTGAAGAATGTAGAGATAGAGTAAGAAAACAATTCAAAGGTTATGATGAGGATGATTTTAAATATTTCAGAACTTTACACAGTTTGGCAAGACAGCAGTTTGCAGATATTCCAGTATTAGATCCTAAAGTGGACATGCTGCAGTTTCATACACAGTACGGCACAGTGAAATTAAATTATAAACCAACTTGGGATGATCAAAGAGTTTATAATAATTGGTCTTTACAGATATACGATCGGGCAAGAAACATGAAGATGAACCCAATAGACTTGTATAAAAAAGAACCAAGAAAAAAAGTTAGACTACAACAATTTAAATCAATCATTGCAGGTTACGAACAATATAAAACTTACGAAGCAAATCCAGGTGAGTTTAAAAATGACAGATTAGATTTTACGGATATGGTGCAGAAGTATATCGAATCAGGTTTAGCCTTACCGTTTAAGGTTTTGATGGTGGATGAAGCTCAGGATCTTACTCCTTTACAATGGGACATGGTAGTAAAATTAGCTTTAAACTCTAATAAAGTTTACATAGCAGGTGATGATGATCAAGCTATTTATGAATGGAATGGAGCTGATGTTTTATTTTTTCAAACGTTCCCTGGTAAAGTGAAGATATTAAAAGAATCACGTAGATTAAATAAGAAAGTGCATTTTTTTTCTAAATGTATTTTAAATGGTATGGAAGGACACCGGATAAAAAAAGAATTTACTTCGAATGGAACTGACGGTGAGATTTATAAATGGAGCACCTTAAAAAAAATACCTTGGGAGATACAGGGTTCTTGGATGGTCCTTTCAAGAATTAACGATGTGAAAAAAGAATTGCAAGATGAGGCTAGAAAACTAGGTTTATATTTTCAAGATATGCGTGGAAACAAATCATTTGATATTAATCAATGGAAGGCTATCCAAGATTGGGAGTCTATATGTGATGGTGGATCTATAACGAGAGAAGATGCCTGCAATATGTATACATATTTATTAAACATAGATCACGGCTACCGGTCATCGGACAGTAAAAAGTGGAGCTTTGCTCACCCTAATCAAGTATTTAACTTTGAACAATTACATTTACAAGGTGGTATGGTAGAAGAAAAACAATCTTGGCTTGATGCATTTCAAAGAAAATTTAAAGATAAAGAAAAAATATATTTTAGAAAGCTTCTAAAAAGTGAGATTAATTTAGACGATAAAGCTAGAATTATTATAGATACCATACACCAAGTAAAAGGTGGAGAAGCAGATAATGTTGTAATATCAGCTAAATGTAATTTTCCCTCACATTATGATAGAAAAAACTTAGAGGAAAGAGTTAAAGAATTAAGAGTTTGGTATACAGGTGTTACTAGAAGCATAAACACTTTACATTTGCTCGGTACGTATCATAAATACCATTTTCCCTTGAGTAAATATTACAAATTGTATAAAAGTAACTATGCCTAAAAAACAAATTGGTGGATCTCACTATAAATCTTTTGCCATCGAACCCTGGACGTTTATTCAAGAAAATGATCTAAATCCGTTTCAAGCCAATGTAATAAGATATACGTGTAGATACAAAAACAAAGGCGGTATACAAGATTTAGAAAAAATAATTCATTATTGTGAAATGGAGATAGATTTTATGAAGAAAAAAGAAAAGAAGGTAGAGCTTCCTGATGATTCACATGCAAAAGAAGAAGAGTGGGCACAAATGATAGCCCAAATGCAAGATTCATGAGTCATCAATTAAATTTTATATACAATGATAGCGATTGGGTTGCTCCATCAGAGTATCCCGATTTGAGAAATGCTAATGAGGTTGCAATAGATTTAGAAACAAAGGATCCAAATCTTAAAACAAAGGGTTCAGGTTGGGCAACTTTTGATGGTGGTATTGTTGGATTTGCTGTAGCTGCATTAGGCCAACAATGGTATTTTCCTATACAACACGATGCTGGTGGTAACATGGATTTAGCCGTGACTACTGCATTTATGGTAGATTTATTAAAAAGACCTAGCACAAAAATATTTCATAATGCTTCTTATGATGTTGGTTGGTTGCTAGCAAATGGCTTCGAAGTAAATGGTAAGATAGTTGATACCATGGTAGCTGCAGCTCTGATTGATGAAAACAGGTGGAGCTTCTCTCTCAATGCATGTGCAAAAGATTATTTAGGTGAGATTAAGAACGAAACATTTTTAAAGGAGAAAGCTAAAGAATGGGGTATAGATCCTAAACAAGATCTGTGGAAAATGCCTGCAGGTTATGTTGGCTTCTACGCAGAACAAGACGCAGCATTAACATTAAAACTTTGGCAAAGATTCAAATCTGAAATACAACAACAATCTATTAATGATGTTTGGGAGATGGAAATGGAGCTGCTTCCTATTTTAATTAAAATGAGACAAACAGGAATAAGGGTTGATGAGAGTAAAGCAGCATTACTCAAAAAAGAATTTAGAAAAAAAGAAAAGGATGTGCTGTATAAGATAAAAAAAGAAACTACTTTAGATGTAGATATTTGGGCAGCAAGAAGCGTAGCACAAGTTTTTGACAGATTAGGAGTAGAGTATCCTAGAACTTCAAAATCTAATGAACCGTCCTTTACAACCAACTGGTTACAAAACTGTGAACACCCCATAGCAGGTTTAGTTAGAGAAGCCAGAGAGATTAATAAGTTTCACTCTACATTTATTGATTCTATTCAAAGATACGTACATAAGGGCAGAATACATGCAGAAATAAATCAATTACGATCAGATCAAGGTGGAACTGTGTCAGGCCGATTATCTTATGCAAATCCCAATCTTCAACAAATACCTGCAAGAAACAAAGAATATGGTAACAAAATAAGGTCTCTATTTCTTCCTGAAGATGGCAGACAATGGGGTTCGTTTGATTATTCACAACAAGAACCACGTTTAGTCGCTCATTACTCTGCATCCATTGGAGAACGTTTAGATGGATCTGACGAGTTTATTCAAGCTTATGCAGATGAATCAGCAGACTTTCATCAAATTGTAGCTGATATGGCAGGCATTTCTAGAACGCAAGCTAAGACGATAAACTTAGGTTTATTCTATGGAATGGGTAAAGCTAAGTTATCAAAAGAACTTGGTATTGATAAAGATAAAGCAGAAATACTTTTAAATAAATATAATTCAAGAGTGCCTTTTGTTAAAAAATTAGCTAGTGCAGTAACCCAATCAGCGAGTAAATTTGGTTTCATTAGAACTATAAAAGGTCGAAAATGTAGATTCGACAAATGGGAACCAGCTACCTTTGGTATGAATCAAGCTATGGATTATAATGAAGCTAAAGCTAATTATGGTAATAATATTAGAAGAGCTTTTACTTACAAGGCATTAAACAGATTGATACAAGGATCTGCAGCGGATCAAGCTAAACAAGCTATGATAGATTGTTATAAAGCAGGTCATTTACCTTTATTACAAATACACGATGAACTATGTTTTAGCATTGGAGAAGATAAAGATATTGAAATGATAAAAAATAAAATGGAAAGCTGTATTGAAAATCTTAAAGTGCCTTTTAAGGTAGACGTAGCTTTAGGCAAAAGTTGGGGTGAAGCAAAAGATGAATGACGAATATAATAGTGGCACAGCTTACAGAGCTATGTTAAAATTATTTAGGGAGGCAAGAAAAGAAATGGCAGAAGAAAAATTTATACAAAAAAGACCTAGCTGTCTAAGATGTTACGATAGAAGAGAAGTTTGGGTTTGGAAAGACACAACAGAAACACAAAAGATAAAAGTAGACTGCCCAATGTGTAGTCCACAACGACCACCGCAAGAACTACGTGAATCAGGAATTATTTAATCTTCGGTTTTTTTCTTGGTAATTGATCCCGATCTTTTGTATTCAGGCCATTTACAATTAAATGTTTGGAGTCCTGTTTCAGTAAGAATTTTAATAATGTGGCCTCGTTCGGTTGATTCAACATAGTGCCTAATATAGTTAGGAATATCAGCATACGAATCTCCTTTTTTTAAAGTCATAGATAGCCTGTGTTATAAATGAATTTTTTATAGGTTGCTAGTATTTTTTACTAGCTGTTTTTGAAAAGACCCTCAGATGCATCAAGAACACTTTGTTCATTGATTCTTTTTTTCAGATCTTTAATTTTAATATCGATCCACTTCATGTCAGTCGTTACTCTGCCTTGTTTCAACGCCTGATTCGCCCATTTGGACTCCAACTGAAGTTTCTCCGATACTAACTCCTGTAGTGCCATTTTTTAGCTCCTCATATGTGATGAAAATTCTTTTTGGTGTATAAAGAACTTCATCTTTTATTTCGATCTCACCATTGTTCAGTTTTTTATCAAACTGTCGTAAGGCCGAAACTTCATCTTGAGCATCAACTATCCCATCATAATACTTACCTTCTGATCGTATCTGAATTCGATAACTGCTCATAAGAGATTATATAACAAAAAAGGCCAATAATACAACCCTATACATCTGTTAGTTGTTTACAGGTATATTTTGTGGCAAGCCTATGTTTTTCTACTACATCTCGTGGAACTTCAGTCAAGAGATCAACTGATTCTTTGTGGGCTGTAAGCATGCATTCATACCAATTATCGAATTTTTTAGGAAATTCTACAGGTGGTGAACAAGTAAAATCTAAAAAAGAACACACGTATATTGTAAGTACAAATTTCAACTAATCTCCCATTTAATCCTTGCATTTAATATCTATTTTGCTATAAAGGCTAGACAAATAAAAGGAGTATAACATGGAAAAGGACGACAAAAAACCAAGCACACTACAAAAGGTAGTAGAAAACTTAACGCACCCTGTATCTAATATTAGAGAGGTAGATTTTAAAAAAGGTTCTGATGATATAGTGCAAACACTTGGTGCAGAAACGGAAGCTATTTTAATTACATATGAGAGAGATAAAGGTGAACTAAAACTTTTTCACAATGGAGTAGAAATAGACAAAGCAGTTTTTGCAAAAATAATAAGAGCAGAAACAGGATTTTATTCTTTGTTTGATTATGTTCAAACTAAATTTAAATCATGGAGGGATGCATGGGTAAATTAATTTTGAAAAGCTCATCTAAAGCTTTTGCAAAGTTTGTAAAAGATGTAGATGAAATATTATCTAAAGTGCATACACATGATAAAGAGGGTAACAAAGCTGATTGCACATCAGCAAGTTTTGTAGATAGCAGAGATAGACTTGTTAATGTTGAGATTGATTTTAAAGATGGTCACCCATCAAGAATACTGAATGCTTGGGTGGCTGCAGATTTTGTTCAAGATGAAATAGATAGCATTGAGGACAAAAACGAAAAGGGGGATCAATGAAATATTTAGGAAGATTATTATTGTTATTAGCAATATTAATAATACCACCTAAAATTTTATTTTTAATTATAGGAGTATTAGCCTATACAATTTATAACTCATAAGGAGGATATGTGAGAGTAATGACTACATTAATAATTTTTTTATTCTTAACGGGTTGTGGATACACAATGAAGTTAGGTAAAAAATGCACACCAGGACATGACGAGTGGTCATATGTTTGGTTTATAGAAAAGGATGGTACAAATGTCAGCAGAGAAAACTGTACAAAGTAAAGATTGGCGAGAGAGAAGAATCGCTGCCATCAACAGACAAATTGATAAATTTAAGGGAACTAGAGATATAAATGAATACTATGCAGATGAGCACCTACAAATTTGTCAAAGTAAATGTAAAACTAAAGCGGAGTATAAGATATGGACACAAAAAAATGGAAAAGTGTAGCCGTAGATATTGATAATTATAAAATTATTACTGCTATGGGCGAGAAAGGTTTTAGAAGACCAGGGGCAATGATAGCAAAACTTGTTGACTCTGAACTTAAAACCATTGCAAAAAAGACAGGTAAATCGGTTGATAAACTTAGGGCTGATTTATTAGTACAAGGAGGACGTAAATTAAATGGACGATAGTAATAATAAAACGACAAAGAATGAAAAGATAACAATCGAGATCAATGAGTCCACAAAAGGTAAGACCCATGCTATGGCGATAGAACTAGCGCTTACATTAAGCAAACAGTTAGAACCATGGAAAAGGCACGTAAAAGGGCTGACGATAAAGAAAAATAATAGAATTTTCAAAAAAGTATCTTAATCAAGATATTGTGGGGTAGGTATAAGAAAACACTTGATCTTGTGCCTACCTTTTGTTACAGATCACATGTATTCCTCATAACCTTATGAAAAGTAGAGGTTTCAATCTACTTAGATTACCGAACACCGAACAGAACATTTTTTTAATTATTAATTAGGAGATTGTTTTGGCAGAAAAAAAGCGAAAGCCATTGAGCGAAGTATTTGATCAGGGTTTAGAAAAGTTAGTGATGATAAGTCCTAACAAAAAAACCTATGATGAGATTACTTCAATAATGTTTCAGCTTTATAATGGTAATGATTACGGTATGGGGAACTATAGTCTACAGTTTTTTGATAAAACTGAGAGAGCTTGGCGACAAGGACGAAAAAAAGTTGCAAAAAACTTAGGATTGTCCTTGGTTAAGAATGTATAGCCACCAGTTACCATATCCATATCTAGTCCTTTCCAAAACTGGTGGTTATGCAAATGAGTTTATTCGATAAAGTTTATGATCAAGGGCTGCATGATGTTGCAGCAATGGACGGTTACGAAAGAACTCAATTCATGAACGATATTTATAACGACTATAAAATGTGTAAAGATCTCCGACAAACGCGCATGGAGGCATTTTATCTTGAGTTACTCACCAAACTTATTAAAGATTATGGGAACTAGTATTGCTACAGAAATAGTAAAGACACCTCCTAGATCTGAAAATAGATTATATCAAGCTATTATTGTTCAGGCCTTTGAAGATTGTTTGTATACATTGGGCGGTAAAAATGAGGCTTATAATAAAAAAGAAGCTCATGAGTGGTTTATGAATAAAGGCAAAGATTTTACTATTATTTGTGATCTTGCTAACTTAGATCCTGACCGTGTTCATGCTAGATATAAGTGGTGTTTAGAGAATAAAGTGATTGTTTTCACAGAAATACAGTGCTATTGGATTGAGTATAAGAACGAATATAAAAATTATAGGGCGGCTAATTCTAAAGAAGATAGAAGAAGCATTAAAGAAAGGATCGACCAGATAAGATATAAACTTAAACTAAAGGATAAAAAGAAATGAGACTAAAACTATTAAAAGCATTAGAAGATAAATATCATAGTAAAATTAGTGAAGCTGAGGCAACGATTGAAATATACCTTACTAAATCAGTAGGGATTGGTGAACATCCTCAACACGTGGATGAGTTAGATAAGCAAGTTGATATTATTGCTCAGAATGAAGAAAAGTTAGGTGTTATACATAGATTAAAACAATGAAAGAACTAGTTATTAGTTTAATGATACTAGTGGGTGGTAATAAAATTGAGACTAGAGATATTACTATTTACGAATCTTGTTATACATGGTATCAGAAGAACGTGGAAATGAATGAGAAAAAGACTACCTTGTTTAGCCGAAGATCTTATCATTTGTACCAGGGCCAACGTGTTGTTGGTTATATTTGTAGTGATAGGATGCCTAAATGAGTATTAGAAAAAAAATTTGTGCGAGATTAAGATTAAACTGGATGAGAACTGCTTACGTAGGTTTGGCATTTGTCTGGTCTTTTTTAATTTATGTCCCCTTTAAATAAAATAAACATTGCAGCTTTAAACTGGGAAAGAACTAGAGATCCTAAATATAAAAAAGAATGGTATGTCTTGATAAAGAGATGGTCTGAATCTATCCGAAAAAAACCCAAGCAAATATCAGACTACAAGTGGCCGTTGTTAAAATAAAAAAAGTAAAATCATCGAATTGCATAATTTGAACTAGTGATAGGGCAACATGTAATAACCTTTTCTAGGGGAAAAGATGTCGAGAGAGCATGCTACCCTATCGAACATAGTTATGTCATGTGTCCTCCTATGATTCGTTTATAGCACAAAACACCGGACAACGGAACAAAAAAAGGGGGCTTCAGTCTCCCTTAGCCCCCTCAGATGATAACAAGAAAATGATTATAATCGCGTAAATTGTATAGTATTCGTCCGTCTAAATCAACGAATTCATCCATCTAGATCAAAGAATATACTATATAGATATTCTAGACCCCTTTGCAATTTTTTTTGACCCTACCCCAAAGTGGTGTATCTGGTGTATCTGATGATTATTATTGTTGTATACCAACACTTATAATCGATTTTATGGTGTATCTGATGGTGTATCCGTGGTGTATCTGGATACACCACAATATCAATA
>Ga0209645_1001955_pt1 | contig 10035 bp, 7 predicted proteins | sample ETNvirenome_6_30_FD_184070 | JGI IMG/M metagenome (GOLD analysis project Ga0209645, IMG submission 184070) | Marine viral communities from the Pacific Ocean - ETNP_6_30 (SPAdes) (version 2) | ecosystem: Environmental > Aquatic > Marine > Oceanic | place: Pacific Ocean | collected 2013-06-19
CTTAGCGAAGTGCAGAAACTTAGCGATTTTTTGGCTGATGATTTGCACCAAGAAATTGCAAAATCCGATGTCGTGACTCCGCAAGGGCCACGAGACATTTTTGCTGGCGGAGTACCTGTGTTGAAAATGCAACCACAAGAAGCGTCTCAACCTGCTATTGAGGGACAGCGACTTGGCTTCATGTCATCTTCCCGCCACAATCCACAATACAAGCGAAGTGCAGGTTCCTACGGTCGTCGTCTTTGAGGTGATTAAATGAGCGAATCGTCCGATGCTGAACAGTTGATTGGTGTCCTTATTAACAAAATGGAGTCTATGGATTCTAACCTTTCAATTCTTAAGGCTGAGAATGATGCTCTCAAAAGACTCATCAACAACCCACAAAAACTTCTTCGTAAAATGGGTCTTGTCAATGTCTCAACTCCTTTTACCGATGATTTACAAATTGACCCATTCCGAGGAGATATGTCTCTTGAAGGTGGTGCACTTCTCAAGAGTTCACCCGAAATAGGTACAATGAGCAATGAGGACATTCATGCCATGTCTTGGGAAGACATTCACGAAATGGCAATGGGCGCAAAGGGGGCAATGGAATGAAACCAAGAGCAGTAGGAAATGGATATTTGGCAAAAGCCATTGAACTTGAACAGCGACTTGACCGATTGGAAAAAGCAGAGGAATGCCCAAAGTGTAAAGGTGGTAAACTCAACAAAATGGGTCAATGTATGAAAATGGATTGCGATGGCAAAATGGCCAAAGCCGAACCGGGCTTCAAGGCTGAGAAAATCACCGATGTGAACCCTTCTTTCCATGCTGAATCGGGTGGGCAAACCAAGAGCGGCTACTTTACGACTAACGGGCGTACCATTGAGACTGAGGATGCTCCCAAGAAAAAGAAGCCAAAAGAAGCGACCAACATGCAACGACTTGGTTCCCGTATGAACCCACACGAGGGTAGTGGTGTAGAGCGAGAGGACACGGCGGGTGGGCGTTGATGCCTAACCCTAAAGCGGCATTTAGAGAAAGTGGTGCCCCTGCAATTTGTGGGCTTTGTGGTGGAACTGAAGTAAGTGGTTGTCTCTTACACAAAGGTATGGATATACACGCTTGCCGCCAATTTAAGCCGCTATGAAGGCGGTGATAAAGTGAATGACCATTTCTATGTGTGTAGTAATCAACTACTCAAATCATTGGATGATGGTCTTGACCTTGTTTATTCGGCGGCTGAATACATTCTTGCCTACGAAGCACTTGACACTACTCCAAGCGAACCATTGTTCAAATCACTCAAAGCCACGGCTGAGATGATTTACAAGAATAAAGAACAAGCAGAAAAAGATGCAGTGAAAGTTGGTGAAACTGATATTAAACTTCCTGAAGGTATGGGCTACTTGTTCGCTCTTCAACACTCACATGGCGAGCCGACCAACCATGTATGGAAAGACGGGCTTCAATCCCCTGTAAACAAAAAACACCGCCATGCAATGTGGCCTTACTATCAACCAAAGGACGGTACGCATCCGTACCAGCGGCACCACTTTCCGTTTCACGAAGTCAACCACCCCCTTCTTCGCACCAACGCAGTGACGGGGATGCCTGCGTATGTAGAGGTGTTACGCAGTTGGGCACTGGGTGGACACGGTGAAGCCGAGAAGGAAATGGAGAAACAATTCTTTGACACTCTTGGTAAAGACCATCCTCTTGTTGGTGGGTTTGAGCAGAAAGGAGGAAAGAAGGTAAACATTCTTGGTGATACCCGTCCAAACGGTACACTTCTTCATCACCAGCATGACCTTTACGAGCGAGATTATTTCCGTTGGTTAAAGCGGAACAAGAATCGTCAAGAGGAATTACTGGCTGAAGGTATGGAAAGTGCCGAGGTGAAAGAGCAACTTCGCAAAGAGCACTTTGCTGACCGAGCGGCCATGTGGGAGGCTGATGACGATAGCAACATGATACTCAGCGATAAATACGAAGAACACCCAACACGGCTTGGACACCTTGGCTACATGCTCGGCCTTGAATGGTTTGACCCCGAAGAGCGTACAGCCATTATGGAACATATCGGTGAAAAGGGTCTTGATGAGCATGATTTGATTTCACTGCCAAATGGACAAAAGTTCCCTGCGGCTCGCCTCAAATACAACGCTCTTATGCGAATGACACCCGAAATGAATTGGGCTATGCGTCCAATGACACATATGGGGCGAAATGCACATTACCATCAAGAGGACAATGACAATGACTACATTATTGGTGAAAGCAACATGTTTTTGCAACAGGCTATGGGTAGATTTGCTCACGAGCCTATGGATGAATTTGGTGGTCATTCACTCTCCGAAATTATTCTTGAGCACATCCGAGACAACTACGGTTTATCGGGACATCACAAGTTTCTACCACGCCTCTATGTGGACAAGAATCCAATGAAGGAACTTGACCAAGACGAAATGAAGGATGCAATGGCAAGCCACTTCAAAGTAAAGGGAAGAAAGCGAAGTCTTGACGATGTGCGAATGAGCAAGGCTGATTTGCTTTACTTGGCTGGCTACGACCCCAAGACACGGGAGTTGATGACCGACCATCCAATTCACGGTAAATTGGAAGAACCAATTGTCAACGCTGACTTGATTGACGACATTGAATCCATGGCTAAGGCGAACTCTTCACTTCATGCTGGTATTAAGGATGTTCGCAACCATCGGGCCTTTTTTACTACCCCACACGGCCCTCATCCAAAAGAAGACAAACCGGGTTATTGGCGCACACATGAGGATGGTTTTACTTACGGCCCCGGTCGCTTTTGGGACTCACCCTTTGCAAAGACGGGTGGAGCGGGTATCACACTGTCAACATATCACGAAATTCTTCACTCCACACATGCTGATGAAGACGGTCTTTCCCCGTTTACGGAACTAAGCGATAGTGGTGCAAATTACATCAATCCGAATCCCGATAACACGACGCTCGCTCACCATTTTATGCCATTGAAAACAAAGTTGATTGGTGAGTATGGCGAGAAAATGAAAAAGGTAAATACAGGCACAAAGCAATTTGTTTCCGCTGGTAAGGGCTTTTCATACTTCAACCAAAAAGAGTTGCTACAAAATTTGCTTTCTCCCGTAGGACATTCCAAAAAACGGGCATACCGGGATGGCGCAACCGGCAAGAACAACTACACAGAACACAAGACGACGCTCAATCCCGATTATGAGTACACGATTCGTCACATGACGGAGAAGGAGCGTAGAAAGAAATTTGGCCCTCATCTCAATCCGTTGCAATTCCCACACACGATTATTCCCACCTATCATGTGGGGGGTTTCACATCCTACGGCGCATCTCCTTCGGACAGCAACATGCACAAGAACGCACAACTGGCTCACTTCCTTGAAACGCTTGGCGGGCGTATGAATCACCCTAATCAACCAGCACAAAAATCACTGATGAAAGTTGAAGACTTCCTTCGTGGAGATGAAGCATTCAGTGGTGGAGAGAGCAAAGAACATTTCATGGACTTTATGAGATGGGGGCCAAGTAGTGGTTTTTCGTTTAATGCGTTGAAGAATCAAGTGTTGACCAACGCCGATATGAATCACGCTATGACGGCCATCACCCAAGCGTCAAAAATACTGGGTACACAAGACCCAAAGGAAATTCTTGAGTACCTTATGCACGGTAGAAACACTCTCCCGATGGCACCCGGTATCGTTACAGATAAGCATCCCGAATTAAACACTGCTTTGATGGGCCGAGGTCTTGGTGAGTTTGATGAAAAGAAGTTGCTTTCTTCTCTTCAAAGTATGACAAATACCATGACTGAGGAACTGCAAGCGAAGAAAAAGACACAGAAAACAAAAACCACAATGGCGGCTGACGAAAAGGATGCCGTTTCTCGTTTGCTTCAATTCGGCGGTATGTTACCCGCTTCGCAACAAGAATCCGAACTCACAACCACGCTTGAAGAATTAAATCAAGAGTTGAAGTTCAAGCGAGCGGCTGGCGCACCCATTGAAGAATTGCAACCGTTAATGGCTGAAATCAACGATACGACTCAACAATTGGAAAAGGTACAGCAAAGTACACGAAAAAAGAGCAAAGACACCAATTGGAAAAGAGATGCCACTCGTATGGAGCAGGTCTTTGGTGGCCACCGACAAACCATCACTGAGGTAGCACGGGATGTTCTTCTTCCAAAATACCTTGAGCATGACCCCGATGCTTTCAACCCCGACGACCCGAAAAAGTTCATCGCTAACACACATCAACTGATGCGTGATGCTCAACGCTACATTGTGTCCGTTCCTTACAGTGTGCATGGCATCTCTTCAATCAACTACGGCTTGCAGGCTTCTGTACGAGACACCGACCCTGCGGCACAAAATCCATTCCATGCTACCGTTGCCAATCATTTGTCCACAGACGGTATAATGGTTGACGCTGACGAAAATGCTGACAAATTGTTGGACAAACTTGGGATTCAGCGAACAGGGGTAGCAAAAGACAAAGCCAAAGAACTCATTGATATGGTGAAAGAAAGGGGTGCGCCGTTACAAGTTTCTACAATCAAGGACATTCTTCTCAGTGGTAAAATCCCGAACATTGACGGGCTTGACCTCAAACATTTTACTGATGAGGAGATGATGAACAAGCCCGAAGAGGATTTGGACGACCACGAGGCATTCTACCGTCATGCACGAGAAAACGGGTATCATCAAGCCATGAATCATTTCGCACAGCGAACTGACATAAAAGCATGGGGTGGACATCTTTCTCACGCCATTCCACGAGCCATGGGTATGAAACTCAATCCTCAAATGTTCAAGGATTCTTTGAAAGCCGCTGGTATCGGTTCCATCAAAGGTGATATTCATGGAGCGAAGGTTTTTGGTAGCCAAACAAAGGCTCGTAAAACAAACGACACCAAGAATCTCCTTGACACCATCGTTCACTTTGACCCCCGTGTGCTTGAGGAAGAGGAAGGAGTGTTCACACCCGACTTTGAAATTCCCGAAACGGCAGGCATGTCGCAGTATCCACTGGGCATTCCCTCGCCCGCACACGCAGGGTTGACGGACAACTTTGACAGTGGTGCATGGCATCATGGGTACGAAAAAACACCTACGCTTGGGGCTGAGTTTGGTGATGATGGTACAATTCACATCGGCTCAAATGTGGGCACAGGGCTATACCATTCTGTACCGCAAGACTTGGCCGCTATGATTCACGGAAAAGAAGTGGCACAGCAAGTGTATGCAAATGCTCCTCCGCCTCAGTACCCCGATAATCCTCACCAAAGTATGAACATGGAAACAGCAGAAACAGCAAGCACTATTCCAACAACGATTGCGGCGAGTGAGATGACTGAACTTATCACTTCACTGCTTGACCCGGATGTGCTGTTGAGCAAAAGCGACGATGCAAAATGGAGTCCTGCTGTTCGCCCTATGCACCGCATTTTTGATTTGGCTGACCTTGAACACCTTCGTGGTTTCAGCGGTTCGTGGGTTGTAAGTAAGTGGTACGATGGAAAGCGAATCATCATTGTACGCAGTGACGATGAGATAACAGCGTATGATGAGAACGGTCGTAAGAAGGGGCTACGCAAAGCCACCAAAGAAGCCCTTGAAAAGATGAACGACAAAAACTACACGCTGGATGCTATTCTTGGTGAAGAGGAGTTGAACATCATTGACATCATCAATTACGACGATACCAATGTGGGTGAAATGCAGTTGTTTGAACGATTGAAAATCCTTCGCTCACAATTTGACAGTCAAGAGCCTGTGATTGTACCCGGCCCTCACGATACCCGCATGACTGATGATGAAGGGTTAGAGGACGCTGTGAAGAACCTCAAAAACGACCACGACAACATTTTGTTGCGGGACAACAAATCCACCTACATGCGTGGCGAGCGACGACATCCAAAGTGGATTGTGTACCGTGATAGCCGAGACTTCAACTTCATCATCCTTGACCGCCGTGGTAACGGCCCGTACACCTATCAGTTGGGTGCTGGCCCAATTCTTGAAGTTGAGGGGCTTGGAAACAGGGCTGTAGAGCACGATGGTGAACACTACATGGATGTGGGTACAGCACACAATCAGCGTATGGTGTTCAAGGTTGGCGACATTGTTCGTGCATCTATCACGGGCATATCCAAGAAAAACCGCAAGAACAGACCTGTTTACAATGTGCAGGTCAAGGAGTTAGAAGGAGAGGGTGAGGGAGAGGGTGCCGCCAGCACCGAATCTCTTGACCTCATGACCAAAGCATTCGCACCAATTCTTGTGCCTCACGATATTCAAATCTCGGACTCACAGATTCAAATCGTGTTGAAGGGAGTTGACACAGTAGTGTACAACATGGAAGAAGTAGGCGATGTGTGGTGTGTGCATTCACCAAAAAGCACGATGGGTGATTTAACCAAGACCGATTACCCCGTAGTGCTGGCTGAAAGTCTCATGCCGTTTTGGTCGTCGGTTGCACCGCTGATGGTAAAAGGAATACTCAGTAAACAAACTGAAGTAGATATGCCAAAGAAGCCGACTGATGAACGAACAGAAGAGCAAAGTGCTGGTATTCTTGAAGAAGATGATGAAAACCGCCTTCTCAAACCCAATCAAACAAAGAAAGCATTGGAAGTTATTGTGCGAGCCTTGGATAAAATCAGTAAAGAGCGCATGACATGGACGGGGCCAAAAGGACTGGGTATTGATGTCGGCACGCCGCAAGAATCACCTCGTGGCCCAACCCAACTCCGTCACGAGTCCACCTTACCGGATTTTGATGGTGAGAAGAAAATTACTGATGAAAAGAAAGAGAAGAAAACCGAGCGACTGAACCACATTCAAGTAGAAACTGACGAGGGAGAAAGACTCTCTATAGATTACGACAATGACCAGCCGTTGGTGTCTCGGACTTGACGAACCATTCTTATACCATAACAGGGAGTCGGGAGTTCAATGCTGAGCATTCAACGACCCACTGACGGTATCACTCTCCTCAAGAGTGGTAACGATTTGGTTGTTGCTGGCTACGCTTCGGTTGAACTTGTTGACAAGCAAGGCGACCTCATTACTCGCTCCGCTCTAAAGGATGCCTTTGACGGCTTCATGAAGGGCGAAAAGTACCGCAATGTACAGTTGGCTCACTCCAACATTCAAGTTGGTGAAGTCATTGATTCGTACATTGATTCCAACGGACGCATGTGGAAATCCGAAACGGATGATACTGGACTGTTTGTTGTTGTTAAACTCCGTAACGACATTGAGAAGGCCCGTGAAGTAGCCGCTGAAATCCGCAAGGGCAACCTTCGTGGATTCTCCATTGGAGGACAAGCATTCAAGAGAGTGCGAAAGTCTGACATGGAAAAAGGCGATTACCAAGAGATTTCAAAAATGGAGTTGCATGAGGTAACGATTTGTGAGAAGGGTATCAACCCCGAAGCACAATTCCGAATTTTAAAGGAGGATACAAACATGACTGACGAAAACAGCGATTTGACAGAAATTATGTCACGACTTGAAACCCGATTGGACGCAATGGAAAAAGGAGAACTACCTCCTGCTCTCAAAGAATCCATGAAAGATAAGGGTAGTGATGAAGAAAAGAAACCCGAAAAAGAAGAAGGTGACGAAATGAAAGAAGCAAAGAAAGAGAACCCCTTTGAAAAGGGAGAATACAGCGATGTTATCTCATCGGAATACTTGAGTTGGATGGAAAACACCCTCAAGTCTGCTGGTGTTGACACCTTCGCCGCACGAAACCACTTTGACCAACTTGAGAAAGCCCAACTTGGTGGCTTTGACAACCCCGACGCTGTTGACGGTGCTGACTACTTCGGTGGTCAAGTCCGTGGCCGAGGACAAGAGAATGGTTCTCCTTCAACTGGTGCAATCAACGCTATCACTGCCTCCGGTGGCAAAACCCCCGCTGGCGCAATGGGGCCAGCATCCTTGTCTAAGGGCTACCTTAACGCTGGAAATGTGAGTGAGGCTGACCTTGAAGCCGCTTACGAAGTGTACAAAGCCGCCGCTTTGGAACAACACTTCCGAAACGACCTTGAAGGAAACTTTGCTTCTCGCTTTAACAATGAGATGGAAATTGCAAAATCACAGGCTGAAAAAGCCGCCTTTGACGCACGAGCACCACTTACGGAAATCGTGAAGTCCATTGAGGCTCTTTCCGAGCGCATTGACAACATCGGCGCAGGAGCAGGTACGACCATTCAAAAGTCGGCTTCCAACATTGACATTCCCTCAACGCAAGACATGGCGAACATGGGGTGGGACGAAGTTCACGCCCTTGCACAACGCACATTGCGTGGAGAGTGAAAACACAACTGAGGTGAAAATATGGCAAGAGATTATATCCGAAACATTACTGACATGGAACGCTACTACTACGGTGCTGGCAACGCAATGGGCTACTCCTACTCCGGTAGCGAGTTGCTAAAGGCTGACGCACCAATGTTGTCCACGACGGCTGGTACCTACCAAGCCATCTACGGACGCAAGGTTTGGAGCCAGTTGAACCAAGAGTTCAACGCCTTCTCCATCCTTCCAAAGCGACCTTGGGAACGAAGCGGTTGGCGTGTTATCACGGCTCGTCCTTCCTTCACGGTTGGCGGCGGTGTGGCTGAGAACGCTACCCTCCCCGACACCACCAAGCCAACCTTCCAGCACATTGCCGCTAAGCCAAAGACTGTGGTTCACACCTTTGACATGAGCGAAACCGCAATGTTCCTGTCCGACAAGGACGATGGATTGGGCGACATCCGTGCAATCCTCAAGGAAGAAATGGGTAAGCACCACGCTGAGCATGTGAACAAGATGCTCACCACCGACAAAGGCACCGTTGCCGGGAACGACTTTGAGTCCCTTGACCGTGTCACTGTTGGTGCTTCCGCTTCTGCAAACGAAGACATGTACTCCATTGACCGCAGTGCAAACTCGTGGTCGTTGGCTGAACACAACGAAAACAGTGGTACCGACCGCAACTTGTCCCTTGACCAATTGGACGATTTGTTCCAAAAGTGCTGGACTCGTGGTGGCAACCCCAAGGTTATCCTTACGGGCTACGACACGCTGATGCGACTTCAGCAACTCCTCCAAAGCCAACAGCGATTTATGGAAGAGAAGCGTGTTACACCTACCTACAACGGTGTGAAAGGTGTTCCCGGTATTGAGGCTGGTTTCATCGTGGCTACCTACAACGGTGTCCCAATCATCCCATCCAAGGATGTGCAGCCCGACACCTTGAGCCGCATGTATTTCCTTGACACGGACTACCTGTACTTCAGCACTGCAATTCCAACCCAATACTTTGAGAGCGGTATTGAAACTGGCGACCCATTCGCTATCAACCGCCTCGGACAAGAAGGAATGTACCGTACCATGGGAGAACTATGGACGACTTTCTTCGGTGGACACGGCTCTATTCGTGACCTCAAGTGAGGGTTGAAAGAAAAACATGGATGTGTAAAATATGACAACAGAAACAAAGACGCAAAAAGGCTTGACTATCTCATTTGATGATGGCGATTTCTCCACTGGAACTGTTTCGGTTCTTTTGGACTTGGACATGCGAACTGGAACCCCCGTTGATGAAACGGGCTGGTTGGACGGCAACGCTGGTGGTTCATACCCCGGTACCCTCACTGGTTTCACCGCACAGAACACTGACGGAAACGCAGTGGGAAGTATGCGAATGGTGACCATTGGGTTTACCTTGGCGGATGCCGCTGAGCAAGTGTTGGTTCTTACCGCAGGTGCATCAAAGATTGTCGGTGTCCTCGGTACCACCTTTGCGGTGGCTGACAAGACCCTATCCGCTACTTTCACCAACACGGGATTGGCCCCTGCCGCAAAAACTGGCGGTACTGACCCATCAATTGTCCTTCACGGTGAAGCGGCTGGTGCAGGAACGGTGACCGTGGTTCTGCTGAACTGAGGTTGATTTGAATGCCCACAGTGACTTATACCGGCCCATTCTATGAGCGAAGGCGACGGGAGACTCCCGCCCCTTGGC
>Ga0209645_1001956_pt1 | contig 10033 bp, 23 predicted proteins | sample ETNvirenome_6_30_FD_184070 | JGI IMG/M metagenome (GOLD analysis project Ga0209645, IMG submission 184070) | Marine viral communities from the Pacific Ocean - ETNP_6_30 (SPAdes) (version 2) | ecosystem: Environmental > Aquatic > Marine > Oceanic | place: Pacific Ocean | collected 2013-06-19
ACCAATTAAATCAAGTTGATATTTTTCATTCCACTCACGACCATATTTGGTTTCATTATTTCTTCCACCACTCAATCCCAAATATTTTTCGTTGTTCTCTACAAACTTTCTTTTGTGAGGGTTATCATCTTTGTCAGCTTGTTCAATTAAGATGTCAGCATTACAATCTTCTTGTGAATTGATTTCATCTCTAAACAAAGCAAAGCCATAAGATAAATCTCTTTCATTAGAGTAATTGTTCTCACTATCAAAAGAGCCATTTAAACGAAAGTCAAAATGTTTTTCTATTGGTACATTTTCTTCAATTACAAGATTGTCGTTGTAATCTCTTTTTTCTTTTGTTCCGAGATAATGAAAATGGAAGCAACTGTCTTTTGCAATCGTTGAAACATTTTCAAACTTGTTTTGAAGATAATATGCTTTTTCAACATCTTCGTCTGTGTAATGACGTCTGACAATCGTTTCTGCCATTTTCCAAGCATTATCATTTATGTCAATTTGATCTGCTTTCAAACTGTCATATTTTCTTTTTTCTTCTGTATCTTCTTGTTGCAAATGTACTCTTATTCTATTTGCGATCTTGTTTCGGTACTCTTGGTTAAGTCTTATTCTAGCCATTGTGTCCTCTTTCTTGGTTAATTGTTTATTTTTAATTTTTTTAAAATATACTATTGACAAATAAAGTCAATAGGATTATATGTTATTTTATATTAATTTATAAAAACTTTAATATCAATTAAAGCAAACTTGCAGTTGGCAGTACAAAAACGCAACTGCAAGTTGCAGAAAGAAAGAGGACAGAAAATGACAGGAATAGATGTAATAATAGGCATTGTTGGATTAGGATTTGTAGCAATGCTTGGAATTATAGTTTGGCATATTTTCGAGGATATACTATGAAATATTGTCAATCTCATAAATGCCATACTTACGACACAAAAGACAGAAAACGTGGAGGTAAGGGCAACAAGAAAAATCAAACTAGAAGAAGATCAACTTTCTACTATGGTGGTGGAAATTTTTGCTCAATGAATTGTTATAATGATTGGGCAGAAGATTTTATGGATAGAGCCATAGACCAAGTATCAGGTAGATTGCATGAACCATTAATAATGAGCGAAGAAAATGCATGGCGAAAAACAAGAAGATATAATTGGAACCCACCTAGCAATGGTGGTTCAGGTTATACTTTCACTTATTTTTGGCACAATGCATGTACAGGGGAAGATAGGCAGATAACCCAAGAACAATACGAAACAGAAATTACTCCGACTTCTTGAGTCTGTCCTTGAAGATCAACCCTAGGTTGTAAAACCTAGGGTTGAATTTTTTTGTTTTTTTTTGGGTGGGCCCGCCCACAAGCAAGCCCCCCACCGGGCCAGTTTAGAATGATTCTAAACTAGAAAAAAAAATAAAAAACAGCTTGACGCCTGGGATATTCTGGGATATAAGTTTTTTAATTTAACAAAGGAATAAATATGGACGTAACACAATTAAAAAGAATCGCAGACGCTCTGGACGAGATCCTGCGACTAGTTAAAAAAGATATGGAGAAGTATGAAAATAAAAAACATTAAAAAGGGTGATAAGATTTTACACAGTCACCTGGGCACACAGCCGCCAGTCTCTGGCGTTGTGATGGAATCACCAGTGCAGGGCCGGGGCGTACGTAGTACGATCCTGGTTGACGTCAAAGGGTCCGAGGTTGGACTCTTCGACGAAATTGGATCGATCTATACCAGCGAGATCCTGAAAGTGTTCCGGGATGATAATTGGTTACCAGTTGAACAAAATTAAAAAATTCTGGGGCCTGCAGGTCCCGGATATCCAGGCCGCGCCGCAGCCGCTAGATCACAGAGACTCTGGCGGCCTGGACTTGCTCCAGCTTATTAGCCAAGCCCTGACGGCGGTCAGGTGTAGGCGTACAGCTGGGGCGCAAGCTCTCAAGCTCTCAAGCTTGACAAGCCCGCAAGCGTGGGATATTATAGGATTTAGAAAGTAGGAATTATGTTAAAAAAAGAAGCAAAAAAAATAACGGGCGGGCTGTCGAAGCCGTCGAAGATGCCCGGACCAGCTTACAACCTGCCGGCCTGGCATTGCCAGACTGGCGCAAAGCTCAGGAAGATTGAAGGCACGCCGTGCTTTGGCTGTTATGCAATGAAGGGCCGCTACAGGTTCAGCAATGTCAGGGCCGCGCTCGAGCGTAGACTGGCAGCACTTGAGCACCCGCAATGGGTGCCGGCTATGGTCCAGCTGATCAAGGGCCAGCCCTGGTTTAGATGGCACGACAGCGGGGACATCCAGAGCCAGAAACATCTAGAAAATATTTTTAAGGTTTGCAGGTTAACACCTGAGACCAGGCACTGGCTGCCAACACAAGAGCGGCAATACCTGCCAGCGGATCCGGCAACAGTTCCTGGCAATTTAATAATCAGGCTGTCAGGATCTAAGGTTGACGGACCGGCGCCCAAGGCCTGGCCCTGGACTTCTTCAGTAGTCACCAACCCGGAAGCCCGGACCTGTCCAGCTCCGACTCAGTCGAACGAATGCAAAGATTGCAGGGCATGTTGGGACCGGTCGACAGCAGACGTTGCATACGGTAAACACTAACATGATCTGGAGACACCCGAAATATTATGCAGAGCTCAGGAAGCTTAGGAAGAAGCAACAAGCCAGCAAGCCTGCAAGCAGCAAACCTACAAGCTCTCAAGCACAAGCCGACAAGCGGTCCAGCCACAAGCCAGAGGCTGCAAGCTCAGACCTTCCCTCACAAGATTAATTATTTCTGATCCAGGGTACAGGCGTACCTTCCCCTTATCCGGGGAACAAGCACAAAGTATATAGGTATTATTTTTATGTTTCACGTGAAAAGAAACCTGATGGGGGGATATTTGGACTTTTTGGGACTTAACTGATTTTAATTCCAATGTGAAAAAGTTGCCGTTAGGAGTATAACCCAATAGATCAGGAGTGCCAAGTAAGGCCCAGTTTTCAATCCTAATCCACGAAATTTTAGGTGTTTCAATTTTTAATTTCCTCCATAAACTACGTTCAGAAATAACTTTATTCTGACCCATAATTCAATCCAAAGGAATTACAAAATTTTAATGGGCATGCCCATCTTTTCTGTAGGTTTTTTGCAAGTTAAAACTAATCGATGCGTTTCTTTACTACCAATTATTTTATTTTCAAGAAGTTTCGCACCAGTGATGTCATAAAATTCTCCGTTAGGTAATTCTATTTGAACACGTGCCGCTTGACTTACAGGTGATTGAAAGAACTTGTCTAAACCATGTCTGAATGTCTTTCCGTCTATCATATTTCTAGTTGTATATATAACTTATGTGGGATATATTGCAACCACTATGGCCAGACCAAAAGCTTTAACGAATCAACAGGAAAAGTTTTGTTATTATCTTGTATTTGGAAACCCAGAAACAGGGAATCCATGCAGTAAATCAGAAGCTGCTAAACTAGCAGGGTACAAAGACCCTGTATTTTATGGAAGTAGACTCTGTAATGTAGATAAATACCCACTTGTTGTAGCGTTTAAACATGAACTTGAACGAGAGTTAAAAGAAAAATACTCAATTAATTACGACGGACACGTCAGTAAGATGGGAGAGCTACGAGATCTAGCAAAAGATCACAAACAATTCTCTAGTGCAATTAGAGCAGAAGAATTGAGAGGTAGACTCCAAGGATATTATATTGAACAAAAAGCTGTACTGCATAAAAAAGTAACTGCAGAAGACGCTAAAAAGAACATCAATAAATACGAAGATATTATTAAAGCTAGAAAAATAACAGCTAAATTAATCAAAGATTAAATCGGAATCTTCTCCATTTTAACAATACAACCCACAGGAAAAACATTACGGTCAGAAAATGAAACGTCTCTATCCTCATATGATGCGAATGTCCAAACGAACTTGGAAGATTTTTTGTAAATGTATGCATGCGTTATCATTTTGCTGCATTCGAATTTATCAAATTCTTCGACTGATGCATGGCCTGCATCCCCAGTTATGTCAATCCACTCTAAACGATAAAAATAATACTTCTTCGAACCGATCAAAACGTGCTTAAATTTGGATTTCTTATTTCTCTTGGGCATGGCTATGTATACTCCAGGTTTTATAATTTATAAATTTATTTATAGAATCATATGCGCGCGTCCCTTGTATCGTTGGTATTACTAGGTTTTTAACAATTGTACCAATTGTACCTGATTGTACCAAGGGTATTTGGTACAAAAATGAACGAATAAGTGTTGGTATTACTATGTTTTTTAAATTGTACCAATTGTACCAAGGTTTAAAAAAAATAAAAAAATTTTTTTTATTTTTATACAGAAAAGTGTATACAATGGTGTAGATGTCATATTTTCTCAATAAAACTGCGGAGTATTCAATCATTTTTTGTATCCTGACCCTCTTTTGTCTTTGGTACATTTTGATAATATTGGTCTACTTTCTTCAAGAAGGTGTGCATATAGCCTTGAAATTCTTTGTCAGATACTTCAAACTTTTGAAAGAATCCATCTTTACTACACATTAGAATGATTCCAGACTGTATCTCTGTATCATAGACACAGTTATGGGCCATAGCATAAGCTGCTAGCTGGGTGAAGTAGTCATCAATCCATTCTCTTTGTTTAGGTTTATTAGTTTGTTTGAAGTCAATAATTGCAGGTTTACCAGCATAGACACCAACTACGTCTGTTTGTCCGGCGTACAGTCCAGGGTAGAACAGAGTTACCTCACTGCCCCAGATCTCTTCCAGGTCCCCGAGCCCTGATTCGATAACAATGTTGGCCATTCTTCCTGCCTCTTTGCCCACGGCTGTAAGGTCCAAATGTGGCGTATTATTTATATATCCTTCAAGATAGGTATGCATTGCTGTCCCTCTCATAGCAGATATATCTCTGATTCTGTCAGCATTTTGCTGTCCCATTCGAGCCTGCCAATTAGCTAAACTCTTTCGCTTTTCTTCTGACTGTGTCTGTGATAGTATCGTAGTTACAGATGGTAACTTTTCGTTATCTATTTCGTAGTGTCTTTGACCCATGACTAGTGATCTTGTAGACGGTGGGTAAGAGAATCTTTTATTCCATTTCATTTCTTTTTATTCTTTAGTTTCCAAATTTCTGTTTCAACTGCACTTAATCCACGAGGTAAGGCAGTCTTTTCAAATCGATGCACAGCTCCCTCTCCGGTTAACACAGTGCCCGCTACTTTGCCAGCCACCATCCTTTTACCACCTTTAATGAAGAATTTATCTTTCTTCACTGCGTATCTGCTATTACGTTTAGATCAAAAGCTACGATCTTCTTAACTTGTTTAGATAAATTATGAGGCGTAAAATGTCCGACGTGACTAGGTACAATAACCATATCACCTTCATTTACTGCCATGTCATAATACTGTGTATGTCCTGTAACCCAATCAGGATTAGCATTTACAAAAACAGTATGAGGCATCCTATCTTTTAAAGTTAAGTATACGATTCCTGACAGTCCTTTGTTGTTATGATTATGATACGGATGATAGTCACCTGTCTTATAACTTGCTGACCATACGTCTGTTATCTCACAATGTTTTTTAATCATAGTTGCAAAACCATTTAACTCTTCTTGAAATATTTCTCGAAAAGGTTCTACAAAATTAGAACCACGATTTGATGCAAAGGTTTGTAATTGCGTAGGTTTTTCTCGATACGTACGTAATACTTTTTCTATGTTTTTCTTCTTAACTGTAAAATTGTTTACTCTAGCTTTCCAAAATGGAACAACAAATAGAGCATCATTTGTCCACGTCATTAAACCTCCAGACTCATGTATTGTTTATATTTTTCTAAATCGACAACGTTGCCATTCATTACTTGGCCGCCATAGTGATCAATAATCTTTTGTATGCCTTCCATTTTTACATGGGTGTATGGCCATAACAATCTAGCTACAAAGTATGCATCTCTAAACTGACATCTCCAACGCCATTGTTTTTTCCAACCTACAGTGTATGGAGTCTTGTATCTTTTTTCTCCAACTGTACCAACCTGTAATACTTCATGGACCCAACGTAGAACAGACTCATCTGTCATTGCCATTTCCATTCTGATACTCCAGGTAGGGTAAGCTTTCTTCTGGTGTTTACGTTTACGCATATATTGTTTGTAAGTTATACAGCCCTCACCATCAAATAACCCGGCTATATAACTTATATCTGATTCCGATATCACAATATTTTACCTTGGTTTCTTACGAGTCTAAAATTATTATTTTCTTCTAACAATCTTTCAAACTCTTCCTCAAGTACCTTGTTCTTCTCAATGAGTTTTTTATTTGAATTCTTTAAATACTCATTTTGATTTGTAAGGTACTCGATTTGATATTCCAAGTCGTTAGGTCCTCTAGTGTTTTGTTTCGTCAACGTCTACCTCCCCTTGGTTATTACAAAAATCACAATCAGCCCATTGTTCTTCTCTTACTTGTTCGTAAGGAATTCTAATGAACCCATTGCCTTTACATACTTCGCAGATCTTCTTAGTCTTTTTTTCTGAGTCGGCCATTTAGTTTACTCGCTTTCTCATTTACTAAAACAGTTATTGTCTGTGATCTACTCAATACAGTATTGGGTACCATCTTCTTGCGAAGCAAGTCCAATGTGTCATACGTCTTATGCGATAATGAGACGTTTTTATATTTGCTTATGTCAGTCATAAAGCTTATACTCCTTTCTTAGATTTATCATATGGGATTTATCTCACAATATACAATAGGTGTCAATGAAATTTATTTTAATTTTAATTATGTGTTCAGGAATGGCTGGCACATGTATTCCCTCGTATGAATGGCCTGAAAAATTTGATACTATGTATGAGTGTTTACAGTTTGGTTATGGCGAGGCATCTAAAAAATTAGCTGAGTTGGGTCCAGATAATGTTAACGAATTATACGCTCACATTAAATTTTATTGTCAACCAGTTACAGAAACATAATCATCCAACCCCCACAGTTTCCGTGCACGTACTCCTGCAGGAGCAAAGGCTCCACACCTCCACGGTACTTACCGCTTCTTAGGTTGCCGTACAGAGGCTAGCGCGAGGCGTTACATGGACGGAGGTCCTTTTCAATCTTTTTGTATACAACCATAAAAATGACCACTACCATCATTCATTACATGAGCGTTGATAGGGTAGTCATGATACGTTGTAAGCTTCAACCTGATGATGTCACACAAATCAAAAAAATTAATTTGATCTTTGTTAAACAACATCATGTCAGTCATCATTCTTTTTGTTACTTCGACTAGATGATACATCCCGTCTGTTAATATAATAAGGTCCATTTACTGGTCTGATATTTGTCCACCAATTTTAGTCCCCCATAATATAGTTTTCCTGATCCCCGGTGCCTTAATCTCGACATCTACACCGTATGGTTTCCAGGCTTTCTTCATTAGGTTTAACTCCAATAGAAAATTAATCCATTGTTTTTGAGTTATGCCTTTTGGTTTTATTGTTATTATTTTTTCTTTCATATTACCTACACATCACTTCTAAGTCCTGCCGTAGTGGTAGAAATACCATGAACACCACTATAGTTTATACTATCCGCATTAGGTGCACTTGGTCTTGAATACCACATCCAAGTTTCTTTGTTTTTAATGTCTCTTTCTTTTAAATCGTTAGCTCTTTTTAATTCAGCTGCGATTGTTTTTAATGTTTTAAACATATTTTCCCTTTCTTTTATATATGTAATATAATATCCCAGAAAATAATGTCAAGCTATTGTTTTCTGCCCTGACGATTATATTTTTTATGTGATCTTTTCTCGTGTTTATTGAGTTTTTTCTTATGACGTCGAGGACGTTTGGGAGGTTTATCTCGAGGTACGAAGTGTGTAAACTTAACTCTCGCCATCGTTGAAGTATCTATCTAAATCTGATTTCAATGTGTTGGGATGCATTGTTGGTATATAACTTATCTTACCATTTACGTGCTGCTCTAAGTCTGCACCACACGTCATACATCTATAGAATTCTTTTGTAAGTCCCACTAATAAAGTGTGTTCATCACAGGTAGGACATTTACCTGTAACAATTTCTGCCTTAAATTTTAGAAAGCCTTTTCCTGTCATATATTCTTTTATTCTTTATCACTTTTTGTTTAAAATGTCTAAGTTGTCTAGCCACAGGGTTGCGTTTCTTGTTCGCTTTTTTCATTATTCTAAGATTAATGAAAGAATTTTTTTCTCCCCCATGTATACTTCGATGTTTGCTTTAGATTGGATGCATTTGAATGTGACTCTCTCACCAGGACTTCTGTCCTTCATCGCATAACGTCTAGCTTTCATACAAGAACTTAGACTCTCGTGATAACGATGCTCTATAATTTTATGATCTTGTAAAAGTAACAGAGCAAAAACCATTTCTACCATTAGTGTCCGCTCCCATTTCTAATTAACTTCTCTACATCTTCTGTAAGTTTTTCTGTTCTGCTTTTTAAAAAGTCGATGTTAACGGCATTGTTTCTCATACCTTTAATCTCTGTATCTATATCCTCTACGACGCTGCTCAAATGCTCGACCAACATGAAAAGCTCCGCCTCCCCACTTGACTGACCAAGTTCTCCACGCGGATATTTGATTCTAAATTCTGAGTTAGCTTCTAAGTCTTTTTGCATCAACTCTATTTTTGTTGAGTGCTGATTGAGAGTTTCATGAAGACCGAAGTATGCCCAGGTTCCAATTGCAACCATCATGATCAACGAGGCAACCGTCTTCATCGGCATCTGCACCGCTGCTTGTTCCGATATCTTGAGTGGTTTGTTGCTCATCTAGGAATATAACCTGGCTCCAGAAAGAAGGCCATGAGAACGAATAATATAATCAAAACTCCCGTGAAATAATAATTCATTCCTGGCTACCTCTATCATAACTAATTCCAGATTTTTCGTTTTAAGTTTCTAATTGGTCTTACGATCCATTTTCTAAAAAGTGCTCTAATCATTATATTATGATTGCTCCTATTATGAATCCTGCTACAAAACATACTATCTCTGTTCTGTAATGTAACTGCCAGACCATAAATTTATCTTTGTATTTACTTATCATCGTTTTCCTCCAAGTTCCTCAGCTGATAGTCATAACTTCCTTCTTCATGCTCATCCGTTATCCATTTAGCTGAATTTTCTACGGAATATATCTTACTTGTTACAAGTCTGTTAATCAAGTTTTTTGATGGGTCCACACCCATAGATGCATCGAACATTTTAAGCCTATTATTGGGCTGTATTGCGAAGTTTCCGTCCTCTAATTGAAGAACATGACCACATTTATGTTGGTCTGGTTTCTCTGCATAACCAAAATTTAATTCGTTGAAATCACCTGCGCACCAGTCAATTGTAAATAGGTATTTACCCTTACGTTTTACTTTACGTCGTGATGTGTATTGCATAGTTGCACCAGCTAATTCATAAAAAGTTGTGACACTTACATTGTAACTGAAGCTATCCCACATAACTAATTCATCCAAAGGTAATTCTTTTACACCTGGTTTTGTACAGAAAGCTGAGATAGGTGCTCGCCACCATAAACCACCATCTTCCATTAAGAAATGAAACAATGGTACTCTGTTTGGTATAGAACTAAAACCAAACACTCCTACTTCAAAATATTTATCGTGGGAATCTTTTTGATCTCTGAGGTAATTACCTCTAACGTAACATTCTATTACGGGTATGTTTGCATTCAAATAAGCCATAATAATTATCCATTTATTTCACCCCAATTGCTACCAAACTCATAGTCAACTTTGTTAGGGACTTCTAGTGTAACAGCATGCTCCATAATTTCAATTATCTTTTTAGCGTGTGCGTCATCTTCAATTGATAAATCTAATTCATCATGTATTTGTATGTGCGGCACAATTCCTTCTTTGTATAATTCTAACATTGCTTTCTTTGTCATGTCAGCTGCTGATCCTTGTATTAATTTATTTAATGCTTTGTATGTGTAAGCTCTCCTGATCCC
>Ga0209645_1001957_pt1 | contig 10032 bp, 14 predicted proteins | sample ETNvirenome_6_30_FD_184070 | JGI IMG/M metagenome (GOLD analysis project Ga0209645, IMG submission 184070) | Marine viral communities from the Pacific Ocean - ETNP_6_30 (SPAdes) (version 2) | ecosystem: Environmental > Aquatic > Marine > Oceanic | place: Pacific Ocean | collected 2013-06-19
CAAGGAAGAGAAGGAAAGTTTGAAGCAACAAAGGCAAAGGCTGTTGAAGTCTCTGCCTTCGTTGCTTCTCATTATTACGGCGGAAAAAATGTCGTGGTAGTATTTTCCGAATCGGACAGAGAGGAATTGGAGTCTCTTCCCGAAAGAGAGTTGAATATGCTTTCCGACGCATTAGCGTGTGAACCTGCTGATGTGGTCGCTACTCTTCTACCAAAGAAGAAAAAGCGCACTACAAGGAAGAAGACTGAACCTAACAGCGAAAAGGCTTCCGAATGAAGGCACAACCTTCATAAAAAGGAAGTTTTCTAGGAGTATTTAGGTGATAGTATGCCCGACGCATCAAGGTCTAGTGGAGTCTTAACCGCTTCAAGTGTCATCGTAGCGAACCCATGTTGTCTCAAAAGTGTTCATATCACGGCGAGAGGAGATGGGCCGGACGAGTATATCTTGAAGATTTTTGACTCTAAGGACGCAACGCTTACAGGAAATACAGAACTTTGCCGATTTGTATTCAACGGAAATGCCTCTGCACAAAATGTAGAGGCCGATATGCACGGAGTTTTGGCTAGAGAGGGGCTTTACGCACAAGTAACTGCTCCCGCTAGCCCTACTCCGGCCTCGCATTTCGCATTTTCCGTTGAATTCAATTGAGGTGAAGTTTTGGCGGCTCTTAACGCAGATACACGGTTGATTATGACTATCCTCTTCGTGGGGGTAGTAAGCGGAGCGAATGTTTTCTTTTATGCAGAGTTTGGGACACAATTCCCATACACTCACTTAGCGCATGGCGTTCTGTTTGGATTAATTACAGTTGGTGCTATTCTCATTATGAAAGCACTCAATGACCTGTTCCTTAACGACTACATAGAGCAAGGCCTTCTTGACCGTAGAATTGAATCCTATTGGAAGATGAAGAACAAGGAAGAACAGCAGAGAAAAAGAATGCAAGACTCCTTGAAGACCTTCCAACAGGACTTCAATACTACGAGAATCCCCGAAATTAGCACTTATCAAACGATTGAAGAGAGTGAATTAGGGAACGAATTTTTAGCCAATCTCCAATGAGGTGAGGCTAAATGGTTCTTGGAGATTTAATGGGATTCTCCGACTCGGACTACGCTTACAATCAGCAAAGGGCGCATTCTGCTGACATCTTCTTCTTGAAGATGAGGGCTTGGTTTTGGGGGTCTTGTGCTTGTCTTTCCGGACTACTTACGGGCAACATTATGGGTGTTTTTGACATCAACATTATGGGTTTCCTGTTTGACACTTTGTTGAACGGGTGGGGACATTAATGTCATTAATGACAGGCTTTGCTATTCTTGTTGGTGAAGCAATAATAGGATTCTACAAAAAAATTCATGCAATCAATTTCGGAGTTTATGGGGCTACAATGGTTGGAAAAACCACTCTTGGACATCAATTGAGAACAAGAGGAGAAGTCGCACAAATCAAAGAAAGAACGGTTGGGGTCCATAGAGCCACCCGAAAAAGAGTCAAGTTTGAAGGAGAAGTCCATACCTTACGCTCTGCTGATATTGGTGGAGAATCTATCTATTGGAAAGAATGGGTCAAGGACATGAAAAGTAGAAAGGTAAAGTATGTCATTTTTATGATTGACCATAGGCACTTAGACAGTTCCGCCAATCTTGACCATCAACTTGCATGGAAGTATCTAGTAGATGCTATATGTGCATCTCGTTGGCCTAACGGCAAGAAGAAAAAAGAAGATGACTACCCGTTAGCAATCAGTATTTGGGCCAATAAATACGATGTGTGGGGAGAGAAATACAAACATGATGGCGACATCAATAAGCACCCCATTTTTGAGCCATTTCACTACGGAATGCAAAAACTAAATGAACGAGGGATACCGACATTCAAATACATAGTATCGGCAAAGTCTCAACCGGAAATGGTTTACCGTGGAGTCACTACGATGATTAAAGATTACTAGGTGGTAAAATGTATCAGCAACCGAATTTGATAGGCGCACAATCAGCACAGACAAGCAATCCGTTTCTACCGCCCCTTGTTCAAGCAAGAGCGAGTGGGCCGGTTGAAGAATACCAATACAGAACACTCAAGCCAAAGAAGAGACTCAAGGAGATTAGAAAGGTCTTGATGGCAGAGAAGAAGAAATTTTTGTTCATCAACTATGGCTGGAAATTCAACCTCAAAGAGCGATGTGTTGTTTGCGGAACACACCAAGTTTGGGAAGCAGGCGACTACATGAGGCCTCCTATTCCCTTAACTCATGTAGAAAAAGGTAGACCAATGAGAGGGACTTACTGTCCAAAACATGCAGGATTTCACCGGCAGATGGAAATGCTACAACAACAAATCATGGCAGAAGAACATGGATTGGATTTCAAAGCATTTATTCCAAAACCAAGAATGCCGCAAGTCTTATCTAAAGGGCCAGCAACCACATTATCAAGGGACGATATTATTTCTCTTACGAGCGCAGGATGGATAATCAAAGCCCCTCAAGAAAAAACAGAAGAAACTCCTCCGGAAGAAGTGGTTAGACTAACACAGGAAGTAAGAGCATCACTAGAAAGAATGGAGTTTTTGATACAGGGAAAGGGTGAGTAAAATGGTTTTTGGTCCGAACAATAAAGACATCGTAGGGGCTATCAGTGCTTCACAAGATACACAATTTAAGACGGTAAACAATCTTCTTTCTCTCCAAGATAACCATGTTGAGGAATTTTTCCAATATCATGGTCTTAGATTCTTGACAACTTTTGAGAAGTTGATGGAGGATGTTACAGAAAGAGTTGTTAGCCAAATGCTTTCTAAACTAGAGTTTGTTCAAGACTCTACTACGGGTAAAATAGCGGTCCACCCCGATTGTCTTAGAGAATACGAGAGAATCACTCAAGAAAACATTCAGTTGGACATTAATGCCATCGTCAATTCTGCCATTGATAGCGAAGTAGTCATGCAGAGAAAGATGGCAAAACAGCAATATCTTGAGGCTCAAGGCTTCTCTTCAAACATGGGAGGAGGTATGCCAATGCAACAACAAATACAACCAACGGCTGGTATGGCTATTGCGGGAGTAACAGGGCATACACAGCAATATAACCAAATGCAAGGGGCTATGAATAATGGTTCGGGCTATCCAATTCCTCCTTCCGGAACAGACGGATATGGAAGGCCATATTGGATTGACCCTAAAACGGGACAGACGAGTTATGAACCCCCATCAAGTGGTCTTCATCTAGGCTCCGCTATTCAAAAGGGTGCGGCTTGGGCCAAATGGTTGATGTGAGTTGGTATAAGTGGTAAAGGTTCTACTGTTTGACCGTATAGAGGCTACGGATGTTGAGACTTTTGGTCAATCTATCATTTTGAAAAATCTAGCGTATGGTTTTTTGGAAGAAGGCAGTAATGCTGACGACCAACTTCTTGATGAGAATATTGAAGAGTTGGAGATGAAAAACAGAAAGGGAATCTACGAAGAGAATGTGGGTCGTGCTAAAGAAATCATCAAGTCTAAATTGGCAGGAATCACATCTACCGAAATAAAGGAGTTGCACAAAATTAAAAAATTCAAAGGTAAACTTCTTGATTTCTCCAAAATGGATTTTACAATTGATGACTTGAAGAATCCTAACACTTTTGCTACCATTATCGGCAAGGGTGAAGAGACAGAGGAATACGAAACTCTCACAGGAACGGGAGAGCAATACGAAACCATGATTGAAGACATGGAAGAGATTCTAGAAGAAGAATCCGAAGATTATCCTTTCAAGACTCTCGTTGATACCATCAAGGAGAATATGGAGGTTACTACAGGTAGAAACAATCTTGTAATTTCTTTTGGAGATGATGAGAAGAAGCCCTTTACAGAACAGATTCTTTCCGCTTACAAACCTAGCAATCTTTTCCGTGTGGATTACCCACAGACGAAGAAGAAAAATGTCATCAAGCAAGATGTCTTTTTGATGGATGAAATTACTACAGATGGAGACTCGCCATTAGATGACCAAAAATGGCGTAGAGCGCAAGACCCGAAAGGTAAAACTTTCTTGAAACTTTATGGCTTGGATGAGAAATTAAGAGAGGACATTAATGGATTCAATTTGATGGATTTATACGATGTCAAATTTGACCCCTCTCAACAGAAAACGAGTGTGAAAGAGGGAGAGGAAAGGGTTTCTGTTATCAGCGAAGGAAGGGTTATTCTTACGCTCAAGAATATAGACAAAAACACCGCTTTCAAACTGCTTATGCACTGTCTTTTCCCGACAGATGCAGGAGGAAAGAAGAGAAAAATTATTGCGATTCTTTCGGATTTTAAGCGGTTAGCAGATGTGCAAATTAGCATCCCCGAAGAAATCATTCTTGACCCTTACAAGAACAAATTGAGGTCAAGGAAAAAAGAGGACGGGGTGGTGATTGACGAAGGAAAATTCACCTTTGATGAAATCACTGCAAGAGTAGAAGTTTCAGTAACGGGAGAACTTCGGTTTACGAGAGTCCCAATTAGAACTCAAGGTCGTGGTCAATACGCAGGAGAGAGAAAGGTTTCAAGAAATATTCCCGAATACTTTACGATTTCTACAGAAGTAAGTGAGTCTAGTCTTGCAGATATTGACGAAGAGGAAGGTAAAGCATCAAAAACAGGGGCGTTCACTGAACAAATCAACGCCGCAAGAGATGAGGCTATGGACTTCTTGCAGAACCTTCTTGCCAACACTTATGAATTAGAAGAATCATTGGAGGGTTAGTTATGCCTGTCTCATCATCCCCAAGCGACTACACCAACATTGATGTAGACTATTCTCAAGGAAAGGGGTTCTATACGAACAAAGACGCTGTTTCCGACCTCTTACAGATTCCAGCATTTACGGCCTTAACAAACCCTACAGATGCACAAATTGGTGAAATTATCAAGAGAGTAGAGGGGACGATTGATGATAAAGTAGGGCGTTCTTATCGTGCTATTATCCACAAAGACGAGTTTAAGGATTTTGAATTTTCAAGACATCCTATACATTCCTACTACGGAGGATATGTCGGGTTTGTGCAATTGCACCAAATGAAGATTAGAAAGATTGTGAGCCTTCAAGTTTGGGAAGGAAATAACTACAGAGAGTTGGCTTCCGCCCAAGCAAGCATAACCTTGGACAGTAGTAACTACAACAAAATTAACACCATCACTTTGCAGTTGCCAAACTCCGGTGATAGTTGGATTTTGAAATACCACGGACACAGCGATACTCCGGTTGTAAATTCTTCTAGATTTAATTCATCCTTTGGAGCCAAGACTACAGCGAAAGAGATTGTTGCTCTCATCAACGAGCAATTCCCTTCAAAGACTGCTCAATTTACAGGTGCGACGAGCGAGAAAGCCTTAACTTCATCTCCTAACTCTTTAAGCATCTCTAATTTTTTCTACGCTTACACTGACCATAATGACGGAACGAAAATCCACATTTCTAGTTTGTTAGAAGGAGAAGACGGCTCGGATTGCCAAATTACAGTAGCCGACCAAGCAGGAGAAAATTCTAACACCATTGTTGAAGCCTTTACCGACAAGCAAGATATGAAGCGTTTGGGAGACTTTTGGATGATGGGAGATGATGGAAGAATCTTCTTCTTGAAGAAATACCCTTACCACAACAAGAATTCTGTCATTGTGAATTACATCGCAGGTGATGGTAGAGTGCCTTCCGCCATCCACGAGGCCGCTACAAAATTAGCGGCGGCAGAAATTTTGCGACATGATGACCAAACGATTCTTATTGCCGAGACAGGGGGCAACATTTCTACAAAGGAGAAGTATGACATCCTTCGCAAAGAGGCTATGGAAATCCTTGATGGAAAGAAAGACTTGCTGTATTTGATTGATTGATATGTCAATACGAGAAGCGACAGAAATTTTTGAAAGATTTCTAGAGCGTGAGAAACAAAGGAACATCCAAATGATTGAATTATCTAGGTTGTTAGGTTTTGATGTGTCCTTTTCAAATGAAGAAATGATTGAGAATGCTGAAATGGCTTACGCCGACCATGTTAGCAAAGAGATACAGAAGAAAATAGAGGGGGTATTCAGTGGACGAAGTTAGCCTAGTTATTGATTTGTTGAATACTCAATGGACAACTTCGGCTACCGCTCTTGTGGATGATGGAACAATTAATGTTTCCCATTCCGGAAAGCCTAATTTTGTTGATGTTAGGTCGCTAGAGAAGAACAAAGGTGTGCGATATGACCTTTCTTCAAAGGATGTTATCATTGTTTTTGAAGACGCCAACTCTGTAGAATATCCTACAGTTTTCTACGATGTGAGAAATGAAACCTACACCTTTACGCTACACATACGAACCGTTCAAGATGAAAGAGCCGGAACGGATGCTGATTTTGGCAAAGACAGGCTAAGGGCTTTATACTTGATTACTCGTCATGTGGTTGAGAGCAAGCGCAGGGGGTATGAATCTTCGGATAATTCTTGTTTTAACCAACTATTTATCGGTTCAAGAAGCGAGTCAAATGATAGAGCAAAACGATTATTCGGATACAAGGTAAATCTAGAAGCAAAGAGATACGCTCAAACAGTCCCTTAGTTTGTTTGTAGGAAGTGGGATTATGGCTAACACGAATATATTTTTAGGAAGCGGTGCATCGGTAACATTTGTTCCCGAAGTTGATATTTATTTGAAACCAGCAAGTTTGAATTCAGACAAAAACACTTTGACGATTGATACTGACTTTACAAATAAATTTGATTTAGTCAATAACTTGTATGTTGGTTGCGTTCTTGAATTCTACGATAACGGAACTCACACTACAACTCACAGAGTCACGGCCAATGACGGAACCACAATCACTTTTCATCCTGCTCAAACGATTACCCTTGACGCTACAAACGACTATTACCATTTGAAAGGATACGGTGCGCCTTGTCCTGCTGAAAAGGTAGCGGGTGGTTCTACAACTTACCGAGATGAAGTCACTCACTTCACTTTTGCTAGTGATACAAAAGGCGACTATTCGGGCGATTACATCGTTTTCTACGAATTAGATAGTGATGCTGATTCAACCCCAAATGCTGTTGTCGTTTGGTTTGATACTACGGGGGCCGAAAGTGCGCCATCTCACAGTTATGGCGGTGTTACCATTGAAGCAGATATTTCGGATGCTGGACTCACTACAAGAGATGAGTATGTCGCCGCCGCTGTTACTGCTATTAACGCAGTTTCGGGTGTTGATGCAACCGCTACAAGGAGCAACAATGTTTTGATTATTACGAATACTTATGGTGGCCCAACAACCGATGCCGTTTCTTCTAATGCTAGCCACATCACCCATAGTATTGTTACGCAAGGCGCTACTGTAGCGGCCACTTCTGCGGCAAAGAGACTCAATGCTGACTATTGGATGGGAATTGTGGAATCCTTAACATTCCCATCAGTGGAGGTTGAATTCAAGCAACAGAACCTTTTCGTTGGAGGCAGTAGAAACTTTACTTATCAGTATAAGGGGATTGAAACTGCTGGAAACGCCAGCGTGAATGTTGTCGCTAATCACGGTGCTTGGCTCTACTATTTCTTCGGTAAGTGTTCTGCTATTTCAGCAACTTTGGCTGGTGGGACAAATCCTGCCAGCGATTTTGCCGGAAATACGGGTAGCGAAAACAAGTATTACCTTAACGGAACTAGCGTTACTGACACCGGACCTCTTTTCTACAGAAGTCTTGACAATGTTATGACTCCCCCTGTTCTGCGAGGACAGGACACCTTCGGAGATTTAGACCAACTTACAGAGCCTTCGGGAACCACTACAATTAGTAACCCGATTGAATACACTTTTGCCGAACAAGATGGCGACGATTTACCCTCCTTTGCTATGGAACAAGTCTTCTCTAAACTTCCATCAAGCAACACCTACAGAACGAATTCCGCTAACGATAACGAAGACACCAACTTCGTTCTCATCGCTACAGGAAATAGAGTGAACACTCTTACGATGACGGCTAATGAAAATGAAGAGTTGAAAATGACGATGGATTGTATGCCCCGTAAAGTTCACGAGTTGGAAAAGACTGAATCGTATGAAGCACGAAGAGGTGTAACTAATGAAACCGACTTCAAGAATTATTCATCCAATGATAAATTCCTAGAACCCTTCTTCTTTTCTAGCGGTTCAATCAGCCTGTTTGGTCAAAACTTCTTGAGAATCACAAACTTTACTTTGACTATGAACAACACGCTTACTGATAAGAGGTTCATTGGTATTGGTAGCAAAACGATTAAGGATGCTATTCCTGCACAGAGAACCTACGAATTGACTTTTACGGCTCTTGTCACCGATGACCTACTCTTCAACGAATTGAAGAATCAAAACGAGACTACAGGAACCGTCATTGACCTCATCTTTGACAAGTCAAACGGTGAGCAAATCCGACTCAAGTTTGACGACTACTTCTTGACGACGAACACTTGGCCTATCCCCGAAGACAAGGGGGCCGTCATGGTGGAGGCTACCATCGTCCCAAGAACGCTCAACTCATGCACAGTCAAGACTCATTGGATTTTGCAGGGGTGATACTTTGCCAACCATTGAAGGAAAAGACCGCTACACGAAGATGCAGGAAATCCGTGAGCGAAAGCATAGAGAACAGGAAGAGGCAAAGGCGAAGCCTGCCCCCAAAAGAAGGGGTAGAAAGCCGAAGGCCAAGCCGGAGGAACCCGTGGTAGCCGAAGAAGAGTGATACATTCCACCAACATTGTTTGTTTGTTGGTTTTATGAAGGTGGAAGAAACATGAATACAGTAAAAGATAAATCGGTGCTTTTTGCACACACAGAAGAGAAGTGCTACGAACTTAAAGTAGCACCACAAAGCGACGAATGCCTCAAGGTTTGGGTTAGAGAACCTACTTGGTTAGAAGTAGAAAAGGCTCTTACAACCTTGATGACGATTGATGCAAAGAATCAAGACATGGGTATTGACTTGAATGCTATGTATCGCTACCTCGTTGAAAACTTCGTTACGAGAACAGAACCTAGTTTGACGACGATTGAAATTATTAGACTCAACCCTTTCATTGGAACTCAATTGAAAGATGTTTTACCAAACCCGCTAGCCGTCTTTGAGGAGAACGAGCAAAAAAACGAGTAATGAGAGATGCGATTAGAAGGGGGCCACAAGACCCCCGAACCGTGTCTCTCTTGATTACCTATACCTTGAGCAAAGCATTAGCCATTAGCCCCTTAGAAATAATGAAAATGCCTGCTAGCATGGTAATGGACTTCCTTTACATTCACAGAAACTTTGAAGAATTAAAGGCGGATACGATAGAACAGGAAATGAAGAAGGTGAAGAAATGAACCTAGCCGCCACGAACAAAATCCTTAGAGAAATAAGGGACAACATGCAGGGTGCGGCTAAAGCGCAACGAGAAATGGCCGAAGCCCAAGACCAACTCAATGAAAGCACCAATATTTTTCTTAGATTTGCTGATGAATTAGGTAAGCCTGATGGAAAGTTTAGCACAATTTTGAAATTCGGGTATGCCGCTATTCCTATGTTCTTTAAATTTAAGAACCAAGTAGAACTCACTTCTAAAGTTATAGGAACATTAATTGAGAAAGTTAAGGGAGGAGAAGGAGGAGTCCTAGTTAGTGCCTTTAGGGGGGTGACTAACCAATTCAAAAAAGCAAAAGAAATCGCCACAGATATTTCCGAAATGAAAGTAGGTGGGTTGTTAGGAGCATTAAATTATCTTTCCTTGGGAACTGCAAAACCTATAGGAAAGGCATTAGGGGGGGCTTTTGCCGGTGCTAAATTTTTGCTAGCGGGTCAAAATAGAGTTCAAAAAATACAGGATGGTTTATTTGATTTCGCAAAGGCGGCAGAAGAACGAGGTAAGGCTATATTCAAAGGAGTATTTTCAAAGATTAAAAATCTACCATTGAAAGCCATTTTTGTAAATCTAGGAGCCTTTGTTCTTTTCGGCTTGAAAATGTTCATTGGGCTAAGTCTAGCCATTGGAGTTCTGCTCCTATTCTTGAAAAGC
>Ga0209645_1001958_pt1 | contig 10031 bp, 3 predicted proteins | sample ETNvirenome_6_30_FD_184070 | JGI IMG/M metagenome (GOLD analysis project Ga0209645, IMG submission 184070) | Marine viral communities from the Pacific Ocean - ETNP_6_30 (SPAdes) (version 2) | ecosystem: Environmental > Aquatic > Marine > Oceanic | place: Pacific Ocean | collected 2013-06-19
GTTTGCAGTGGCTCGCCTGCTTGGGTTAGACCCTCCAGTTGTCAACGTATTGACAGATGGCGGTGTTGACCTATGGTTTGATGATATCTCCATCGACGTAAAGCTGACCAACAGGGAGGACGGGCCGCTCGTTTTCGACAACATTGACAGGTTCCAAGCTGATTGCGCTGTTTTGGTTGCGAAGACAAGCCATCCCGCAAGGATGAAAATTATTGGCTTTGTGACCAAAAAACTGTTTGAGTTACAGTCATATTCTCACGACTTTGGCTACGGACAACGTCTGGTAATGGACGCGAAAAACATGAAGCCGATAGAGGTGCTATGGAAAAAAATAATGGAGAGGCGATTTTCAGGGGCAAGAAATTGAGACACTGTTATAGGTGTAACAAGTCAGGAGTACCGATCAGCAATGCTCTGTGCGATGACTGCAAACAAGAGATCGTCAAGGATCTGACAACGTCAGAATATGTCTTGCCCCTTCTTATTGTTGCGGCGATGTCCCTTGTTGCAGTGTTTTGGCCAGCAAACTAACTACTGAAACATTCTCGTGGCCGGTCTATCTGCCGCCCTCTCAAGCTCAGGAACGACAGCCAACAGCTTGTTGGTAAACTCATCCAGCTCTTCTGTCTTCTCGCGCTTCACATCTGGGTCAAGATCTGACCTCAGTATTGCCTGCCTTCGCTTCCTGATCTTGTCTAGCTGTTTCTTCAGGCTGTAAACAGGGCTCTTGACATCAAGGAGCGTGCCTCTCGTCGATATAAGGCGATTCAGATCCTCTCTTCGACCAGCTTCACGCAAATCGTTCATTGTGTTGTAGGTCTGATAAACCTCGTTGTACAGGTCATAGAACTGATCTCTCAATCCGGTGCCCTCTGGCCCACGCAGGAATCGCCTTAATACTGGATAGTCATATACAGCGGCTGACGGAAACTCAGGTGATGATATGTTGACGCCCAACTGCTTCAGGCTGTCTGCCATGTCTGGGTCTCTGATGACCCTGTCGGTCCAGTCAAGAATGTACGTTCCTATGGTTCCCGTGTAGCCCTTCATTATGTGGTCTACCTTCATCGGCGAGACCTCCAGCGCGTCCCCGATAAACCGGCCAAGCTCGGAGGTGTAATCTGTTGCCTGCTCCTCTGGTAGCTTACCTGTCATCCAGACCGGGACCACGGGCCTTCCTGTGAAACTGTTGTAATTAGCAGACGCCTCCAGTAGTGGGGCAAACGCCTGTATACCAAACACAGGGTCAAACTCCAGAGTCGAGGTGACGCCGCGCTTGACGGTCTCAAACGCCTGACGTGACGTTCTGTCTCCGTATGTTACGTCTAACACGGTCTCGGGTATCGTTTTAAATAGCAGACCTACCTCAAACGGGATCGGCAGTCTAAGAACCATGCCGTCAAGAGGGATCAACCAGTAATTGTCTCGCTCTTCAGGGCTTGCCTCTTTGTACTCATCCTCGTCGCTAACCAAAGTCCAATACAAGGCTGTTGCCGAGGCAAGAAGCGCCCCTCTCAGGGCAAACGATAGCGCCGCCCTGCTACGGCCAAGTTCAGTGTTGGCATTGTTTGTGCCTACAGCCCCTCTATAGAGGACATCTAAGCCCTGTATCCTTGCGTTCAGGAACGGTATCGCCGCCGTTATCGCCCTCATGACAGGGTTGCTACCCCGTCTGGAGAAATTCAGTACTTCCTGAGCCTGAAAATGCGCCTCAGCCTCGTTCCCTGTACGGCTATAGACATCGTTAAATACAGCCTGCCTCGTGGCCGCATCTGATCGCGTAGTTGCCCGACCCAAGAAGTCCCACGCACTCTTGAACATGTTAAGAGGTAGGCCATTTTTGTTTCTTCGATCAAACTCCTGCTCAAACAACTCGTCTATCTTGGCCTCGCCAGTAAAGATGTTTTGGCCTACGGAGAAGTCGTAGCCGCCAACGACACCTGTCCGCTCAAGCCGATTTACATCGCCAAAGGCTCCGCGAACAGTGTCTAGTAGCGGGATGAAGTTGGAGCCGGACGTGACAAAAGCAGAAAGACTGTCCCTGAACATGTTCGCAAGCATGAATCCGGGGGAGCGAGTCACTGTTTCTCTTAACAAGTTAGAGAATGGACCGAAATAGGTTCGGGAAAAATCCTCGACCCCTGTGCTGTCGATTGCCTGCATAGACTCATAGATCAAGGGGTCATGTATCATGAAGCTGACAGGCTTCCCCCTGACCTTGAATGTAACAACACCAGCCTCATTACGCCTAGCGTAGGGCACTTGCGTTGCAAGCTGGAGCTTCTGCATGTCACGGGCGATTCTTTGCTGGGCCACGTTCCTCATGCCCATGTCAATCGCCGCAGATGTATTCTTCACAATAGCCTCGACGAGCGGCACATTGATCGCCTTGTCACTGCCTTTGTAGGCACGGAACGAGCCCAGTTTGGTTAGATCGCCGAATACACCGTGGGTAACGCTACCAACCTTGGCGGTCTTGTCGAGCGCACGATAGAACGGAATGTAATCTGACGCCTCCCGCCAGCTCACAGCGGTCTCTTCTGACAACACACCTGTGTCTTGCAGGAACTGAATGACCTTGTTGTTGTACGCCTGCCAAGCGTCATACCACTCAATGATCGGGTTGTTGCCATTTACATCGGTGTACTCGGCCACTGCGGCCTTGACATCATCTATGTCCTTCTTGGACACGGGCGTCGGCTTGCCTTCGTCGTTCAATCGGCGCCCACGCATAGCAATAGCGTAAGACTGAGCCAGCCTGCTGAGGTCGCCATGTTCTTTGGTGCGGAGAATGCCCAGTATGTCAATCAGGCCGCGATATTTCTTGCCCTTGTGGGTAAAGTCCACGACTTTCGTGAAGCCTTGCTTGTACTGTGGTACGCCATCTTTGATTGCAGAAGCGGTAACGCCACGAGATCTGTCGGCAAACAGCACAGACGCTATCGCACTGGTGTCGGCTAGATAGTCCTTGAAGTATCTCTTGTGTAGCTTTTCCAGCCTAGCGTATCGGTTGACTGCGGCCTGCTTGGCCTTTGTAAGTTGATAGTCGATAGTGCTGTCTTCGCCGGTTGCCTCCATGAACTCTTGCATGGGGTCGGCGGCTTGGGGTCGATCTGCGGTAAGGCTGTTGATGACTCTGTTTGCAGTGTTGCTGTACTTCGGCTGTCTTGCCTCTAACACGTCATCAGTAATGATCGCGGATTCTGGGTTTCTGGCTATGTACTGGGCATCGGGTGACGCCTTGGTGCTGTAGAGAGGAACATTGTATCTTGCCGCCTCAGCCTCTGCCGCCGTTTCTGCGACAGCCTTTTCAACCTTGGCAGGATCAATCTTGCGCCGTGACGCAAGCGGTGCATCCTCTACTCTTTCTTGGCCTTCTCTCGTTGCTTCATCTCTGACCGGAACCGTTGCATCGCCTGACGACCTGCCTGCATAGCGAGATCCTCTAGTGTTTTGGATTTGTTTTTCCGTGAGTTCTGATATTGTTTCATTGGTTGACGCTCCAGAGTATCCAGCCTCTTTGGCCGCATTGATCATGTAAAACCAGCGCATCGCCTGAAGAGTTGCCGGGTCTGCCTTGAACCCAGATACCTTCTCAAACTCTTCAGAGAACACCTTGCTGAAGTCCCTAAACAGGCGACCCTCGTCAGCGGTCATCGTGATGCCTGTATTAGTGTCGTACATGTTATCAAAATAACTGCGTATAAATCTAGCCTCCCAAACATCAACAGTTTGGTATCGGCTGTCGCCCATCAAGTTGAGTGTGTATGCGCCCAGCTTTGGACCCAAGAAGAACATTCTTGGGATGAGCTGATTTTTGTCTGGCTTTTGGCCTGTGGCGTCCTCAACGAGACCGCGTATGTCTGCTTTCTTGTCAACGCCAGCATAGCCGAGCCCCTTCTTGAAAGACTCAAGCTCTTTCATCGTGACAGGTTCAAACAGGTGATCAAGCGCCTGCTTCATGCCGCCACGTTCCCGAACGAGCTTATCAAGCGCCTTCATGGTTCTGGCTTTTGATGACGCCGTGAGACCCGAGATGCTGATCGGCGCATCAGCCATGACGACGTTGCCCTTGTCGCTCAATCCCATCTTGATTGAGTCAAAGTTGCCGTCACGTCGGTACAAGTCAAACGCCTTGACTGCGTCCCCAACATTGGATGCCAGCTTCGTACCCGGAGAGGTAATCCCATTCAGGAACATGTACAGAGCAAAGTCGGTGTCTGACATCTTGCCGTACTCAGCCTCAAGAGAAGCCCGAGTCGCCTTCATGTCTTCGTTGTAGTAGTCGTTGTACTTAGGATTGTTTTTGACCCACTCCTTCAGGTCTCTCACTGCTCGCTTGGCACCTACTCTCAACTTGTTAACAGGAACGGTGCCGCCAACATCAGCCATGAGTGATGGCCACACCTTGCCAAAAAACTCTTCTTCAGTGCTGAACCTGAGCCCTTCGTGCTTCTTCTTCGCTCTGGCAACAGCCTTCGTGATGGGTGTGCCAGTGGCCCTGCGGCTGTACATGATGTCATCTTCATACCGCATCCCCTCGGGGACGCCAGATGGATCAAAGTCAGCAAACACGCCCTTGATGTTGGCGGGGTCGAATATGGCAATGCCGGTAATTTGTTTTCTTGTAAGCTCTGAGAAGCCAAGCGCCTCTACGTCAAAATAAGAATCAAACCCTGCCGCCTTGATGAATGGAGCTATCCTCTCCAGCTCAACGAAGCTCGGTTTTCCCCCGGCAACCTTTTGAATTGCATCTTCAGCAATAGAAAGCCCTCTGTCGGCAAGCGGGGATATGTCAGCGTCTTCCACTCTCCCAAGCCGAACGGACTTACGCATCTCCTGATCAAAAATATCCTGATATCCAGCACTGTTTTTGCCTTTTTCTATCTCCGCTTTAACTGCTTTGATCATTTCGCCATCAAATGGATCGAATGTGTTTTTGGCGCGGAGAAATACGGGGTAGACAACCTGCGCCTCCCCCTCTCGGGCCACGATAGGGACAAACGTATTCGCAAACTTTGGATCTTTTGTAAAATGGCCGGCAACAATTCCTTCTGTACGGGGGATTTCTGAACGAAACCGCTGTATATCGGGGGAGGATGTGCCGTGATAATAGATGGTATTGGTGTCAAAGCCCTGCTCCTCAGCCCTGACAAGCCTACGGCTCATCATGGCCTCGTCAACTATGGGCTGATCTCCCGTTTCGGGCACCGGTCTTCTTGATGTATCGCCAACGCCCTGTGGCCGCTGATACTGGAATCCAAGAATCTCAGAGGTGACGCCACGCTCTGGTATCGCGCCAGCCTTTCTCTCCACGGCCATCTGGGTGCGGACAACGCCCCGCTCTCTTCTGCCAACATCGCCGGACTTGATCGACTCGACCAGCTCAGAGAACGAGTTGATGTCTTGATTTTGGGAGAATCCAGCAAGTTGCTTGAACAGCTCGACGATCTTGTTGATCATCTGGCGTATCTTGCCGGTAGGCTTGGTCTGCCTGCCGTCGATGACAACGCCGCGAGTCAAGGCGTCGCGAATCATCTCTGCTATCGCCTCTTCCTGAATCTCTACAGGAGTGCCATCTGCGTATGTTGACGATGCCCAGTTTGCGTAGGTTACGCCGCTATCTGGCTTGATGTACTTGCGGCTTACCCGTTCGAGCAAGCTGAACTCTTTTGCTGTAAACAAGTCAAGACGACGCAGTGCGTGGACAATCTCGTGGTTGAGAATGTCTGCGACAGCCTGATCGTAGGTCATTCCAGCCTCGACCTTGGGCCGCACCGCATCCAAGCCAACCTGTATCAGCTTGGTTAGCGGACTAAACCTGCCCTCTACATCATATGGGCGCCCCTCCTCTGCGGCCTTAGCACGCTCTTCCTCTATCGCTGGGTCTGGCGCCACGACAACATTGCCGTCTGCGTCATAGGTTGCCTTGCCAACCTGTTCAACCAGCCTTGCTGTGAACTGATCAGCAACACCAAAACGCTCCAAAGCCTGACGCAGGTTCCTCGCTATGTCGGTGTCATTGGGATCATATGGGACGATTGCCTGAGGCGCGGCGGGGTCTGGCTGGGCCTCTTGGGCGGGGACGTCTCGTGGCGGGGCGTCCTGAGCCACAATCGGCTCTACTGGTGGCAACTCTCGCTCTGCCTCGGCGGCGGCTTGGGCTGTATCTCTATCCCGAGCATCTACGGGCTCTACAGCTTCAAGTGGGGGCTGGGACGCGGCAGTTTCATCGGCTAATCGCTGAAACTCTTCAAGCTGTGCCGCTTCTATCTCTGACGAAACGGTGGATGGATCTCTGTTATCCAGCTCTTTCAGCGTGTAACTGATCTGGTCAAGCCTTTGTTCTTTTTCTAAGAGATTGCGCTTCTTGTCTTGTATCTCAGCGCCTTTGGAGCCGCCAAGGAAAGTGAGGGCGTCAGGAGAAGGCTGAAATTTGCCCTCTCCGTCGTACAAGGCATTTTCATCGAACTTGTTAAGAGCATTGTCTATGTCTTCAAGGACTTGATTTGCTGTTGGCCGCAATGCGTAAAAACCGTTGTCAGCAAGTAACTCGCCCATGTCATCAAACGACAGCCCGTTGTTCTTGATGACCCTATTTTTGCCTCTAAATGGCTTGGGATTTCTGGATGATTCTATGCCGTCCTGTCTTGCAAGCTCGGTGTCTATACCACCCAGCTTTGCCACGGCGGTGAGAAGGTCGTCCTCCACGGTAACTGGTGTGTTAAAGCGCCTTCTTGATGCCTCGTTTAGCTCTTTTTGCTCGACATCAATTTGCTCGCTTAGTTGATCCGCCTCAAGCGCCAACCCCTGAGCTTCTCTTTTAAGCTCTACGGCATTGACATTGTAAGACTCTGCAAGAGGGGTGATGCCCTCGACAATGGGTATCTGACGCTGGCTCCTAGATGTGAGCCTGTTGGCAATCTCTTGACGTTTCTGCTCGTCCTTGATGACCGGCCCATATTCAACGCCATCAGCAGTGATTCTGTCTTTTTTCGGGTCAAACGTGACCCCAAGCGGCATATTTGAACCGAGCCTAGTGACGATCCGGTTTGCAATTCTTTCTGCTGTAGACTCTTCAATATTCAGCCCGTACTCTGGCTGATCAAGGTCTCTGCCGTACTGAAAATCTTCTCTTAACTTCTCAGAGCGACCGGGGATAACGGTGCCCTCTTCCTCGATCCTAGCTATATCCTCCAGAATCTGCTCGGTCGGAGGGCCAACAAACTCTCCTGTGGAGTAGTCAGAGACACGGATAGGCTGTGCGCGAGCCTCTGCAATTTCTTGAGCCTTGTATCTTTCAGCCTTCTCGTCCTCACGAACCCTTGCCGCTTTTTCGGCTTCAGCCTCTTCGGGTGTGGGCTCCTGTATCTCTGGGGGGTCGTCCGGCGCTCTACGCTTGTATTTGCCTGTGGCAAGACTAAAGGCAAAGTCGAATATGCCACCAGCACCAGCGCCCACAGCAAAATCATCAACAACGCTATCGCCAATCGGTCTGTCTGGATCGTATATTGAGGACGCAGATATATCTCTTGCGATGCCGGAAATGGCTTCCTGAGTGCCCTCCCTGAAGCCACCAGCGACTGCTGACCGGAGCCTTCTCATCAGGACTCCACCCTCTGGGGTGTCTTCCCACCGCTTTGGCAGGCCCCGCAGTATCCTTAGCGGGACACCCGCGACTTCTAGGGCGCCAATCGCCACATCTGACGCTTTCGACAGGTTTTTCTGGGCCTCGGATATGTCAACGCCACGGTCCATCGCCTGTTGACGCTCTTCTGCGCCAAGGGCAAGTCCTTGGGCAGAGCCTATTCCAGCACCAAGGGCGGTTTGCGCTCCCCTCCCAACTGTTGCCAGCTTGGCCATTCCAAGACCGGGGAGCATAAACGAGCCAATTTGGCCCACTGCCTCACCAATCGCGGCGATATTGCTGTCGTCGTAGTCAGGGTCGTAACCCAGCGTTTCCCTAATGGATTCGTCGATACTGCGCTGTGTTTCTACTAACTTGTCATCATCAAGACCGGGGATGAGCTGGCCAGCACCCGTGAATGTGCTGGTAATGCCCCTTGCCAAGCCACCGGGGATGCGACGCACGGCCTCGCCAACAGAACCGAGAAATGACGTGTCGTCAACTCCCAAGGTCTGATAAAAGTCATCTATCGGTATATCGGGGTAATACTTAGCATGAAGCGAATCGGCAAGGTCTTTGTCTGATATGTCGTCGTATTGCGGATATTTTCGACGGAAATCGGCCAGATTGGACATTAAGGGGAGCCTCTAAGCCCCAATGGATCGGATGACCCTCCCCCTGCGCCGGAGAATGTTGCGCCAAGCAACTTCAAGTCGCTCTCAGTCAGGTCAATACCCAAGAGGGGCGCGTATTTCTGCATGAAGTAGGAAGATAACTTGTCAACGGTAGCCAGCCTGTCCTCCGCCATCATGTCGTCCGTGGCATCTCCAACAAGATCAGCAACCAAATTGAACAGCTGACCCTTGCTTACGCGCTCTGCCTTATTAAGCTCGTTTGCTAAACGTGTATCCATCATCTCTAGCTGGCCCTTCTGGATTCCGAGCTTGGCTATATCAAGGTCACGTTGCTCGCCACGACGAATATCTTCTCTTCCAGCTTGGTATTCAGCTAAACGCTTCTTCATATCCAGCGTTCTGGCGTCCTGCATTCCCTTGGCGGCGGCAGTGCCGGCGGCAGAAAGGGCTTTTGCAGTGTCTCCGGCGGCAATTCCAGCACCCAACTGCATCAGCGCGTTTGCTTTGGCCATTCTCTTGGAGTCTGCAATTAACTCTGACAAGTCAAGAGCTGGTGATTGCTGAGTTTCTTTGTTTTTCAGGTCAGAAATTAGCTCATCTATACTTGATATTGCGCTGTTGAAGGACGCCCGTGCCGGAGACTCGCCCTCGCTCTGTGCCGCGATCACGGCCTCAAGAGTCCTTGTCTCTGCGTCTGACTCGCCCTTGGGGTCTCCTAAGGCCGACCCTGACGCCACACCTGCGCCGGCGTTAGGCTGAACCTCAACACCTCCACCCTGCACTTGAGCATCGGTTCTTGTAAGAAATTTTGCAACCTGCTCAGCGGCCTGCTCATCGCCTTCCATTGCATCTAACTGCAAGTCTGCAAGAAGCCTAGCCTGTTCATCCATGCGAACCTGATTCATGTCCTCAACCATCGGCCTGATCCTGTCCGCCGCCGCTATCATCTCTCTGTTATCCGCAAACGGACCTAGAATGAAGTCCTTGACGGAGCGAGCTGGGTTGTCCGGCATTATCCCAGCAATCCCCTCTGATAAATCGGAGAATACCCCGGTGTCAAAAGTCCTCGAACCCATCATGCCCGGAGGGTTCGGCCTTTGAATTTCGGGAATTTGAGGCGGAAGTAGCGTATTGCTCGCAATTTCCGTTCTCGCACGAGCCATATCGCCACCACCGAGCACATCTGCTACATCAGCCGCTCTTTCAGAAAGAGACGGCATACCCGAACCGCTATAGGCGTCTGCAACTCTAGCTTGCTCTGGCGATGTGCCAGACAAACTGGGCATTTGATCGGTAATACCGCGAATAAACGGCGGGTCATACTGATCCCCGGCACCCATCTGCGGAGTTCGCACAGGATCAGAAATATCTCCCATTGCCGAGACATTGCCCATCCCTGCCACAGGCATAGACATCCTTTCTCTTAGTTGATTTTGTGCGGCATCTATTTCAGCAACGGTGTAGCCTTGAGCAATAAGATCCGGCGCAGTCACCCCACCAACAGCCAAAATATCCATAAGAGTCTGGATTCTTGCTTGACCACCATTCGCCATTCGCACTATCCCGCCTGAAGCCATCCCCATCGGAGGCATCCCCGGTGGGGGCTGTTGCGGGGGCATTTGTGGGGGCATACCCTGCGGAGGCATTTGCGGGGGCATCTGTGGCCCGCCCTGCGGAGGCATACCTTGAGGAGGCATCTGTGGGCCACCCTGCGGGGGCATCTGCGGACCCATCTGAGGGGGCATACCCACGCCCTGCTGGGGCATCAT
>Ga0209645_1001959_pt1 | contig 10029 bp, 8 predicted proteins | sample ETNvirenome_6_30_FD_184070 | JGI IMG/M metagenome (GOLD analysis project Ga0209645, IMG submission 184070) | Marine viral communities from the Pacific Ocean - ETNP_6_30 (SPAdes) (version 2) | ecosystem: Environmental > Aquatic > Marine > Oceanic | place: Pacific Ocean | collected 2013-06-19
AGAACTAGCCTTACAAGTAAAAGAGATGCTCTCTTCTGATTCAGGGTACGTGCAAGAAAGCGTAGCTCCTATGATCGGAGGAGGGTTTACTGGCGATCTGATGCCAGTAGGTTATCATCTGTTCCCAGTTAGGCAGATATGCAAGACAGAACTAGGTAAGACACTAATGGATCAAGTCACGATGTTCTACCAGAAGGTGATAGACATAGATGATGAGAACGATATGGTAGTTTACTCCGAGGCTTCACTGCTCCCTGAAGAGACGATCAGGATTCTTGAGGTCTGGATGCAGAGATTCATTGAAGAAAAGGTAGACGAGCTATGAAGACACTTCAAGTAGGTGAAGTAACAGAGGCAATGGAGCTTCTTATGATGGCCCAAAACTACCAAGATCAGATAGACTTAATATCAGTTAAGATTACTAGGCTTCTTGGTGGAGTTAAGGATGACATCATCCACGAGATAGTAGACGAAGCTGTACTTAACAAGGAGTCCGTAGACTGGATTGTTGAAGAGATAAAGGCTTGGGAGAACTACAGACTAGAACACAAGGTTACGGGATAATGGTAGCTAGGAGAACGCTTTATAGATTTATTGGGGATGGGTCTAACTGCTGGCTATCTAAACAAGATGTTGAAAAAATGAAGGAGAATCTGCATGAGCCATTGGCTTATATGGATGGCCTCATGAAGATAAACGTATCTAAATTTATGCCTAACAAAAAGACCATGTGGTTTGACGATAAGGATTTTATTGAGTACGATGAATTGGGTTTCGACCAGCACAGTGACTGGGATTTTCTTGGGTGCGATGAATAAAAAACGCAAGAAAACACACCCGCTATTGGCTTGGAGATTAAAGCACCCTGCCCCGATTGAGGATGACATAAAACCTGGGGACTACTGTGTTCTCAAAATCTGGGAGACTAATCCATCCAGAAACTCCCAAGGAAGAGATCCAAAGATTAGAAAAGCTCGAACCAACTATCCGTACAGCAGTAAACACATCAGAACCCTACAGAGAAGCCCTGTGTACGTGCTAGAAGTCCATAACGATTCACGTGGGTACCTGTATATTGACCTGTTTAAAAAACTAGGTATACCACGTACTAAGGATGACCACGGTAAAAGATGGCTTCTTCTTTCGGATGTAAGAAAAGTTAAGAACCTAACATGAAAAAGATTAAGCAGTCCGAAATAAAGTTCCTGAGAGAAGAACTCCTAAGCTATCAAGGAGGACAAGACCCAATTACTGGTTTACAGATCACAGACCCTGTTCTAGACCACGATCATGACTCAGGAGCCATCAGATGCGTTCTACAGCGTGAAGTAAATTCCTTCGAGGGTAAGGTTTGGAATGCGTACAAACGATTTATACGGCCTCTGGGAGCCTCCTATGAGGATGTACTGATTTCTCTAGTGGAGTACAAGAACAAAGATTACTCCAACAATCCTATCCACCCTAATCACAAGACAGAGAAAGACAAGATAATCAGAGAGTACAGGCGTAGGATCAAGAGAGCCAAAAGACCACAGACAAAAGAGAAGTACAGAGTTCTGATTAGGGAGTTGACAAACGAATCTAAATAGCTACAGTACTAATAATGTCAGAAGAACCAACCATTTCGTACCAAGACTTGTCACTAGCCCTTAACGTCATAGACCTAGCTGCTGGACGTGGAGCCTTCCAGGGCAAAGAACTTTCCGCAGTTGGATCTCTTAGAGATAGAATCGAAACGTTCTTATCGTCTAAGAAAGAAGAAGAAATTATCCCTCCCGAACCCTCAGATCCAGAGTGATCTGAACCTCTGATACATACGGTAACCATCAAGGGCAGTAGGCGTAAAAACCTGCTGCCCTTTTTTTATTCTTCTTCGGACTGCTTCATCGCCCAGCTCAAATTCTTACCGATTATCGGAATGAATTGAGTTGTTTTAGATTCTTCAGTTCCTGGGAAGTTGAATCCAGCAATGTCCTTACCAGCAGCATCTACCAAAGAAACAGCAGGAGGAATCAACATTCCAACAGCAGCACTACCAACGCCTTCCCTTTGGGCAATCATACCAGTGTATGAGTTTAAACCAAAAACTCTCCAAAGGTTTTCAGTAGTTAGGTCTGAGAGATCAGGAAGAGATCCCTCTTTAAAGAAGGCATGAATAAATTCTACAGGAGCATTAGCAATCATAAGAGATATTAGCATTTGAAAAAGATTCTGCAATCCCTCCTGAACTTCATCTTCGTTTCCAGAAAGAATCTTTTTAAATACATTTCTTCTGGCGTAGTCCAACTGTTTCATTGTGTAGCTCTTTAGTGCGTAAGCCATCCTAATTTTTGGATTAGTTAGATAAGCGTAAGGCATATCCAACCTACTAAGTGGAGCTATTTCTGAAAGCTTGTAAAATAAAAACTCTGAAACTAAATCAGTCTTTCTTCCTGCTCGGATGTCGTTTACAACCTTTTGAGCATTTTCTGGACCCATAAGATCCGAAATTTCATCAAAAACTTTTGCAGATTTTTCGTTGGCAGACTTCCCTAGTTGGTTCTTGACTCTTACGTAAGTGCTATTGATGAATTTTTCTTTCATCTTTTCGTCGAGTTTACGAAATCCAGTCAATGTAAAAACAGTATCAATGGCTTTTTGAAGTTTATCTGGAATACTTCCATCTGACGTAAACTCAAAGCCAACAGACTGCCCAGCTAAGTTTATATCTTCTAAGCTAAAAGAAATGTCTTTATCTCCCTGGAAAGCAGCCTGTTTATTTTCAAACAAATTATAGGCAAAGTCACCAAGTTGGGTAACTGTACTCATAGGGTTGCTCATAAACGCTAAGGTAGTAAAGCTTTTAACACCCCTAGAAAAGTTAGCAAAGTCTCTTCTGCCATAGGCAGCAGAAGATTCAGAAACAAAATTAGCGTTTGATTTAAATGCTCCTCTTAAAAGCCTAATGATCTCGTCGTAACCCTTTTGATCTAATCTTCCTTCAATAAGCTCATCTCTAAGAACCTTTACAATTCTTCCGCTTCCTAAAGATTTAGACAAGTGGGGTAGAACGCCTCCCTTTTTCTTAAATTGTCTTTCAGCTTTTCCAACAGCACTTACAACTTCCTTGCTTTTAGTTAGTATTTTTCTTGCTGTCTTTCCTCCTTCTTCAAGTTCTAGTTGCCTGCGAAGGTAGCTTCGTAAACTTTGATCCTTTCTGGCGTCCTTGAACTTATTATAGGCGTACAAAGCTTTATCTACATTAGACTCAAACTTTATCGGTATGCCCTTGATCTCAAAAGTAGACCCCAATACATAAGGAAGTTCATCGGAAGAAACTTTATCTCTTGTTCTGGTGGTAGCATCTCCTTGATCGACTGGAGTTGGACCCATGCCCTTAGGAGATTTCTCATCGTTAATGCTTTGAACTACAATCCTGTCCTGTACTTCTTCAGCTTGGGTCTCCCTCTGCTCAATGTCTTTAAACTCAGACCTATCTACAGCATTAAAATCTCTGAGAAGATTAGCATCCGCAATAGATTTAACCATTCTATTTACGTAATAAACAGAAGCAGTTTGAGGAGTATTGTAAAACTTTACAGCTTCATCAGAGACATTATCAATTACCCTTTTCTTTAATGGGTTTGTCCCAATGCCCTTATATTTTGGATTGTTGCTTTTTTTGAGATCTTCAATTATTATCTTCTCAAAAAATTCACCAATCTTATCAACGCTATAATCCTCATCAGACTCTGCCATTCTTTTCAGAGCCTTTTCAATTATATCATCATTTCCCTGAAGACCTAAATACTTTCTAAACCCATCGTAGTCCTTCATGTTCCTGGGTAGAAAATCTTCTATCTCTCCAACTTGCACACCAGAGGCTAATGCCTCTGATCGTAGATCCTCAAGGGCTTTTACGTATTCATCAAATTCTTTTTTAATATCGTATTTTTCGTGGAGAGGATTTAGCAAATTCCGATTGTTAGTCTTATGAAAAGAATTGTAAATTAACTGATAATCTTCTGGATTGCTTTTTTCTATTTCATTAAGCTTTGAAAGATAAGGAGAAATCTTTTTTAAATAATCTGATTGTTTGTTTTTGTTTTCGGACTTGTAGCTATTTAATGCTATAAAAGCATTTTTATTTATTGATCTAATCCTAGATGATATTGGTGTAATAATATCATCAACAACTGGCATTGATTTCTGGAAAAAAGAACTATCCTTTATGGATTTAATAAGGTCCTTAGTAACTGGAACTACTTTTTTAGAAACACTTTCAGTAATTTTTCTAACATCTATTCCATTCTTCATCAGCCCATCAATGATCTTGGCTGTAAGAGGAGCATTTTTTACCATATCCTTGGCCTTTAAAGTTCCTTTAGCCAAAGATTCACTTACACCAGATAAAGCCTTATTCGCTTTGGTAATAGCTTTAAGTGGAACAGCAGCAGTTTCCCTAGCTATTCTAGGCGAAGCACCAGCAGTACCAAAAGCTCCACCGCCAATAGCACCAAGGGCAAACGCTCTACCAGTTCCTTCTAAGGTTTCTCTTTTAGGATCGTAACCAAATAAACTGTTAGCAAGAATGTTTAATCCAGCTTCATCAGCAGCTTCAGTAAAGCCTTCTCCAAGTGCAGCTTTGCCTATATCCTTAGTAATATCCTTAAAAGAATCTACAGTAAGCTTACCTTCTTCCGCTAATTTAAAAAGCTTTTTATTTATTTCCTTGTTCTTAAGAAATACTTTCTGTATTCCTTTGATACCAAATCGCTCAAGAGCATAAGTCTTTACACCATTAATAGCTCCAACAGCTTCAGCAGTATCTCGCTCTTCAGGTGTAGCTGTAGATGGAGTTTTATCTATGCTTCTGTAGTAATCATCTTTACCAGTCGTATATCCCAATGGAATAGTACTACCAGCAAAAACTGTAGTTGCACCTACTGGACCAGCAGCTAAACCTCCAAGACCTGCTCCTGCAAGCTGAGTTCCTATTTGACCGATAGTGTCTACAACTTGATAAGCAAAGTCCTCTTGAACACGTTGAGGAGTAGGAGCAGTTATCTCTTCTCTGGCTTCTCTTCTGGCTTGGTTTAGGGAGTCTGATATTTTGTTTAAATCAGCCTGTCTTTCAAGTTCAGCAACCTTAGCTGCCTCTCTGTACTCAGGTTCAAGTTCAGCAATAACTTGTTTGGCTTGTGGAGTAGTGTACACCAGTGGAGGTCCTTCAGCTCCTCTGCCTAAAGCAGCAAAATCTACCAAAGATTCTCCAAGAGAATACGCCATGTCACTGACGTTTGCAGCAGCACCACGAATAACATCCCCAGGAGTCATGGAGATATTTTCAAAGAGTTGGTAATCTAGCTCTTCCAGTTCCTCAGTGGTGAGTTTCTTTTCAGTCGTTACTCTTCTTACCTGACCGTCTCTGGATTGAAGCGTGTATACAAACATACTAAAATTTAAATTTTATTCAAAGGGACGTACGGGACTAAGTGGATATTTTTTAAGTTCTTCAACCTTGTACCTAGTCTTTGTTGAAAGCTCATTAGTTAACTCAGATTCTAACCCAATGATGTCAGCAATAGTGCTTTCGGGAACACCATAAATTCTAAGTATTTCTGGATTGTCTTTAAGAAAAACATTAAATTTTGGGTTAGCTTCAACATCAAAAAAGCCAGCTTCGTACTCTCTACCCATCCCTAAAAATCCAGAAGCTTGACCTTGACCCTTAGTTGGATCTATCTGTGCAAGTTTTGCAACATATTCAATAATTCCAGGAAGAGACTTTTCTTTTTCCTGCAATTTTGAAAAAGCTTCACCTCTAATTTTATCAAGATTTTGTTCTATAATTCCACGAACAACAGATTCGTTAAGATTTAAACTTTTAGCTATACCTGCAACATCTACTGGACCATTACGAGCTTGAGCTTTGTAAAGATTAAGAATATCTTCAGTCTGAAATTCTCTTTTTGCTTTAGCTTTAGCACTCTGCTCTGATAAAGATGGAGAACTTATTAGTGAGTCTCCTGAAGGAGCTGGTTGGGAAATTGGTTTCCCAGTTTTAGGATCTATTCTAGAAGCTGATAGACCACCTGGTAAAACTACTTGAGAAGGTTTAGCAGTAGCTGCTTGTTGAGTTATGTCAGTAGAAGTCCCCTTGCTAACATCAATCCTAACATATCTTTTAGTACCATCGGGATTCGTAATTTCTTTTATTTCGTATTTTGGTTCTGTACCCTTAAGAGACTCAATCTGAACTTTCATTGCAGCTTCTAAAACACCTCGTGGATTAGCCTCTGCTACTCCAGGTGGCAACCCTAACTTATTAGCTGCATTTCTAGCTGCTTGTATTAACTGCGTTTCTTTAGCAGCAGCTCTATTAGCAGTGTCTAAAGCTCGACGATGAGCCATTGTCTCATCAAGTGTAATGTACTTAGCTAACTCTTTGCTTGTTATACCAGCAGGAAAAATTGCATTGTTGGGATCTGAATCAATCAAATCTTGCAAAAGTCTTTCATTCAGATCGTTCTTTTCTTTTTTCTCAATCCTTTCTTTGCGCTTTTGAAGACCTGATTGTATAGCACTAATCATTTTCTGGTCAGCCTGAGCCTTCACAGCAGCTATCTTAGGAAGCATAGAGTAATCTTGGCGAAGTGCAGCAAGATTAAGAGGTGATGATGATTTAAGTGCCATAATAATTAAAGTAAATCTTTTATAACTTGAAGAGGATTTTTAGGAATTAAACTAGTTCCTATCTCAAGAATTTTAGCCTGTTGCGATCTCCTTCCACTTTCTCGTTCTGCTTCAGCCGCTTGTCTAGCTATACGCTCACCAAGAACATTCTGAATATCTGTTCCAGCAATTCCAAGGATTTGTCCAGGATCTACTCCAATATCAGGAGCCATTCTGCCATAAATACCACCTTCAATATCTGCCATCAATCCAGCAGTAGCTCTTTGCTGACCAAGAAGATTGCTTGCAAGTTGCAAGTTTACATTCCTTTGTTCTTCACGCAAACGTCCTGCTTGCTGTTCACGAAGAGCAGGATCTAATGTTCTACCAAGTGCAGCAGCCTGACCATAACCAGCTTGGGTAGCATCGCGAGCCTGAAGGAAAGATAGCGGACCCATAAGCCTTTCAGCTTCTACTCCTTGCATCTCAGCCCTGCGAGCAAGTGATTTCATCAATGGGCTTTGTGCTTCACGTACACCTTCTGTAATCTGACCATAAAGGCCAAGAGCAGTCTCTGCCTGTTTCGGAGAAATTTCTCTATTTAATTGGTCAATTGACTGAGCAAATGACCTAACTTGTGGCTCGTATGATAACGCTGTAGGAAGTATTCTTGGAACTTCACCTGCTTCAAAAGCCTGGATTTCATCAAGAGTAAAATAAGGCAAAAGGGCTTCTAAGTTTGAAACATCGAATGTTCCAGTTTCCCCTCTTTCACCTCTTTCACCACGTTCTCCCCGCTCTCCCCGCTCTCCTTGTTCACCTTGTAAGCCTTGTTCGCCTTGTAAACCACGCTCTCCTTGTAAGCCCTGTTCTCCTATTTCTCCACGTTCACCTCGTAGACCTTGCTCACCTTGTAGACCACGTTCTCCTTGTAGACCCATTTCTCCCCTGAGTCCTCTTTCACCACGCTCACCTTGAATGCCTTGCAGCCCCTGAAGCCCTCTTTCTCCTTGAATTCCCTGTAAGCCTTGTAAGCCTTGTAGACCTTGCTCACCTTGTAGACCTTGTAGACCTTGTAGCCCACGTTCACCACGCTCTCCACGTTCTCCTTGAATACCTTGAATGCCTTGTAATCCTTGCTCTCCTCGTTCGCCCTGGATTCCCTGCAAACCTTGCTCTCCTTGTGGACCTTGTTGGTTCCTTAAAGAATCTAAAATTTGTCCAAGGGTAAGACCACCTTGTACAACTTGACTTAAAAGACCATCGCCTTGACTCATTCTGTCATAGGTACTGTCTCCTGTTCCTCCACCATAAATTCCTTGCATATCAATACCCTCTAAATCATCGCCAAAAATATCAGCATCTTCGTATATATTACCAGAAACACCAGTTTGAGTAGTCTGATTGATTCCTCCTCCAATAATTGATGCATCTTCAACATTAAGTCCAGTTTCATAAATAGAATAATCTGTAGAATCGGAGCTACCTGAATCTCCAGTTTTTGGAGGAACGTAAGCATCATCACCTTTTTGAATATATTCTTCAGGAATTGGAAAATCATCTTCAACAAGACCGTAGTCACCAAGAACCCTTCGAATGCTATCACTATCAAGCTGACCAGCAAGAGCAAGCTCATCAAACTTGGCAAGGATTTCTTGCTCTTCCTCCTCGGTGTATAGCCCTTTCTGCCTATCCTCTTCGCCTGGATCTTGATCTGTAACTCCGTTAGACATATTTATAATTATCTTTCTAGTGTAGGGCTACCCAAGCTCCGTTAGCATAACCGTAGAACTTGTTTGCTGTAGTGTTGTAAATCATTTCTCCATTAGCAGGAGAAGATATTGCATTCATCTGCGTGGTAGTCATGCGAGGCAGTATTACACCACCTGTTGTAGATGTTACGGTTAGCGGAGCGGATGGAGCAGTTTCCCCAATGCCGACGTTGCCAAGAGCATCAATCTTTAGTGCTAAAAGATCAGCAGTGCCTGTTTGATTGGGATCAGTGGCAACATAAAACCCATCACCATTATCGTTAGAAGGCACTTCGATGCCAATATGACCAGCTCCAGTTGGAGTTCCGTTAGTCGTAATAATGGCTGCACTTGTAGACCCTCCTACAGAAGATGGCCCAATTGCGTCTGACCCCTTTAAAACAAGGTCATCCAAAACTCCAGCTCCATCTCCTATACGAACATTACCTACAACTTGAAGCTTCTCAACTGGATCAGTAGTTCCAATTCCAACATTACCATCGGAACCAATCCGCATTCTTTCAACCTCTCCTACTTGATAATTGTAAACTCCAATAGCTTGTCCTGCTGAACCAGTCCTGAATGCTATAGCTGACGGCATTGTTGAAGAATTACTAAATGTTCCTTCAGCAATTCCAGCTATAGATGCCGTTCCTAGTATATTTGATTCAGATCCTGATGTGTGGTTTGCACCAAAGTAAATCGATCCTAAATGTTCATTGACAACAGTTGCTCCAGATGTGTTCCAGCTTTCTAGCGATATGCCTCCAGCCGATGCAGGAGAGGTGTTAGTATCTGATCTTTGGCCTCTAACTGTAGCAATTCCTGCTTGTTGGTTTGGATCACTGTTGCGTACTAAAAGACCTACGCCAGTAGCACTAACTTCTAATTCCTCAGATGGAGATGCAGTTCCAATGCCTACTCGGTTATTAGTTGAGTCTACCTTAAGGGTATTAGTGTCTACTGTTAAGTCGCCAGATGCTGTAAGACCAGAGGAACTAATTACAATACGGTTAGACGATCCGTCCTCAGGACGAAATGAATGAGTGCTTGCATCATAAAACGCTTCATTGGCGTATGAAGTATGTAATGCTCCATATAATTCAATGTTTGCACCATCAGTATCTCCACCTTTTAGAATGAGGTTTGCAGTATTTCCAGATTGTTTAACCGACCCATCTACCGAAATATCTCCAGATGCTGTAAGAGTGGTAAAAGATCCAGCAGCTCCAGTAATGCTACCGCTTGTGTTAATTACTACATCGTTTGCTAGCTGGTCGGTTCCAACAGCATCAATAGCAATTTTGCCACTGCTAATGCCTAAGTCCTTAACAATGATTGCTCCACTAGAAAGTTGCGTAGATGTATTATCTACAGCTCCTGATGCAAAAGTAGCATTGCTAACCGAGTTATTTAAAGAACTTGCTGTTACTTGATCTCCGCTAGCAAACGTGTTTCCTGTTGTAAGTACTGCCATTATTCTGCCTTATCTAAACTTCTAAATGTTGTAGCTCCAGCTACCTTCAATGCTCTTAATCTAGGTCTGCCCTTAGTTGTTGTTAATTTAAATTGTAATCCGTAAGCTCGTCTGTTTCCAAATCTGCCTCTCAAAGAGACATCTTCA
>Ga0209645_1001960_pt1 | contig 10021 bp, 14 predicted proteins | sample ETNvirenome_6_30_FD_184070 | JGI IMG/M metagenome (GOLD analysis project Ga0209645, IMG submission 184070) | Marine viral communities from the Pacific Ocean - ETNP_6_30 (SPAdes) (version 2) | ecosystem: Environmental > Aquatic > Marine > Oceanic | place: Pacific Ocean | collected 2013-06-19
GGGGTAGTGGTTCTGCTCCAGGAGGTTCAGGTAATACACCTTCTGTTAGTCCATCTCAAGGTAACAACGGTGGAAACGGAAGTCCAGGAAATGCTTTGGATACTATGAACGCTGGTGGAGGAGGAGGTGCTGCTGCAGTTGGTGGTAATGGAAGTCCCTCAACAGCAGGTGCAGGTGGCGCAGGATCTCCTGTAACATCTATCTTTGGTCCTTCACAACCTTTTTATTTACCAGGCCCTGACGCTGGATTTTTTGCTGGTGGTGGAAGTGGATTTAGATATCCTTCAGGTGGTCTATCTCCTTTACCTCCAATTGCTGGCGGAGTAGGTGGAGGTGGTAATGGAGATTCTAATTCATGTGGTGGTGGAACTGGAGGAACAGCAAATAGTGGTGGCGGAGCTGGTGGTGCACCAACTGGTAGATCAGCAGGTGGAGGTTCAGGAATTGTTGTTATTAAATATAAATTTCAATAGTTGAATGAACAAAATTTATAATATATAATAGGAGATAATTATGGCACACTTTGCAAAACTCGGAGCTAATGGAAAAGTTATTCAAGTATTAACACTTGATAATAAAGATATGCTTAATGCGGATGGTGTTGAAGACGAATCAGTAGGTCAACAATACCTAGAAACACATAATAATTGGCCTGCACAAATGTGGATTCAAACTTCTTACAACACATCAAATAATACACATAACTCTGGTGATAACTCAAAAGCATTTAGAGGTAATTACGCAGGTATAGGTTATGAATGGGACGAAGACAATAATATTTTTTGGCCTCAAAAACCTTATCCATCTTGGGTAAAAGATACAACAATTGCAGATTGGCAATCACCAATAGGTGCCGCACCTGCTTTGACAGAAGAACAAGAACAACAGAATACACCACCTGATGAAAACACTCCAGCTACTCATAGTTGGTATTATAAGTGGAATGAAGAAAACCAAAGTTGGGATTTGACAAACGAATTAGCTTAATATATTTATCATGTTGGTGGCATGCAAAAAATACTTTTAACTGAACAGTCTATTTTTTTTGGTGATGTAGATATGCCTAGAGATTGGGATATTGATAGAGAACAATTATCACAAGATATTCTAAAAACAAATATAAATGAAACACAGTTTCCTTTTTCAAGAAACTGGGATATGTTAAATACATATATTACAGAACACATTAATTTAAATTTTCACATAAATTTAGTTAGTAAACAAACTACAGGTCATATTTTTAAACCAAAAGAAACTTCAACTCCTTTTTTACAAGTTGATCCAGTTGATCTACGTAATTCTCCAGATTATATTTTACTTTATGGTGTTCACGTAAAAGATTGTTTTGTTAAAATTTTTTATGATGACAATAGAAGGAAAGGTAGATCTTGGGATATACCACTATCAAATAATAAATTTATTATGTTTCCTTCAACAAACTTACATTACATAACTAATAAACAAGAAGAAAATTTAAACTTTATACTAAATATTTCGTATGAATATATCTAACTATTATTGGTATTTTAGTGGTGTGCTAACACCTAAATTTTGTGATGATGTAATAGCTTATGCTAATTCACAAAAAGAAGAAATGGCTAGAACTGGTGGATATGGTGATAAAAAATTAAATAAGGAAGAAGTTAAAAATCTACAAAGAAAAAGAAAATCTGATTTAGTATGGTTGAATGATACTTGGATATATAAAGAATTACACCCGTATGTGCACGAAGCAAATAGAAATGCTGGTTGGAATTTTGATTGGGAGAGAAGTGAATCTTGTCAGTTTACAAAATATAAATTAAACCAATATTATGATTGGCATTGTGATAGTTGGGATAAACCATATGATAAACCAGATACACCAGAGCACGGAAAAATTAGAAAACTATCTATGACTTGTCAATTAACAGATGGTTCAGAATATAAAGGTGGTGAATTAGAATTTGATTTTAGAAATTATGATCCACACATGAGAGATGAATTAAAACATAGAATACAATGTAAAGAAATATTACCAAAAGGTTCTATTATTGTATTTCCCTCATTTGTATGGCATAGAGTAAAACCAGTAATAGCTGGCACAAGATACAGTCTTGTTGTTTGGCATTTAGGAAAGCCATTTAGATAATGTATATAAATAATTATTTTAATACGACCATTTGGTCAGAACAAAAACCAGAATTTGTTAAGTCTTTAAATAAAGCAAGTAACAAATATGTAAAAGAAGCAAGAAATAGAAATAAAGCTCACATAAAAAAACATGGTGACTTTGGAATTTCTCACCACTCAACACCACTAACACATGACAATGATTTTTTAGATTTTAGAAATTACATTGGTCAAAAGTCTTGGGAATATTTAGACCATCAGGGTTATGATATGTCACAATATACAACTATGTTTAGTGAGTTGTGGGTACAAGAGTTTGCTAAGAAAGGTGGTGGCCATCACTCTGCACACATACATTGGAACCAACACGTATCTGGTTTTTATTTTTTAAAATGTGGTGATGAAACTTCATATCCTATTTTTCACGAACCACGAACTGGTGCAAGATCTACAAAATTAAAAATGAGACCCAATCAAAATGGTATATGGGGAGGAACAGAATTAGTTCATTTTAAACCTAAGCCAGGAACAATTATTATATTTCCAGGTTTTTTAGAACATGAATTTTCTGTTGATTATGGTTTAAAACCTTTTAGATTTATACATTGGAATATTCAAGCCGTACCTAAAGATATGGCAAAGGATGTCTAATTATATCTTAATATTGAAAAATGTTTTTAATAAAGATGAATGTAATGAAATTATAGATATGTACAAAAACAGTTGTATCGAACCAAAAAATAAATACTTAGGATATTTATATAAAGATATAAATAATTTTAAATATATACAAAAATTATTTAAGATTATAGATAAATACAAACAACAGTTTGAAGAAATTAATTTAACTGCTTCTAAGTGGAAACTAAATAATATTAGATTTAAACATTTTAAGTCAGGCACTAGCTTTAATTCTTGGCACTCAGAACATAACTTAACATACCCTAACCGATTGTTAAGTATTCAAGTTTATTTAAGTGACCATAATTGTGGTACAGAATTTTTTAATGGAAAGGTTGTTAAAAGTGAAATAGGAAAAGTAATTTTATTTCCAGCTTATTTTACTCATACACATAGAGGTCAAGTCTGTCCAGATAACAAGGATAGATTTTTGCTAACTGGTTATTTAGAATTTAACGAAAAGGGTGATTTAGAATAATGTCATTTAAAAAAAATAAATATACAGTAATTCGTAAAGCCATATCAAAAGACCTAGCATCTTTTGTTGCAAATTATTTTTGTATGCAAAAGCAAGTTTATGATACTTGTAAACAGTCGAGATATTTTTCACCATTTGAAACTATCATAGGTTATTATGAAGGTGAGAATGAACAAATTCCAAATACCTATTCTCATTATGCAAATATAGTTATGGAAACATTATTACTTAAATGTCTACCAGATATGGAAAAAGCAACAGGACTTAAATTATATCCTGCATACACATATGCTAGAATATACAAAAAGGGTGATGTTTTAAAAAGACATAAAGATAGATTTAGTTGTGAAATATCTACCACTATGAATTTAGGTGGAGATGCTTGGCCAATATATTTAGAACCATCTGGTAAAGAAGGACTTAAAGGAGTAAAAGTAGATTTAAAGCCTGGAGATATGTTAGTGTATTCTGGATGTGAACTTGAACATTGGAGAAATGCTTTTAAAGGTAAAGAATGCGTACAAGTATTTTTACATTACAATAATGTAAAAACACCTGGTTCTAAAGATAACATGTTTGATAAAAGACCTCATCTTGGTCTTCCTTCTTGGTTTAAGCGATGATATAATATTACGATGGAGGCAGTGGCACCACCAATCACCCCACTGTCTCCTTTGTAATATTAGGAGTATAAATTGCTTGGTATAACCGCCATATCACAATCACCGTTAGCCTCTTTAGGAGGAACTAATGCACAAGTTGCTGTAACAGGTATTCAACTTACTACTGCGCTTGGTGGAGAAAGTGTTACAGGAAATGCAACTGTAAATGTTTCAGGAATTCAAGCTACATTTTCAATTGGTTCAGTTACTCAAGCAATAAATACACCAGTAAATGTAACGGGATCTCAATTAACTTCTAGCATAGGAAGTGTTACAACTGCTGCTGGAGCTAGTGCTTCACCTACAGGTTCTCAATTAAATATATCTCTAGGTACTTATTCTATATCAGCAGATGGAAATGTAAGTGTTGTTGTTACTGAGCATGATATACAAACATCGATAGGAAGTGTTACTACACAAGCGAACGCAGATGTAAGTGTAACTGGTAGTCAAGCTACAATAGGTTTAGGTGAAGAGAGTGTTACAGGAGATGCTAATATATCAGTCTCAGGTATACAAGCTAATTTCTCAATTGGTTCAGTATCATTAGCTATTGGTGCAGATGTAGACGTAACAGGTTCATCATTGCAAATGTCTACTGGATCTGTAGCTGTAACAGCAGATGCAAATGTATCTGTAACAGGAATACAAGCAGCTTTAGCACTTGGAGAAGAAACTATTGATTTAAATACACCAGTTGATGTTACTGGTTCTCAATTAACCACATCTATTGGAAGTGCAGTGGCTGTTCCAGGAGTAGAGGTTGCTGTAACAGGAATGCAATTAACTGGTACTGTAAACAATCCACTTATAATAGCATGGTCAAATGTAGATCCTGATGTAACTAATACATGGACAGAGGTAAATAAAGGTGTAACAAATACTTGGACAGAAGTAAGCAAAGGTGTTTCTAACACTTGGGATGAGGTTGATATAGCAGCATAGAGAGGATATAATACCGACATGGCTTCAACATTTTCAACAGATCTTAAACTAGAACTAATGGCTACTGGTGAAAACGCTGGTACTTGGGGAACTAAAACAAATACAAATTTAAATTTAATTCAACAAGCCATTGCTGGCTTTGAACAAATAACACTATCTTCTGGCGGAACTACTGCATTAGTAATGAGTAATGCGACTTTATCAAATGCTAGAAATATGATAATAAAATTTGCCACTATTACTGCAGGCTCTTCAACAGTTTGTACAATACCAGATAGTATAGAAAAATTTTATATTTTTGATTGTACAGGTGTAAGTAATCCTACAAACTTAACAATTAAAACTGCAAGTGGTACAGGGTTTACTCCTGATGCACAGAAAATTTATGCAGCTTATTCAGACGGAACTAATTTAAATGAAGTATCTTTAGATACACTTGGTGGTACAATAGGAACGGCACAAATGGCTGACGATGCAGTTACCAGTGCCAAAATTGCTGATGATGCAGTAGTGAGTGCAGCTATTGCTGATAATGCTGTTTTGACAGCAAACATCTCAAACGCAAACGTGACCACAGCCAAAATAGCTAATGATGCAGTTACGGCAGCCAAGTTAGAAAGAAAATTTACAATAAGCACGTCTTCTCCATCAGGTGGTAGTGATGGTGATATTTGGTTTAAATATTCAACATAGGATTTTTAATGGCTAATACTTACGGTAAAGTTTCTGGAACTTTCCAAGAAGCAGATGAAGTATATGCTAAAGTATCAGGCACTTGGCAAGAAGTAGATGAAGTGTATGGTAAAGTTTCAGGAGATTGGAAATTAGTATTTAGTGCTTTTGAAGCAACTTCTTTTGCTACCTTATCATCTGGTTCAGGAACATTTACAGTTCCTGATCAAGCAAATGCCATACATATTCAATTTGCAGTAGGAGGTGGGGGAGGTGCATTTCGTGGAGCTGACTACGATAAAGCAGGTGGAGAATCTGCTGGAGGTGGTGGAGGTTCTGGTGCATATATTTCTGATAAAATTTTAACTGTTAGTTCTGGTGAAACAATATCCTATTCAATAGGATCAGGAGGAGCTGCTAATAATTCTATAAGCACACGATATAATGGAAGTTCTAGTGCTGGAACAAACACAACATTATCTGGTTCATCAACAGGAAGTTTATTTACACTTGCAGCTGGTGGAGGAGCTTCAGCATCTGGTGGAGGTGTACAAGGTCCATTAAGATCTAATACAGCGGGTACTGGAGGGGCAGCAACAATATCAGGTAGCTCAGTAACTTCAGGTAATTTTAGAGACACAGATGGAACAACAAAAGCAGTAACAACTAACACATCAGGACCTACGGGAACATTTAATGATAGTGGTAATGGAGTAGCAGGAGCCAATAATGGAAATTGTAGTGGAGACAATTGTCAAATCGGAGGATCTACAGGTGGTGCTTCTTATGATGGTAACGTAGCTGGAGGAGCAGGATCTCCTCAAGGAGGTTCAACAGGGGGATCAGATGGAACTAGAGGATCAGGTGGTGGAGGCGGTGGTGCCCAATACGGAAGTGGAGAGGTTACTGGTCATGGAGGAGATGGTGGAAACGGTGAAATTAAATATAGATTTTTAAAAGTTAATTAGTATATTGCCTTCATGGCAAACATTACCAAGTGGTTTGGTTATCCAATTTATATTACTTCTATTAAAAACTTTAAAGAGATAAACAAAGAAATAATACCAATTATATCTAAAAATATTTCAGCTACAAATTCTCAATATTCACGAACCACGGATATAAAACCAAAAGAATTACAATCTATTGATGACAACTTACATCTAGATAAAAGATTTACAAAATTATTTAAAGAAATTGAAGATGGTATCAGAGGTGCTTTACTTATGCAAAATTATGAAATGGATTTGTTAGATGCTTATATAACAAAATCTTGGGCAACATATTCTACTAAAGATCAATTTATTTCTTATCATAGACATATGAGCAGTCATTATTCTTTTGTATATTATCCTTATGCAGAAGATCAAGGTAATTTATTTTTTTTTGATGATGAAGCACATAAGGTAGGATTAAATATACCTAGAAGAGAACCTTACTTTAATAAATGGGATAATACAAATTATGCAAAAGCAGAGTACCCTGCAGCCACTGGTAATTTAGTTATATTTCCATCTATGATATTTCATGAAACAGGTAAGAATAAAAAAGACAAACCACGCATATCTATATCAGGTGATATAATGATTACAATGAAAGAGGGTTTAAAATCAGAACATAACATACCTTCTCCGTCTACTTGGAAGAAGCTTTAAAATGGTGTAAAATGCAGTATGCCTTTAACAAATGTTCAAATAAGACCAGGACTAAACAAATCAGATACACCGTCAGGTGCTGAAGGCCAATGGATCGATAGTGATTTTGTAAGGTTTAGATATGGTCAACCAGAAAAAATTGGTGGATTTGAAGCAATTGGACAAAAAACAATATCAGGTCCTGCAAGAGCACAACATTGTTGGAATGATTTAGAAGGTAGAAAGTACGCTGCACTTGGTACATCAAAAGCTTTATATATTTATTATGAAGATGCTTTTTACGATATAACACCTTTAGCAACTGCAATAACGGGAGCAACATTTACATCAACTAATGGTTCATCAACAGTTACTGTAAATAAAACTTCACATAATTTAACAGCTGGTGAGTACATTACTTTTACTTCAGTAACTGTACCGGGAGCCACTACTACTCTTAATGGTACGATTAACAATAGTGTTACAACAATAACGCTTACTGATGCTACATCTTTTTCAACATCAGGATCTATAAGAATAGAAGATGAAATAATTACATACACAGGTAAATCTTCAAACGATTTAACAGGATGCACTAGAGGAACAAATGGTACAACTGCTGCGTCTCATGCAGATACAACAGCAGTAAGACAATCAACAGTTACAAGATATAACACAACAGATTTTACAAGTTTAACTTTTGAAATTTTAACAGTTGCTTCAAATTCATTTACAATCACTATGCCAACTTCAGAAACTGGAACAGGTATGTCTGCAGCTGGAGGAGCATCTATAAACCCTTATGAAGAAATAGGACCAACAATTCAAACATATGGATATGGTTGGGGAACAAGCACATGGGGAACCGTTGCATGGGGACAAGGAAGTACTTCAACACAAGTTGTGCTTGATCCCGGTTCATGGTCTTTAGATAATTTTGGACAACAATTAATTGCAACAATTAAAGATGGTAAAACTTTTGTTTGGGATGCAGGAGCTGCAAATCCTTTAGATACAAGAGCAACAATCATGACTGGTGCACCAACTGCATCAAGATTAACTATTGTTTCTGATAGAGATAGACACGTAGTTCATTTTGGTACCGAAACAACGATCGGTAATACATCAACACAAGACCCTATGTTTATTAGATTTAGTGATCAAGAAAACTATAATGTTTATCAACCAACCTCAGTAAACACTGCAGGAACTTTTAGACTTGATACAGGTAACAAAATTGTAGCTGCTGTATCTGGTAAAGACTATAACTTAATATTAACTGATACTGCTGCATACATCATGCAGTTTGTTGGTCCACCATTTACATTCTCTATAAGACAAGTTGGTTCTAATTGTGGATGTATTGGTCAACATGCAGTTGTCTACGCAGATGGTCAAGTATTTTGGATGGGAACAGGAGGAGGTTTTTTTAGATTTGATGGTACAGTAAAACTTTTACCATCTTTGGTAGAAGATTTTGTATTTACAACAACAGGAGATAATGTTGGTGTAAATTATTCTTCAAACGAAATTATATATGCGTCTCATAATTCTTTATTTAATGAAATAGTTTGGTTCTATCCAGCTGGCAAACCTCTTGCAAACCCAGCTACACAAAACAATAGAAGTGTTGTTTATAATTATGTAGAAAATGTTTGGTCTATAATGACATTAGCAAGAAGCACGTATCACGATGCCTCTACATATGATTTACCTTATGCTACTGAATATACAAGCACAGCAACTCCAACAGTTACAAATATAAGTGGAGCTACAAATACATTTGGTGCAAGTAAATATTTTGCACAAGAAACAGGAACAAATATTATAGATCTTGATGGAACAGAAACACCAATTGCAGCATTTATTCAATCTGGTGATTTTGATTTACCTACAGAAGGAGATGGTCAATTCTTATTAAGAATAAGTAGATTTCTTCCTGATTTTAAAAACTTACAAGGCAACGCAATAGTTACAATAGGTTTAAAAGATTTTCCTATTGATGCTAATGCTTCATCACAACTGGGGCCATTTACAATTAATTCATCAACTCAAAAAATTGATACAAGAGCCAGAGGTCGATTAGCTAATTTAAAAGTAGAAAATACTCATAACGATGAAACATGGAGATTTGGAACCTTTAGAGCTGATGTAAATATAGATGGTAGAAGATAATGGCAAAGATTAACGTATATGTACCTGAACCGCCAAAAGAATATACTGAGGAAGGTTTTAGACAAATTAACCAAGCTATATCAACAGTGGAGAATCAATTAAATACAACTTATCAACAAGACTTGAAAAATGAACAAGATGCGTTTAATTACTTTATGTCATGACAATACAATATAAAAATCAAGGATTCAAACAAGCAGACACTAATTTAAACACAGTTTTAACTTGCCCTACAGATGCAACTTTAATTGTGAAAAGTATTTATTGTTCAAACAATGATGCATCTTCAGCTATACAAGTCAATGCAAGTTTAGTGGATACATCAGCATCAAGCACTGAATACGAATTTTTTAGAGATGATTTAGCTGCAAAATCACAAGTCAATGCAACACCACAAGGAATAAATTTAGAAGCTGGTGATTTAATTAAAGTACAAGCAGCAACTGGTAGTAACAAAATACAAGGTGTAATATCTTATGCATTGATAGATAGATCTCAAGAAAATGGCTAGACAAAAATTTGTAAATTTTACACCTAGACCAAAACCAAGAAAACGTCCAAGACGTCATAAAAAAAGACTTTCAAAAAATGAAAAAAGAAGTTATAAGAAATATAATAGACAAGGGAGACCACAATGACAGAACTAGTGAAAATACCTGCAG
>Ga0209645_1001961_pt1 | contig 10020 bp, 9 predicted proteins | sample ETNvirenome_6_30_FD_184070 | JGI IMG/M metagenome (GOLD analysis project Ga0209645, IMG submission 184070) | Marine viral communities from the Pacific Ocean - ETNP_6_30 (SPAdes) (version 2) | ecosystem: Environmental > Aquatic > Marine > Oceanic | place: Pacific Ocean | collected 2013-06-19
TATAAAAGCGGTGCATTAAGTGTTGAGTTTGAAAGTAATACTGGTAATGCAGATTTAACAATCAATTCAGGAACAGATGGTGCAGTTGAAAAATCAAGTCTTATCTTTCAAGATAACAGCACAAGCAAATGGGAGATACTAAAGACAAATGCTGGTGACTTTATGGTGTATGATTATGGTCGAGCAGCAAGTGTGATAGATATAGGTCTTAATGGAAATATGAGTTTAATGGCTAATGGTGGTAATGTCGGCATCGGGACCTCAAGTCCTGATTATCAGCTTGAGTTAGAAAAAGCTGGCGGTGGATTTCTAAGTTTTAAAACCACGGATACGGAATTACAAAATAATGATGTATTAGGTACAATTCAATTTGCTGCTGATGATGCTACTCATAGTGGTATAGACATAGGTGCTCAAATTAAAGTAATAGCTACAGATAATTTTCAAAGTGCTGGAAGTAATGTAGATGCACCAACCCAAATTCAGTTTTTAACAGAAGATAATACTACAAATAATACTTTAGCAACACCTACTATGGTTGTGGGTGGTGATGAAAAATTTGTCGGCATCGGAAATACAAGTCCTCAACATAAACTTGATGTTTACGGAACTGATGATGTCACTATGAGAATTCATAGACCAAGTTCAGGACTCGGTGCTAATGATACTTGTGGTATTGGTTTTTCTCAAAGAAGTGATACAAATACCTCAACTTCAGATGTAAGAGCTGGTATTTTTAGTATATACAACGGTGAAATGTTTCTTGCAACAGAAGCAGGTGGAAATCTAAACAGTAATCCTATCGACCATGCAAGACTATATATAGATGGTGCAGGTCTTGTCGGCATCGGCACAACTAATCCTGGTTGTGAATTAGATATACAAGCAAACGGAGGTCCTCAATTAAGACTAAAAAATCTTAATACCACAAATGCTTCAGAATTGATATTAGATGGTAATAGAACAAGTGATCTAGATAGTGGAGCTATAATTTTTCATAATATTGGAGATAATATTGCCCTAATTACAGCATATAGGTCAGGTGCCAATAATTCTGGTGAATTGAGATTTGGTACTCGTAATGCTGGTAGTTTAGGAGAACACCTTATAATAGATAAAACAGGAAATGTCGGCATCGGAACAGGAACCGCTGATACTTTGTTACATATGTTTGGTGATGATGAAACATTCTTTATAGAACAAGATCCTTTACAAGCTGGTGGTGGTAGATTATTTATATCAGCAGCTGGAGGTGCTGATAATGCCAATTCTGCAAAAGTCCAACTACATAACGCGGGTATGATGTGGGGAAGAACTGATGGTAGTGGTATTAGGATTGGTAGTACCGACACAACACAGGTATGGTTTCGTACTGGTAATGGATATGCAGAATTCAATGGATATATTGATGTAGATAGTTATGTCAGAGCGGGTGATGGTACTAATAGTGATCCTGCTTTTCAATTTAATGGTACAAATGATGGTTTCTTCCACGATACATCTGCTCCAGGTGAAGGTATTAAGTTAATGGTAAATAATGCAAATGAAGCATTATTTGCAAATGGTGGTGACTTTCATGCTGATGGTGATGTTATTTCGAACTCATCGACAATATCCGATTCTGTATTTAAAACAGATGTAACAACGATAGGTTCTGCAGTAGACAAAGTTAAACAATTAAGAGGTGTAAGTTTTAAATGGTTAAAAGGAAAAAGATCGGGTTCAGCTGATCTTGGTGTTATTGCACAAGAGGTTGAACCAGTATTACCTGAGATAGTTAAAACTAGACCATTACCACTATGGCAAGATAAAGATCCAGAAATATCTGGTTCTTTCAAAACAGTCGATTACGAAAAATTAACTGCAGTCTTAATAGAAAGTGTTAAAGAACAACAAACAAAGTTAGAACAACTAGAAGCAGAAATAGAGAAGTTGAAAGGTGGATAAGAAGTGGCCTTACGATACAATCCAAAAATAGTAACAAAAGGTTTGGTTATGAACTTAGACAGTGCAGATAAGAACAGTTATCCTGGTTCGGGTACAACTTGGACAGATTTATGTGGGAATGGTTTTAATGCAACTTTAGGTAGTAGTGTAAGTTTTCAAACAGTTTATGGTGGAGTTCTCAGAACATTAAATTCAGAAACTAATACTAATCAAAAAATAGAGTCTGTTGGTTCTATAAATATTGCAGCATGGAATAAATTTACTTACGAAATATGGTTTAAGAATAATGGTTCACAAGGAAGTGATTGTAGTGCATTTGGTTTTGATAATGGGAGTATTACTGGTTATGGTACTCGATATCAAGGTTCACAAGTTCAAACTTGGATAAATGGAACTTTGGACTTTGGATTAAGTTTCACTGCAGACACAGCAATTCAACAAATAGTAATAACCGGAGATGGACAAACATTTAAGTTGTATAAAAATTCTCTTTTAGCAACAACTCAAACTGCAGATGTAACAAATGCAGGTCCAGATATACAAAGATTTCATATGAATTCAGATTCAAGGACTTCTTCCAACAATGGATACAATGGTGATTATGCAATATGTAGAATGTATAATGAAGTCTTAACACCAACTGAAATAAAACAAAATTACGATGTAAATCGTTCAAGATTCGGAGATTAATTATGGGAGTAGCAAGTAATCCATCAATAGTAACATCAGGCCTCATAGGATTTTACGATGCAGTTGCAACAGGTTCTTCTGCAAGTACCTGGCAGGATTTATCGGGTAATGGTAACGACATAACATTAGCAAATAGTCCAACAATGGGTTCTTATAATCAACAGTCTATTATGCACTTCGAAAAAGATAGTACTCATTATGGAACATTTCCTTCTAACCTTTTTGGTGGACTTTCTGCAATGACAGCTAATTTTTGGGTTAGATTCGAAACTGTTCAATCATCTGCAGCTTATCCATGGCATCAACTATTAACTTTTGAGTCTAATACTTGGATAGCTCAATACGCAGGAAAGATAGGAATAGATTTATCTGATGGTAATTGGTTCGATAGTGGCGGTGGTACTGTTACAGGTGCACAGATAGATGATGGCGGAAGTAATGTAACAACAGGTAAGTGGTATAATCCATGTTTTACTTGGGGTAATACTACTGTCAATTGTTATATGAATGGTGAACATCAGAGGTCTCGAACTACTACAGGAGTAAGTACTTTACAAGATAATGTTAGTACAAAGCAGTTGGGTAACAGAGGTGCAGCTAACACTTTATTTGATGGTGACCTTACTATAGTTCAGTTGTATAATAAAACATTAAGTGATAAAGAAGTTAGACAAAACTTTAATGCATTTAAGGGTAGATTTGGACTATAAAAAAAACATTTTTTTTTGTATTTGAGATATTTATTTAATAGTTATTAATAACCAAATAGGAGTTACAAATGTCAGAAATTAAATTTTCAGAGGAAGAGTTAAAGTCTCTTCAGGATTTAAGTCAAAAATATCAATCAATTCAAGCAGGATTCGGACAAACTAGAGTTCAGAAGATGGTTTTAGAACAACAGATGGATGCTTTAGAAGAAGCAGAATCTAAGTTAGAATCTGATTGGGTTGAAAATCAAGAAACTGAAAGGTCTTTAGTTGCAGAACTTACTGAGAAGTATGGCCCTGGTACACTAAATCCTGAAACAGGAGTTTTCGTACCTACACCACAACCTGAAGCCGAAGCTCAACCAGAAGTTGTAGAAGAATCATAAAAAAACAAAATAAATTTCTAGCGAAATTGTATTTGAGAAAATTAAATTATATTTATATATAATCTAATTTCTAAATTTAAGGAGAAAACACATGGCAGAGAGAATAGTCAGCCCAGGTGTATTTACTCGTGAAAGGGATTTATCTTTCTTACCACAAGGTGTAGCAAATATTGACGCAGTAATTGTAGGTCCGACTCTAAAAGGGCCTTCTTTTGTACCAACTCAAGTTACATCAATGACAGAGTTTGAAAGTGTGTTTGGTTCTTTTTCGAGTGATATCTATACACCATATACCGTTAATGAATACCTACGTTCAGCCGGTTCGGTTAAAGTAGTAAGAGTAGGATATTTAGGTGGTTACAAAGTTTCAGGTTTCAATTTAGTTGTATCAGCATCTAAGGCTGGAACATCAGGTTCTTCAAATGTTCATATGGTAGTCGCAACATTTTTACCAGCAATAAATAATGTTGGTGGTAGTATAAGTGGTTCATTGAGTACTTCAACAGGTATGGCAAATCATCCTATGGTATCTGGTAGTAAGCAGCTTGGAATACGTGGTATACTATCAGGTTCTGCAGAAGCGTCTGCTAGTAATTTTAATCTTACTATAGCTGGTGCAAATGCTACAGCAAGTCTAAGTAATTTAACAATAATGGAATCTGGTACAGGTACTACTTCTAACTTTTTTGCAGATAAGATACCACATAAAGCTACTGCTAAAAAGATAGGTACTACTGATGCTCCAGCTTACATTTACAAACACTTCAGAAGTAACATAAGTGCATCACAAGATCTCATCACACCATCAGCTAGTTTGAAGATTGAAAATTTTGTTGTTGCAAGTGGATATGACTTTACGTCAGGTGCAGAAACTGTAACTGAAAGTAATAATAGTATTGATATTGCTATAACAGGTAATAGTGATGCTACAAATGCAAGAACACCTTACATTCAAGATCAGAATGGTACTAATCTATTCAAAATCTATATGAGAGCAGATGGTACACATACTAATGACTACTTCGTTGTAATAAGAGATGTAAAAAAGCCAACTAATTCTAATTCAAGTCCAGAATTTGCTCAGTTTGGTTTAGCACTATACGACTTAGATTCAAATCTAATAGAAAGGTTCGATAACCTTAATATGGATCCTGAGTCACCAAACTTTATAGCAAAAGTAATTGGAGACCAGTTTCAAAAAGTCGATAATGAAGGTAATGTAACGATGTATGGAAATTATCCTAATCTTGCAAGACATATCAGAATCGGTGATTATGATGAGGAAGCATTTAAGTCAAGTAAGACTTCACAACCAATGGGATTTGCTGCTGTTTTAGATCCAATCAAATCAACCGCACCAGTTCCATCTGCGTCTTTTTCAATTCAGCAGATAGATTACAAATCTGGTGACACAAATACTTATGTAGAGGATGCTCCATATGGATATAAAATTGATGGAAGGTATCATTTAGAATCATCACTTGATACTAATAAAGCATTTCTTTCACCAATTCCTAAATCAGAAACAGCTGGAAACAATATTGCCTTTAGTTTGTTGAATATGAAGGGATTTGGAAGTGATACCACATCTCCATCTCTTACAACATTACAGGAACAAAACACTAACTTTGCTGGTGCTACTGTAAATATTAGTATATCATCATCTATAGCACAGATGAAGTTTGCGGTACCATTCCAACATGGATTTGATGGTATAGATCCAGCCAGAGCATTGAATACTGGTAATTCAATATCATCTACTAATTCAATGGGATTTGATTGTTCAACAACAACCTCTAGTGGTTCAGTTGCTTACAAAAGAGCGATAAATGCAGTGAGTAATCCAGATGAGATAGATATTAATATGGTAGTTACTCCTGGTATGGTGCACAGCTTACATTCACCTGTTACTAATCATGTTATTAATAAGGTAGAATCTAGAGCTGATGCTTTCTATGTAATGGATGGTTCAGGATATAGTGCGAATGTGAACACTGCAGTAAATGATGTAGTAACATTGGATACCAATTATGTTGCTAGTTACTATCCTTGGGTTAAGATAGATGATCCAGGTAGGGCTGGTAATATGGTTTGGGTTCCGCCTTCAGTTGTAATTCCTGGTGTGATAGCATTTACTGATAGAGTAGCACACGAATGGTTCGCACCTGCTGGTTTAAATAGAGGTGGATTGTCAAGTGTAAGAATGGCTAAGAAGAAGTTAACTCATACCGATAGAGATACTCTTTATGACGGTAGAATTAACCCAATCGCAACATTTCCAGGTCAGGGTGTTGTAGTATTTGGTCAGAAAACACTACAGGCTAAACCATCTGCTTTAGATAGAATCAATGTAAGAAGATTATTAATTAGATTGAAGAAGTTCATCGCCTCATCAAGTAGATTCTTAGTATTCGAACAAAATGATTCATCTACAAGATCCAGATTCTTAAATATTGTAAATCCATTTTTGGAATCAGTACAAGCAAATAGTGGTTTGAGTGCATTCAAAGTTGTTATGGATGATTCGAATAATACTCCAGACGTAATTGATAGAAATCAATTAGTAGGACAAATATTCATTCAACCAACGAGAACTGCAGAGTTTATTGTACTTGACTTTACAGTATTACCTACTGGTGCAGCATTTCCTGAATAATAGGAAGTACTAAAAATAAAGGGGAGTTTTACTCCCCTTTTTTTTTATTTTAAAAAACTATGAAAAAACTAAGAATGAAAATAACATTCATTTGAATGATTTTTCAATTTCCTTATATTTATATATGAGAAATAAATTATTAATAGGAGAACTGAAATGCCAGACTTAATCGATCCTTCAGAAATTATGTTCACTCCTTTTGAACCTAAACTAAAAAATAGGTTCATTATGTACATAGAAGGGATTCCTGCATATATAATTAAAAGTGGAAACAGACCACAAATTCAATTTGAAGAAATAGTTTTAGACCATATCAACGTACAAAGATATGTCAAAGGAAAGGGTGTCTGGCAACCATTGGATATAATGTTATACGACCCAATTGTTCCAAGTGGTGCACAATCTGTTATGGAGTGGGTAAGATTGTCACATGAGTCTGTTACTGGTAGAGATGGATATTCAGACTTCTATAAAAAAGATATTACTTTTAATATGTTAGGTCCTGTCGGAGATAAAGTAGAAGAGTGGACACTAAAAGGTGCTTACATTTCAGCAGCTAATTTTGGTACTATTGATTGGTCAGTTAACGAATCAGCAGATATCACTTTGACACTCAGATACGATTACGCAATCCTACAATTCTAAGGAGTTTATATGAGTTTTTTAAGGGAAATGCTTAGCAGTGATGCAAAGATTTCAAGTAAAAGATTTGTCGGTTTTATGGCATTCTTTATGTTAATATGTAGTTGGGGTGCTGATACCTTTTCTGCATTTGAGGTAAAAGATAAGATATTAGAATGTTTTATGTACATTTCAGTCGTTGGATTGGGTGTTACAGCTGCCGAAAAATTTGGTAAAAAATAGTTATAGTTTTTAATTCAATATAGGAGTCAATTATGGCTGAGAACAACTTTCCTACAGAGGTGGTTAGTCTGCCCTCGAAGGGATTACTATATCCAAAGGATAGTCCTCTTTCTAGCGGTGAGGTAGAAATAAAGTACATGACAGCAAGAGAGGAAGATATCCTTACTTCTGCAAATCTTATTAAAAAGGGTATAGTTATAGATAAACTTTTAGAATCACTTATAGTGGATAAATCAATAAAAGTAGATGATTTAATGATTGGTGATAAGAATGCAGTACTGATTGCATCTAGAATTTTGGCTTATGGTAAAGAGTATAAAGTTCAACATTTAGGAAGGGATATAACAGTAGATTTAACAAAATTAAAAGATAGAAAGATAGACGAGAAGTCTATCAAAGATGGTAATTTTTTTGAAATGGAGTTACCTGCAACAAAAAGAAAAATAGGTTTCAAATTGTTAACCGCTGGTGATGAAAAAAAGATTGACAAAGAAATCAAAGGTTTAGAAAAAATCGGTGGAGGAGTTTCTTACACATTAACAACAAGATTTAAACATCAAATAACATCCGTAGATGGAAACCCAGATCAAGCTCATATTAGAAACTTTGTAGATAATGAATTTTTATCTATGGATTCTATAGCTTTCAGAGAGTATGCAGAGAAAGTTACACCTGATGTAGATATGAGATGGGAATATGAAAACGAAGAGGGTGTAAGGAGGAAATTTACGGTCCCAATGACCGTTTCGTTTCTTTGGCCTTCCATTAAGTTATAAAAAAGATATACACGAACAGATATTTCAGATAAGCTTTAATTCTAAGGGCATGTTTTCTTTTACAGAAATATACAACATGCCTATATATCTACGCACATTTTACTTCAAAAGAATTCAAAAACATTATAAACAACAAGCAGATGAGTTAGAAAAAGCTAAGTCGGGAAACTCAATGCCATCGTTTAAAAAGTAACTTTGTTAATATTTATTATTGAATCCAAATACAAATAGCACGGAGATAAGTATGAAAATATCTGATGCAGATAAAACTAGTCTTTTATTTAGATTATTCGATAAGTGGAAGAAAAAAAAGACGAATCAAGTCGCAAAAAAACTCCTAAAGCAAAATCCTCAACTAGAGAAAGATTTAAGAAAATTAGATGATGAGTGGGGAAAGGTATTAAAAAAACTTCAACAAAAACCAGATTTAACAAAAGACTAAGTAAACTATGGCAAAAACAGTAGAAGAACTGACAAGAGAAAAAGAGATTCTCGAAGCACAGGCCTCATTACAAAGAACTATCTATGAAAATGATAATAGGCGTACGACTGCTCTCAAAGAGTCTTTAGCTTTAGAAGAGAAAATTCTTCTTCTCGAAGATAAGATTTACAAAAGGAGTGCCGATGGTATTGCCGATCAGATATCTTTACAAAAGCAAATCGATTCATTAACTGAGGGTTTTACAGGAAAAATTATAGAGCAAATAGGACTGCAAAATCAGGTTAAAACTTTACAAGAATTAAAAGCACGCGGTACTGAAGAAGAAGTTAAAAATGCATCAAAAGTAACTGATATAATTCTTAAAACAGTTGATGGTACTCTTGATCTTGAAGCACTTACAAGACTTTCTGGAGAAAATTTCGGTGAATTAAATCCCATAATAGAACAATTATTGAAAACTCTTAAAAAGACACCTGATTTTGGGAAAAAGGTTGGTATAAACAAACAACTTATGGATGGTGTTGATGATTTAATAGGTGGTTTTTACTCGGTGGGTAAGGCTGCATATGCGGCAACAGGACCAATAGGTGTGATAGTAGCAGGTATACTTGCATTGGCTAGTTATTTAATCGGAGTTGCAAAACAAACACTGGAAGTAAGAAGAGAATTAGGACTTTCTGCCGGAAATGCTATTAGACTATCTTTCCATATGGAAAAGGCGGCTGCACAAACAAAACTTATGGGTGGAGATGCTCAAGTAGCTAAAGATTTAACTAAAGCATTAGCTACAGAATTTGGCACTGTCGGTGAAGCTACTTCCCTTTCTTCAACAAATATCGCGAGATTGGCCACACATCTTGGAGTCGGCGGCTCAGAATCTGCTAAATTACTAAAAGCATTTTCTGATATATCAGGAGAATCATTAAACAACTTATCAAATACTTTAATGTTCGAAGCATCACTTGCAAAATCTGCTGGTATTCCTGTTGCAAAAGTTATGGGGCAGGTCGCATCGAATACTGCATTATTTGCAAGATATGGTGCTGACGGTGCCAACCAACTATTCAGAGCAGCTAGAGCAGCCGCAGATTTAGGAACTAGCTTAGATGTGGTTGAGGGTGTAGCAGATAAGATACTTGATTTGGAAAGTTCTATAGCAGCAGAGTTAGAAGCAGAAATGTTAATAGGAAGAGATATCAATTTGGATAGAGCTAGACAATTGGCCCAAGCAAATGATTTAGAAGGCTTACAACAAGAAATAGTAAATCAGGTTGGTGGTCCTGAAGCATTTGCGAATTTAGGTAGAATCGAGCAGGGTGCTTTGGCTAGTGCATTTGGTTTATCTGTAGAACAAATAAAACCATTTTTATCAGGAGAAAAGACAGGAGGTGTTGGTGACCCTCAAACCGCAGCGATACAACAGATGAATAAAGAATTAGGAATAGCAATAAAAAGTTTAGAAAACGCTGTTATTCAGAGTGGTGGTGATACAACAAAAGCTGTTAACAATGCAACAAAAGATGGTAGTTAATAATGGCACTTAAAGATATAT
>Ga0209645_1001963_pt1 | contig 10016 bp, 5 predicted proteins | sample ETNvirenome_6_30_FD_184070 | JGI IMG/M metagenome (GOLD analysis project Ga0209645, IMG submission 184070) | Marine viral communities from the Pacific Ocean - ETNP_6_30 (SPAdes) (version 2) | ecosystem: Environmental > Aquatic > Marine > Oceanic | place: Pacific Ocean | collected 2013-06-19
ATACAATGTGGTTGTCCAGCAAACCCCTAAGACCAACTCAGCGTTACAACTAGCGCAGGCGTTGCGGGATGGTGTTGGTGTTTATGGTCAGGCAGTCAAAGTGAACCAAAAGAGGGCAGAAGAGGCTGTAGCTTCTATGACCGATGAGGAATATGAAGCCTTTCTTGAAGAGGGTTTAGACCCAGAAGCTAAAAGCCTGTTTGGATACACCAAGCAGTATAACCGTAGTTTGGCTCAGAAGTACTACGCTGAGACTATGCCTAGTAAGCTTCAAGACTTGTCGCTGGAGATGCACAAGAGCTACTATGACTACAAGACGCCAGAGGAATTTGAAGCCGCACTGGACGCCCGTGTAGGAGGACTGTTTGAGGAAGCAGATGAATTACTCGGAGGAAACGTCTTCGGAAACGAAGCAAACCAAGTATTAAAGAATGCTACCACCGCTGACTTTGTTACCAAAGAACGAGCTAAGTTCATTGAGAACCTCCCTACACGACTTAGAGAAATGGCAGTGGACTCCATTACGAGAACCATTGATAATCTTGATGTTGAAAACATCGAAAAAGGACAGTTGTTTACTGCGCTCGATACAGCCTTCACAAATAACCAAGGAGACCTCGGAAACAAGGCGGCTAATGATGCTATCTTTACTGCGTTAGTAAATAAAATAGAGCCTTTAATCTTAAGTAATGACACACAAGACAACGAGTTAGCTCAATCCCTTATTGACTCTATTGGAGACGGGAAAACTTACGAAGGCAGTTCGAGTAAAAAAGTTGGTAGCCAAGATATGTTTGCGACCAGCGAGCGTCAGTTAACTTTAAGTAAACTTGAAGCAGCCCTTGAGGAAAAACGAGGGAAGGAATTTGAACGAGCCCAAAACCGAGTTAAAGGGTCTTTAGCTTCTATTGAGTCTGAAGTAATCCAGATTTTAAATCAGGAGGGGACAGAAGAAGAAGCCGAACAAGTTTTAAGAGATAGAATAACTTCAATTAACGACCCTAAAAGTGAAGACTATGTAACCAATCAATCAGAAAGAGATTTACTTACTTTAGGTATGCAAGAGGTGTTAAATAACACCAAGCTGTTTAAGGATAGCTACCCCACAAATTTCATTGATAATACCTCAGTATTAAAAAGGGAAATTACAGCTAATTTATTTAATAACATCCCCATCCAATATACCAGACCGCTTGATGAAACAGTAGGAGCTAAAAGAGTTCCAACAGGGCTTGGGGTGGATTATATGGAACAAGCCCAGTTTAAGTTGGAAAATCTTTATTTAGACATTTTCAAAAAAATAAGCGGGCTTTCTACGAACGAAGAAAAGCAAACAGAGTTTGTTAGATTAGAGCAAGAATACGTAGTACCAGCTATTAAAGAGTGGACGGATAACTTCTGGAGTAACCCGTCTGTTTCATCTGAAGTAGACGAGGCGACTCAGTTACAAACTATTTTTGATGAAGCGGCTCGCTACAGCGAAGAAGATGCGAATGAATTTAAGAATAACCGACAGGCGTTAGAGGCTATTATAGCTGATGGAGAAGATGCGGACAGGACAGCTGCTCTTACCAGTAGTAATAATGTTCGCGGGGTATTCGCTAAAACTCGCCTAAATAATTATATAAAAGCTCAGAAAAGCAACATGCTTTCTGGAGACGACCTCAATAGAAACTTCAATAATATTCACGATGATTTTCGTGATGGGATACGTCTTGGAAATAAAATAACAGCAGGGACTTTTAGTCATATAGAGAGAACTCTAGCAGCACAGGAATTAGCTTCAAACTATACCGCTACTGGAATATCTAGTAAAGCCCTTCTTTCTGGAATTATACCAAATAACTATAATTCACAGGATGTCACGATAACATATAACTCTTATTTTAGCCAATCGGCTAGTTTCTATAAGTCAAACCCAATGAGCTTTAACGAGTTATTTGACGGTACAGGACTAACTTTTGATAAGTTTCCTATCGTTGTTGATGGGGACATACAAACCACTATTACGTCTGTTGAAGGTTATTTCGGAGCTAAAGACTTGAATATGCTCGATTCCTTTTATGAGGGGCCTTTTGGTAATATAGCGGACAAATATGGAATAAGCTTAGATGCGTTAATGGAACAACAACGCTCTTACTTACAACAAAACAATTTCATTAAATCAGAATAAATTATGGCGTTTGAAGAACTACTAAAGCCTGCCCTGCGTGGGCCACAACCTACCCCTGAAAAACCAGAAGAAAAACCTAATTGGTTAGCGGATACTGCTCTTGGTATCCCGCGCGGTTTAGAAGGAGCAGTGCAAAGCCTCTACGACCTAGCTGACTTTGCTACAGGAGACCGTCTACCTGACTATGACAATCGTTTCCTTGGGCGCTCTAAGACCTTTGGTGGTACGATGTCAGAAGGCATTACGCAGTTCCTTACGGGTTTTATTCCTATTGCAGGACAAGTAAGCAAGGTAGGAAAGTTAAGTAAGATAAGTAAGGCAGGTAAAAAAGTTCTTAACGTAAAGGGAGCTATGGTAGCAGGCGCAGCCGCTGATTTTACCATGTTCCAAGCCCAAGAGGAGCGCCTTAGTAACCTTTTGGAAACCTTCCCTGCACTCAGCAACCCAGTGTCCGAATTTCTCGCTGCTGACGATGATGATGGGGAAATCGAGGGTCGGCTTAAAAATACCCTTGAAGGTTTAGCCATCGGTGGGGTCGTTGACGGGCTTGTTGGTGGCTTGAAAGCTATGAAGCGCATACGTAAAGGGGAGGACGTTAACAGCGTCATTTCCGAGTATAATCAAGCGTATAATGCTGCTGATAACGACGAATTACTTGCTGCTGATTTTGCTTCTTCACAGCAGTTCCGAGACAATATCGACAGAGCTTTTGAAACAGAATATAACGGTAAGATTACCGACGGAAACGCCCCTGTCACTGTCCCTGCATACAGAGCGCTGGAACTCTTTGATGAATCTTATACAGGAGAACTCAAGCCTCTCATAACTTCTATCTTAAAGAACGGGGGTGAGTCTCTCAAAGAGGCCAAGCTTGTCTTCCAAGATAAGATAGAGAAAACCTTTTACGACGATAAAACCCACACCATCGTTATGGGTAAGGGAGGTGAACGAACCTTCGTACACGAGATGGTACACGCGGTTACTACAAAACAGATTCAAAAGGAAGTTCAACTAGGTAAAGGAGGGAAAGCCTCTGATTATAAAGCCCGTCTGGAAGACCTAGTAGCTCAAGGAGGTAACGATTCCGTTGCGGGTCTTGCTGCTACTTACCTGAAGGTCGCTAAAGCTCTCGATATGGAAGAGAGCCTGTTTGGAGCCAATGGCTACGCCAATACAGCAGAAAAACAAAAGTATCAGGGTAAAGCCTATGGTATGTTGGACTTGAATGAGTTCGTTACCGAAGCTTTTACTAACCCCGAGTTTCGTCGTGTCCTAAGTACAATTCCTAGTGAAACTGCACCTAAGAAAAACATGTTCGATGAGTTCATGTTGTCTATTAAGAAGTTACTTAACATCGACCCTGCCCAAGGAAGCGTACTGGATGATGTCTTTAAGTACACTGACGATATTGTACGTGAGCAGGAGACAATGTTTGATGGGAGCTTTGACTACCTAAAGACTCTCGATGAGATGTCAGGGGAAATACAGTCAACTAAAAGTAAAAAGGCTCTTTCAAAACCAGACGACTACTACCTAGACCTTGCCGAGAGTGAGGGCTATGCACAGGCGCGTACCTTAGATGACCGAGGGGACGACTTTACAGTTGAAAAAGGACAAAAAGCTCCAATTTCCGAAGCACAAGCTGATAACCGTATCGCCGTACGTGGTAAAAGCCTAGAACCCTTTAAGATAGAGTTTGGGCGGGCATTTTACGGTAAAGATATATCGGAAGTCCCAGATAGCTACCTTAAGAAAGCCCTAGAGTTTGACAGCGTAAAACTAGAGGTAAAAGAGCGGATTGACTTAGAGTTACAGGCTCGAAACGACAAGACATCTCAAGGCCCAGCTTATGAAGAGTACATCCCAGAAGAAAAGACGCGTTCAAGAAGCAAAGGTGTCGCTGGGCAACTAAAAGCTGCTAAGACGCTTTTGGATTCTGGCCCTAGAACTACCGAGAGCCCAATGACTCTCAGTGAGATTCAAAACCAACGCTCCGACCTGACTGCTAAGGAAATGTATCAGCGTTACCTTCGCAGCCGTAAGGGCGGTAAAGCTACCCGTAATGAAACCTTTAGGGAATACATTGAAAACCGAGGCATTGATAAGACATCCAAGCTTCCTCGGTTGCAGGGTAAATCACAAAGTTCTACAGACGCTATGCGCCGCTCAGGTGCAGCACCGTTTGGACAAGCTGAAGTAGATGATTACATTGAGGAAGCCATTGGAAAAGTAGCACAAAAGCTTAACACTGGTGGCCCCAAGGCTATCCTAAATATGGCTAAGAACATCCGCACCTCTAAGCACGCTTTGGCTTTGATTAGTGGAATAGCGAGAAGCCTCGACGAAAAAGGTGTTAAGGAGACGGTCACCAAGGAACAACTAGTAGAAGAAACACAAGAAATAGCTGACATTCTTGGTGGAGATAAAAACACTTGGGCAGGCGCAGTCGAAAAGCTTCAAGGTGAGGTAAGCCTCAAGAAGTTCCGTAATGCTCAACGAGCTGCAAAGACACTCATGGACTTAATGAGCCGTGATATTGTTGATGCAGCTAAATTAGCTATTGAAGCTCGCAAAAACACTGACCTAAACCTACAGCGACTTGAAACAGAGTTCATCTCGAAATTAGCTCAGTTACAAGAAGTACAACGCCTCTACTCGTTAATGGGTAAAGAGTCAGGCCTTACCCTGTTACAGCGTAACTTCCTTGGAAACGCTAAAGGACGCTATCGCCTCAATGAGAACATTGGGTTCGACTTTGTTGCGGGAGACCCTGAAAGCTACGCAAGGTACAATACGCAGTCCATCGGTGGTCAGAACCCTAAAGACCTTATTAACAAGTTTGCCATGTATGACTCAGACAAAGCCGTACAGAAAGGCTCGGAAACTTTAGCCAATGGAGGCGAGCTAACCAAGAATGTTCTTAAAGGAACTACGGGTGTCTTCGGAAGTAAGCTGGGTCGTATGACTATGGAGTACTGGATGAACTCACTACTCTCTGGGCCTACAACTCAGGTAGTTAACACCGTGGGTAGTGGACTCACAACAGCGCTCCGTATGGGAGAAATGTTGATGGGTTCTATTATGTCTGGAGACAGCGAAACACGCCGAGCTATCCTACAGTACGCCTTCAACATGGAAACAATCGCTGAGGCGTTCAGGTTTGCAGGGAAGGCGTGGAAAATCAACGACTCTGTTCTTGTTCAAGGTTCCCGTCAGTTTGATGACCAAATCAGACGTCAGGAGGCTATCCAAAGCGACCGAGGGGACACTATCGGAGACGCCATCAACTTAATTGGTAAAGGCGTTCGCTTACCTAGTCGTGGTCTTATGACGGTGGATGAGTTCTTCAAGCAGCTCAACTACCGTATGTATGCGCGTACCAACATTGCTATGGAAGCTCTTAATAAGAACCCTGACCTAACAGGTAAAGAACTAGCCGCTGTTGTTGAGGAGACGTTCCAAAAATACATCACTGATGGAGGACGAGCTTACAACGAAGGAAACCTGTACTTAGATGCAGTGGAGAAGGTTAAAGGCGATAATATTGATTATGGTGTAGACCAAGCAGTAATGATTCAAAATGAGATGGCGCGTAATCCATTCGACCCATCTCGGAGTGCGCTGGCTGATGCCGCCAAGCTCTACGCTGAGACTAACACCTTTACCAATGAAATTGCTAACGATACTGTCGTGGGTACTTTGGGTAACCTCGTTGGTTCGGCTAAGGAGAAGCTCCCAGTATTTAACTTCGTTGTCCCCTTTGTTCGGACGCCTACCAACATCCTAAAGTTCTCCCTAGACAGAACACCTGTTGGTTTGGCTTCAGAGCTTTTAATGCGGCGCAAGCAGTTGACGTCAGGGCTTAATAGTTCTGACCCAATGGAACGCGCATTAACACGCGGTAAGATTGCTACAGGCGTAGCCTTTAGCTCCGCTATGCTCTGGTATGCTATGTCGAATAAGGACTTCATCACAGGTGGAGGCCCAGAAAGCAAGGAAGAGAAAGACATCCTTAAGAACGCAGGGTGGCAGCCTTACTCGTTCAAGGTGGGGGACACTTACGTCAGTTACCAACGACTAGACCCTATTGCTACAATTATTGGCCTCTTCGCTGATATGGCTGAGTTTGACACGTATCACGACATGGACGGAAGCGCCGCAGGTAACTTGTTCTCTATGGTAGCCCTATCGTTCACACAGAACGTCACTAACAAGTCCTATGTTAAAGGCTTAGATTCACTGTTAAACGCGCTACGTGACCCCGCAGAAAACTCAAAGGCTCTGTTGGGTAACACTGTGGGTGGCTTCATGCCTACCTTCTTTACGCAGTTACAGAACGGAGGCTCAGAGCGTACCCTGCGTGAAACACGTAACATCATGGATTATTTCGTCCGTCGCTCGCCTGCGTCTAAAGCACTTCCTGCTAAACGAAACTTCCTCGGAGAAAAAGCTACAGTCAAAAACCCTCCTATGGGGTTAGGTATTGTGAATCCGCTGTACTTCTCAGCAGCCAGTGACGACGCTTTAGACCAAGAGTTGGTGTCGTTGATGCACGGCTTTAACAAACCCCAAAGTAAGATGCTTGGAGCCATTGAGCTAAAAGACATCTATAATGAAGAGGGACGTCAAGCATATGACGTGTGGCTCGAAAACACGAGCTCAACGAAGATAAATGGTAGAACTCTGCGTCAACAACTCTCAAAACTAGTTAAGAGTAGAGAGTATCAAGAGCTTCCCGCGCAGTCCAATAGCGACATTGGAGAGAAGTCACCTCGTATCAGAGCAATCAACGGGTGGCTCAAAGCCTACCGAGCGAAAGCTAAGGAGGAGATGTTACAACAGTTCCCAGACTTACAACAATCTGTAGACCAACTAATCCAACAAAAGCATCAATATAGACTGCTCCAATAAAATGCACTCCCAACATTTAACCCCCGCCGTAGGGGTCACAGGACTCCTCGGCACTTTAACCCTCGAAAGTGTAAACACTACGGTAGCCATAGCGGTGGGTCTCCTGACCCTCGTTTGGTTAACAATTAAAATCTTTAAGGAATTTACCGATGAGTGAAAAAACCGACAAACTACAGGTGCTCCAAGATATGCTCATCAACGAGTTTATCGAGCGCATCCAAGCAGGCGCAGCGACGCCTAGTGACCTTAATGCAGCCCGTCAGTTACTCAAAGACAACGGAATCCACGCACAGGTCACCAACGAAAACCCACTAGGTAACCTTGTAGATATGTTGCCGTTCCGAGACGACGCTGAGAACATCGTACTTGCAGCAAATGAGAAACTATAAGAAAGAATACGAAAACTACCATTCCAAGCCTGAGCAACGAGCTCGACGCAGTAGTCGAAACAAAGCGCGACGCCTAGCTGTCAAGAAGTACGGCAAGGCAGCCCTCAAGGGTAAAGATGTTGACCACAAAGACCGCAATCCACACAATAACAGTCGGAGTAACCTGCGGATTCAGAGTAAGTCAACTAATCGTTCCCGCAATAAATAATGGAAGAACTCAAAGACTTTAGGAACTTTTTGTTCCTTATCTGGAAGCACCTAAACCTCCCAGAACCAACAGCCATCCAGTATGAGATTGCTGACTTTATGCAGCACGGCCCCAAGCGGGGTATCATCGAGGGTTTCCGTGGTGTTGGTAAGTCTTGGATTTGTTCGGCTTTTGTGGTTCACCAGTTGTTCCTAGACCCTACTAAGAACATCTTGGTGGTCTCTGCTAGTAAGACCCGTGCTGATGACTTCAGTACCTTTACACTTAGGCTTATCCACGAAATACCGTTTCTTTCACACCTAAAACCGACTGATAAGCAGCGGTTCTCAAAAATTAGTTTCGACGTCGGGCCTGCGCCCGCGTCTCACGCTCCGTCGGTCAAATCGCTGGGTATAACCAGTCAGCTAACAGGGTCTCGTGCTGACATCATTGTTGGGGATGACATTGAGGTTCCAACAAACTCAGCTACGCAGACCATGCGAGAGAAGTTGAGCGAACAGGTCAAGGAGTTCGACGCTATCCTCAAGCCTCTCGATGACGCTAAGATTCTTTTCCTAGGTACTCCTCAGTGTGAGGACAGTATCTACAATAAGCTACAAGAACGTGACTACAGAGCCCGTATATGGCCTGCTAAATATGTCACCCCTCAGACGAACGAAAAGGGCTATAACAGTACCGTGAGTGGTCTCTGCGTGGACGCTGAGAAAGAGAACAAGTCCACAGAGCCCATTCGGTTCTCCGATATTGACCTGTTGGAACGAGAGATGTCCTATGGTCGCTCAGGGTTTGCCATGCAGTTCATGCTGGATACACGCCTCAGTGACGCCGATAGACACCCCTTGAAGCTCAATGACCTCATCGTAATGGACATAGACCGAGAGGTCGCCCCAGAGAAGCTGGTGTGGGCTCAGGCTCCAGACCTAGTGTGGGACGGGAGTGTACCCAATGTGGGATTCAGTGGAGACAGATATTATCGACCCTTTCAGGCTGTTGGTGACCATATACCTTTTACTGGCTCAGTGTTAGCTATTGACCCTAGTGGTCGTGGTAAGGACGAGACGGGATACGCAGTAGTCAAGATGCTTAACGGTATGTTGTTCGTCCCAGAAGCTGGGGGTTTACAAGGAGGGTACAGCGAGGAAACCCTGAAGTCCCTCGCAATGATTGCTAAGACCCATCAGGTCAACTACGTAATCACTGAGTCTAACTTTGGTGACGGTATGTTCACTGAAATCTTCAAACCTATCCTTGGTAAAGTACATCCTTGTTCGATTGAAGAAGTCAGACACAATATCCAGAAAGAAAAGCGGATTATTGACACCCTAGAACCCATAATGAACCAACATAGGCTCATTGTTAGCCCAGAGGTCATTAGGAAAGACTTTGAGACAGCCCAAGGTTACCCACCTGAGCTACAACTACGTTACCAACTGATGTACCAAATGTCCCGTATAACAAGGGATAGAGGTGCTATTACACATGATGACCGCCTTGATGCACTAAGTATTGGGGTGAACTACTGGGTCGAACAAATGGCTCAGGATATGGACACTAAAATTAAAGATAGAAAGGCAGAACTCATCAACGAGGAGCTACAAAAGTTCTCTGATGCCTATTACAGGCGTTCTAAGGGGTCAAATAGCTCGTTACGTTGGGTTTGAATGGTATGACTCCCTTAGAACAAGCAAGAGCCATATTGGGCGAATATTACAAGAATTATGTGGTCATTGTTCAGGACTATGACAACCCTACGTCCTATGATGTAACATTTAGTGACCCCTACGCAGCTATGGGTCTCCTAGATTGTGCGAACAACTACCATCAAACATACCTAAATGTGGAAAGTAACCTTGTTGAAGAGGAATGGGTGTGGGAAGATGACGATGGAGAAGAAGATTAAGGACTAATATGGGGGAGTCCCTACTTATAGTTAACTAATAGTTAAACTAAAGTCCTATAGTTAGACTTATATAGGGTATATATATGTAAATATATAGATAAATAACTAAGTGTTACTATGAGTTAACCTTGGTTACACCACAGGTAATCTTAATGTACACCAAAGGTACGTCAAGCTTAATGTTTTGTTGACCTGTTTAATTGATGTTTGACACAACCCTAGTGGCTCCCAGTATACCTTTTATACATCTGTATTGTGTATGTGTGTGATGTGTGCCTCCCACTGGGTTAACTCTCGGTGGGGGGCCTTATTGTTTATAGGGGTAACCCTAGGTTTTGGTGCAAAAATGTGAGAGGGTATATACGATGAGTGTCGCGCTCATTTCCCCCTAGCACCCCCTAAATGTCAGCAAATTGTCACCAAAGGACTATCATT
>Ga0209645_1001964_pt1 | contig 10015 bp, 10 predicted proteins | sample ETNvirenome_6_30_FD_184070 | JGI IMG/M metagenome (GOLD analysis project Ga0209645, IMG submission 184070) | Marine viral communities from the Pacific Ocean - ETNP_6_30 (SPAdes) (version 2) | ecosystem: Environmental > Aquatic > Marine > Oceanic | place: Pacific Ocean | collected 2013-06-19
CCTTCGGGTAGGCAGATCGATCGCTTTCCAGATATCAACATTGCTTCCCACCCTTTGTCTCTAGCACCGTCTAGAGAAGAAACTATGTTCTTAGAGTTTCCTGACCCAGACAAGCCAATTACAGAAACTTTAACATTTTTCTTCTTTGCAAATGTAGACTCAATTTTATCGAACCATCTCGTAAAAATATTGTTATACCCATAATCGTTAGCAACAGAAGAAAAATAGCTTAAGCTATCCATTGCAATAAAGAACTTGTCAGTAAGTCGAGTAAGGTCAGATGCTGCATGCGATGCAATTGAATAATTGCCTCCGTTCCCTGTGACAATAATGATATCACTCTTTTTTATCATCTTCACAAGATCTTTGTACTCTTGCGCGTTTACTGAGTCATCAAACTTCTGCTGTATGTTTTCAAATATATCTTCCATGTTCTTACTAAAACTCCTTATTTTTTATCTTTCGAGCAACTTCTTCAGCTATTGGACAATTTCCAGTGATACCTCTACGCTTATAAACAGGCTGATTGTATACCACTTCTGGATAGTGACCTTGCTCCGGGCCTCGCAATCCAAGTTCTGCTCGAATACCTGTCATATGAATTTTCATTTGCTCTAGTGCCATTAAGCACAAGGGTTCAGCCAGCCTAAAATTAAATCCTATGTACTCGTGATTATACTTGCCTACTTGCCCTTGATCACAAATAGATCTAATCTTTTTAGCGTCGAGCCTAGAGTTCTTTGGTATGCAAATCATACCACCTTCAAAAGTTGAAATATTTTTTGTTTTGTAGAAAGAAAATGTTCCTGCATCTGATAACATTCCTGCATACTTTCCGCAATGGCACTCAGCACCAAAAGCCTGCGCAGTGTCTTCAATTACGACCAAATTATGCTTTTCTGCAATTTCATTAATTCTATCCATGTCGCAGACTCTACCATAAAGATGAACAGGAAGTATCGCTTTAGTCTTCTCTGTGATCGCCTGTTCAATCTTTCCAGGGTCTATGAGTAAAGTATCAGGGTCAATATCTACAAACACAGGAGTAGCTCCTGCAATCACTATCGCATTGGCTGTCGCAACGAATGTAAAAGGGGTTGTGATTACTTCATCTCCCTCTTTTAAGTCCAGTGACCATAGCGGTGCAATAAGAGCGCTAGTACCATTATTAACTGCAATACAATCTTCTAAATCAAATCTTTCTTTAACGTAGTTTTCGAATATGTTTCTTACGACAACAGGCATTACTTTCTCCTTAAAAATTTTGCTGGATTTCCTACAACAACAGTAGATGGCTCAACATCTCTTGTGACAACAGAGCCGGCGCCCACCAAAGCATTTTCACCAATAATATTGCCACAAACTATTGTAGCATTTGCACCAATACTGCAGCCATCTTTAAAATAAGTCTGTCTAAAGCGATCTCTCCAGTCACCTGACGCTTTTGGGTTGATGTCGTTTGTTGTTATAACGTTTGGCCCTATAAAGACATTATTCCCAATTAGAACACCCTCATATAGAAGAGAATGATTCTGGACTTTGCAATTGTTTCCAATTCTTACGTTATTTCCAACATGTACTCCTTCTCCAATTACACAATCATTCCCAATTTTGACACCAGACATAATATGGGTAAAAGCCCAAATTTTTGTCCCTGATCCAATTGAAACTCCGTCTTCTATTATCGCAGTTTCATGCACATAATAGTCTTCTTTTTCTTTCATAGCATCCTCTTTTTAATAAAAACTATAAAGTATATTTGTAATTTACAAACTTCTGGAGTGCTTCGTGGTAAACTTTATTAGAAAATTTTTGAGGACCTTTAGCAAACCAAATTTTATTTCCTGTTGTCAAGCTAGTATCACAAAATGGATTTTTAGATCTCGGTAAGCTAAGACCTGTTTCTTTTGTCACTGTACTGCCGGAGAGAAGATCATCAACGTAAGCTTTGACAAAAAGATTCATGTCGGAAAATTTTGTGTTTATTGAATCCGTGTTTTCTATTAAAATTTTCCATTTTTCAAGTATTGAAGTGACCTCTTTAGTTCTTCTAAAGGCATGTGTACCCAATAAAACTACCTTGCCTGTTGTTTGAGGTAGAATGTCATCTATAGAAATGTTATGGTCTCTTACTAAGTCTCTAATATCTTCTATGCAGTGCACTGTTTGCGGTGACTGTGTAAAAATATTATTCTTTTCTCTCTCCATGAAAACAAAATCATGATTATCTAATAGGTTAGAAATATAGTCAAGTTTTGAAAAGACGACTCCGTTTGCACCAAACGTACAAAGCTTTCCTGTGGGAGAGCTTTCTAAAAGATTGAGAAAAAGACGAGGCCTAAAGTTTCTATAAAACTGAACTTTGCCGTTGTCAGCGTCAGGATTTAGTGTCTTGTTATCTATTACATTAAAGTCACTTTGATCAGAAGAGTACATTTTTATAAAGTCTATTTGAGAGTCATTCTTGTAGATTTCTCTTACTTTTTCTTCCTGTTCTTTGTTAAAATCAAGCAAGCACAAGTGTATCTTGTTACTATTCTCATGATATCTTATGCTTCCTATTAGTCCTCTAGCAAATACAAAATATTTTGGATCACACCACGTTAAAATTTCCACTTAAGAAACCTCATTAAGTGCTGTAATGGCATCAAAGACACTGCACCCCGAAGGAGCTTCTCCTGATACAAACCGCTTGAACTGAAGAAGCTCTTCATAGAGAGGCTCTCTTTTTTCAACGTGTATTTTTTGAATGTCTCCTGTGTATGATATAAAATTAATTTCTTGTTTAATGTAATCCATACAATACTTTCCTTCATTGCATACCAATTCAAGATTCCTAATTTTTTCTGGTTCTATCCAAGAAGCTTCTGCCACAAGAGTAGTGCGTTCTTTATTTTCATAGGTCGCTACAAGAATAGCATGGTCTGTTTTTCCATCTTTTCTAGTTTGATTTTTCACAATATGTCTACTAGATTGAGGTGAGTTTAGTAAGAAATTTGCAACATCGACATCGTGGACTAACAAGTCTAAATTAACAAACTGAGAAGATCTAGCAATGAAATTGCCTAAACGCTTAGTCCTTATCGCGTTGATGCCTGTTATCTTCTTACTGTCAATCATTTGCTTAAGCATTCTAACCGCCGGGTTAAATCTTTCAATGTGACCTACAAATATATTGTCAGCGTAATTGTATAGGAGTTCAGCCTTCTTAATATCGTCATCAATGGGTTTTTCTATGAGAAGCTTTATGTTGCTATTTGCTTTTAATAAATTAATAGCAATATCAGAATGCTTGTGGCTTGGAGCACAAATTATTGCAGCGTCCATGTTAGGAACATTATTCATAAACTCTTCGAGGTTGTCAACACCTTTATGTTCAGGATCATACAACCAAGTTAAGTTAAAATCGCTATACTCGCTCTCAAGTTTTCGACAAACTCTTAAGTGATTTCTGCCCATGTTTCCGAGGCCACACAAACCTATTTCCATGTTATTCTCTCTCTAGTAAAAAGCTTCTGACAATTTTCTTACTGTTCCCCTCTACATTCTCTCTGCAGGCAAATTCTAAAAGATGCTGATTACTAATTGGGCCGTAAATAGCTCTTTCAAAGCCATCTGTAGGGACAACTTGAAGCGGTTCATATCCTGCATCAACAAATCTTTTAGGTCTGGGAACAGGAGTTGATACGACGTACTTTGTTGAAAAACCCAACTTAAAATACTCTTCAAGTATTTTTTCAAAATCATTTTCAGCATCATAAAAATGAGGGTGAACTTCTAAAAGAAATTTTGTATTTCCAGCATTTTTTGAAAAGTAGTCTAGTCCACCCTCAAAGACTTTTACTTCATGTCCTTCGATATCCATTTTTATAAAGTTAGGGTATCGACGGTCTTGCAAGAAAGTATTCAAAGACTCGCACTTGACATTGATACTCTTTGTTGAATGCTTTGTTTTTTGAACTGAGCTTAAATTTGACTTATCACTTTGCCAAAATTCTATTTCACCTGATTTATCAGATATCGCAATGGGATGAATCTCTGTTCTATCCATAAAATTATTCATTTTAAGATTTTCTGTTAGAATGTCAACGTTCCAAGGGTCTGGTTCAATTGCATAAACTTTGCCTGCCGGTCCAGCACGCTGGCACATGTAGAGTGTTGTGTATCCTATGTTTGAACCTAAGTCAATGCACGTGTCACCTTCTTTTATGCTGGTATATAGAATTGTCATAAAGGCTCTTTCTCGAACACCTACATGGTACAGCACCGGGCTTATCCCGCCAGAAGCTAAGTCCAAAACCATCATAAAGTCACCGACTTGTTTTGTAACTCGCTGGGACTGCTGACCTTCCTGATTATTCTCTCCTGGTTTTTTACCAAAACTTATCTCATTAAAACTCACTTAAAACCTCGCTTATGTCAATTGTTTTCATTTTTTTAGATAGCAAACTTGTTGGCGAAAGATTGATTGCTTCTTGGCCATTATACGCCAAATACTCAGGAAGATAATCTTTCATGTGCATTGTTGGGTGAGGATCGTCTATGCTTCTTTCGTCAGGTTTACAAGACTTAACTATGTCTTCCATTTGAATATCAGAATAATCTTTATTTTCTGACCAAAAGTATCTTGAATCATTCATGTCGACGCCTAAGAAATAAATCTTATCATATCCCATTCTTGACATGATATCGGCAATAACAGTTATGCTGGCATTGCAGCTAACTGATACATTTTCGGGGTCTGGGTTGTACTTTCCATGGTCTTCTTTTCTATAGACTTTTGGGTATAGGTTGAAATTTAAGTGTGGATAGTCGTTTGGAGAAACATAATTAAGAATATAACTTCTTGTCTGGTCAATAATCCAGTTAACATCTTGATACACATCTTTTCTCTCATGAGCTAACCGGTGGATTAGTGGCCCGTTTCTATGATGCTTTATTTCAACATGATAAAAGTCAGGAATAATTCGCTTATGAACCATAAAGTTATTTGAAACCCAGACATCAAAATTATTTTGAATCAACTTTTCTTGTTCTATTGTAAGACTGTTTATTGAAGCTCCGCACCCAAGAAAAAAAGCAGAGTTGTGCTTTTTCTTTAAGCTCTTAAACGTGCTAACTGTTATCTGTGACACTCATCACCTCTTTAAAAACTTGATAATATCTTTTTGCACAATGGTCTATTCCGACAATTTCTTCTTTTGATGATATCTCTAAGTAGCTATTGAAATCCAGCTGTGGTGGTTTATAAAGCGGAATTGGAGAGAAATCCCAAGGTTTATCTAAGATAATTGTGCCTCTATTGACTAACTCTTTTGTTCCACCTGAAGAAGCACATACAATGTGACAGCCACATGCTATAGCATCAACAACAACATTTGGACAGTGGTCTAAATAAGAAAGATGAACAAATGTGGATGATCTTTTATAGAGCGCTAGGAGGGAAGGATAGTCTAAAGGCCCTAAATAAAAAACTCGCTTACCCATCAAATCTTTTACCTCTGATAGGTCATCGTCAGTTACACCGGAGCCGGCGATTGCGAATACAGCATGATCATCAGCAGCTTCCAAAAAATATCGAATGTTTTCTTTTAGCCTTTTGTGAGGCCTCCATGAAGATGCTGAACTCCAAACCTCTGTGCCTTCTGGAAATGTTCTATCCCAGTATCTTGAATTTATTGTTTTTATTAAGTCTAAGTCAGCTGCGTTTCTAATAACATGGCCATTCTTGTGCTTGCCAAACCATTTTTCTATTAATTCTTTATTGAAGTCTGATTGATATACTACAGCATCTGCGTTTTTATAAGAGTAAAGTATTGGCTTGTTTTGTGTCTCATAGCTTTGTTCAGAATTAAAATATATGCCGTCGAGCCTTAAAACCATAGGCTTTACTTTTTCTTGCTGTTGCTGTATCAGGCAAAACTCTACATCTGATTCTTGTGATGATCCGGCGGCAGACACTAGATTTTCTTTCATAAGATAACTAAACAGTTGACGAGTAAATTTATTTGGTCCGCTATTAGAGCGATAATCAAAGTTATGAGCAAAGATCTTCATTTACTTCAAATAGCCTCTCGCCCTGACTAGCCTTACAGTGTCCAGTTGAATTTTTTCATTCCAGTCTCTTGTCTTTATGGAGCTAGAATTAATTCTGTATAGATAACAAACTTCATTTAAAAACTTTTTCTTTCTACTTAAATAAAGCAAAGGTAGATATAGTGCCTGATCATAACCCCTTACAAACCAATTACCACTCAAGTCTTTGAAATTATCATCAATTATATTGCTTAAAACAGAAGCTCTCCAGGTTTTTAGATGAGATGAACACCATTCATACTGGTACGGATTGACATTTTCAGGAATTGATTTTGAGATGTTCATTCCATTTATATCCCATTTATGTGCTGTCCACACAGTGTCGGTTTCTTCATCATAAGCTTTCAACAAAAAGTCAACTGTGTTATCATTACACAGGCTATCGTCAGCATCTAAATTTGCAATAATTACCTGGTCGTCATGTTGATAGGTTCTTGCTACATCAACAACATTTCTAAGAGCCCATTTTTTCTCTGTGTTTTTTATGAGTGTTATTCTTTCATCGGGGCCTGAGCAATGATTGACCATAAAAATACTGTCATCACCAGACATATCATCTACAAAAACAGCTTCCCAGTTTTCATTTGTTTGACTTTTTAGAGAGTTAATTAAAGACTCAACATGCTGTGATGCATTGTACATCGGTATTACAAATACTACTTTTTTCACTTATGCTCCTGACTTATTAAGTTTTGTTTTACTAGACTCTTTAAGCATATTCAAAGAGTTTAAAATTTTATCTCTTTGGAATTCTAATTCTTGTGCAACAGAAAGTACAAGCCTGGCCTCTTCTTCTATGCTTAAATACAGATTTAAATTTGCATTGAAAGGGTTTTCGCTTAGCTCACCATGAGCCTGTGCTAGCTTCTGATAAAAAGACTTAGTTCTTCTCATTAAGTCTTCACATTTTATATTAAACTGTCTCTGATTGTCTATAAAAATTTGTTGTAATTCTACAAATGGCTCATAACCTTCTTGGCTCATGTTTTTAACCCTCTCTCTTGCTAATCCAATCTTTCATAATTGACGGGTGTGAATTTTCAATTTCTATCCACGGTGTTGGCTTATCAAAATTAACTCTGGTGTGAAAAATCCAACCTCCCATTTCATTTTTTAATCGCAAAGCCAGGTCGGTTATTTCTTGATCGCTAACTTCCGACCATGGTTTATTAAAAAATTTATTGTTTTCTGCTGTATCCTCTACTTCTTTATTGAATATTGAAGACCAGTGCTTGCTCCAGTAATTCTTATATGTGTGTATTTTTCTGTTAATATCAAACCAAGAGTAGTGTCTAATAGATGGCAATTGCTCAAAAACTTGTTTCATATAGTTACTGTAGGCGTTGTATGCTTCTTTGTTTTCTCGATTGCTCAACACTTCAATTCTAACTTGATGAAGCTGTGGTGTGTAAAAATTCATATCAGGAACCGGCTCATATGTATTCATGAAAACATAATCACACCCATCTGAACCCAATGAATACAACTCTCCATTTTCGTCATACGCTCTTTGCTTGGCTGGGATATCATGCGTTATTTGTGGATTATTCCTACTCAACCTCCACTTCCAGGGTGTTGCATCCACTCTTATTTTCTCACTTCCGCCCCAGTATTCAATGACAGGAAGCGAAACTAAGTTGCAAGGCTTTGGCATCTGCTTGACTAGTGATTTAATTTTATCATAATCGTCTTCATGAATAACTTCATCAATGTCTTGTTGCCAACACCACTCACTGGAACAAAGTGATCTAGCAACAGCTTTTTGCTGACCGTCGAATAAAGCAAATCTTTTTGCGTCCCAGTCTCTTTTTACTTGGTGCACTTTTAATCTGCCGTCCCCTTGCATAGCTGACATTGTTTGTAGTTCTTCCCAGGTTCCATCGGTTGAACCACCATCAACAACAATGACTTCATCGCAGAAACCTAAGAGAGAAATAATAGATTCTCTCCATGGATAGTCGCTATCAATTACATTTTTTGTAGTGGTATAGCCACTCAATTTTACTTCTCTTTCAGCAAATTCTGTTATTCTATTCCAAAATCTATTATGACCGTCAAGAAGATAAGACTGTACTTCGTCAATTGTTCCTGACCACCAATCCTCTGTTGAATGCTGAACGTTATCATTGACTATTAATTCTAAACCTAGAAGCTTAGCTTCTATTACTGTTCTTGGGCAAGTATCTCCACCAAGAGGTAAGAAAGCCAGGCCGTTGAACTCTGATAGCCTTCTAAGCATATCTTGGTATGATAGTCCGGATAGCAACTCGTAATCAATCTGTCGTTCATCTAGATGGCTTTTGGTATCTGCAACACCTTTAATCCAGGAATTAGAATTGACAATTGCATATTTTGAATTGTGTCCATTTTTTTCTCTTGCTAGTCTGAGTTTTTCAATGTGATCAAAGTCGTCTACAGTAAAAATTGAACTTAAGACTGTTGTTTCTGTATCTTTTAAAAAAGCAAAATTGCTTTCATATCTTTCTTTTTGCTGAGCTGACATCCAAAAAATATGTTCTGCTCCGGCGAGGAAGGCAGAAACTAGCTTGCCATGTTGAGTATCTCTGCAGTCACACGGTTTGGATTCTGTTGCTTCGTGAAGCTCAACTGATCTGTATCTGCAAAATTTATAATCATATTCTACAACAAAGTAGTGACAATTAGCAACAATTGCTGGAAGAGCTTGAAAAGCTATTTGAGAAAAATTAAAAAAGACCCAAAGCTTTTGGCTTCCTTTGCCTATTGTTTCTTGATTAACTTCTGAACTCTTGAGCTTATAGACTTTATACGGACTTGTCGATGCTAGGGCATCGGTAGATAGTTCAGCACCGCCTAAGTACTCGTCACTAAACATATCAGAAACGAAAATAACGTCAGACTCTTCAATTGTTATGTTGTTTCTACGGTTTTGTTTTTCAATAAAAGGTGAATCAAGCATATCACTCCCACATTATGTTTGAATATGTGGAAGTATACACTATAATTCAGAATGATAAATTATTTCTTAATTTTCAAAGTGAACTGTTACTGCGTGGAGCTTTATGGTTCCAGCCAGGTTGTCGGATGTACTACCACCGATACCACCGCCTTCGTTACGATTTCTAACAATTACAAAATCTATAATGTGGCCAGAGCCCTTGTTATAGTGTGTGATATCGCCTGTATTTATCAGGTCAGTTATTGTTATTGCCTGACCACAGGCATTTGTTATTTCTGCGTTCCCTGAAGATCCGACAGTCTGTCCAAAAACGTACCTAAAACCATTGTCTAAGTTTGAGTCTAGCCAGTGACCTGATGTATTTTGCGTATTGCCTGTATTATGACCAGCTCCTTGCTGTGGACTACCACCTGATCGACTAGAATTGGTGAAGAGCCGGCCGGCAACTCTAAACTCAACATTTCCGTTTTGAGTTGTGGCATACGTTAATTCAAATCTTACTTTTGATGCGCCATGCGGAACTAATGTTCTGATACCTACACCTTCAAGGTTTGCAGTGTGCCTGAGAGCGTACGCGATTCCCGATGGATCGTCATTTGCTGGTGCTGCCTGCGTGACATTTGCTTTAAGATTGTTAATTGCTCTAGCAATGAACCTGCTGGGACCATCTTCTGAATAGATCATGGAGCCGGCTGATCCTGTGGTTGTAAATGTCATGTCGAAAGGATCTGCGTCGGTACCATTTGATGTGTCTGTCCATATCGCATCAATTCCTTGACCACCTATGAACTTGATTTCCCTATCATTGTTGATCATGACTTCTTGGCCTTCTTGATCTTCAAGATAGAACTGAGACATGCTTCCGCCGCCGCCGCCGGCAGTTCCAATTTCTACTTGACCATTTGAAGCTGATGTTATAGTAATGCCTGTTCCCGCGACAAGGTACGATAGTCCGTCTCTTGTCTGATGAATTGATCCAGA
>Ga0209645_1001965_pt1 | contig 10012 bp, 17 predicted proteins | sample ETNvirenome_6_30_FD_184070 | JGI IMG/M metagenome (GOLD analysis project Ga0209645, IMG submission 184070) | Marine viral communities from the Pacific Ocean - ETNP_6_30 (SPAdes) (version 2) | ecosystem: Environmental > Aquatic > Marine > Oceanic | place: Pacific Ocean | collected 2013-06-19
TATCTCTATCTACGGTTGCGTTAGCTGCCCATGGATCATAATAACCAGAACCAGAACCTCCGAGTGCATCTTCTTCAGCATCACTTGAAATGATTCTGTCGAGTGTCTCAAAGTCAGTAGTTCCAGCAAATGCTCCACCAGCATCAGCTGCATCTTCTACGTCAGCCAAAAGTGCTCTGTTAATGAGTTCTTTGTGCTGAACAGCCATATACAATCTCAAACTGCCTAGTCCGCCCCAAATATCATCTTTGGAGTGAGTTGACAACCATTCCATAACTTCAGATGCTGAGAAGACTAAAGACATAGTCTTTGGTCTGACATCTAGTTCTGCTACAGTTGGCAAAACTTCGTCTGGAATTACTCCACCTTCTGCGACTCCGCCCAATGCTGTGTTGCCTTGTGCTGTGTCGATAGTTGGTTTTGCAGTTATAACCCTCCAACCAGATTTATCCCACGGATATTTTGGAAGAATACCAAATGCATTGGCTTCAAGGTTTAATTGTGCCCATGCGTATGCTCCAAAAATAGCGTTGAATACACCTGCTGTTGATGTTGTGACAGGACTGTCTGCTTTTCTAAGGAAGTTACGGTTATATCCGTAATACTGTGCCTCTAATTCGTCAATTGTTTTAATTGAAGGATTGGACATTAGTAATATACCTCCTCTTCAGTACCGAATTTGCCAGATAAGATTTCTCTTGCTAATACATCCATGTATTGATTACCTCTAGATCTAGCGGCTTTCAAAACAGGGTTTAATGCATTACCTTGGCTTGATACTGATTTTGTAACATTTGCAGTTGGTCTTGGTGTTTCTGTTGTAAAGCTTTGTGCTTCAGGCAAAACAGATTTCTCTTGCATAGAGAGGTTACCTTTGTCTGATTCTGGTTTCTTTTCTCCAGTTTTATCATCGTGCAATCCAGCTTGGATTGAGTTACTTTGATAGGTATCTGGAGTTTTGACCTCTGCACCAATGTCATCATTGTCTGAGACTTTTGGTTTTAGAGGAAGATCAGTAGGTGTCTCTAGTGCTTTAATTCTGCTGTCTAATGATTTTACGGTTTCAGAAACTGTTTGAATAGATTCTGATACTGTTTTCATAGAGACTGCTAAAGAATCAAGAACTGATTTTGTTTTGTCTTCTGCTTCGTTTACGTCGGCTTCTGCTTTTTTCTCTTCTTGAGGTTTTTCCTCAACAGGAGATTCAGCTTTGTTTTCATGCTCGTTAGAGCAATTACATTCTTCTGCCATGTTATTAATTAAATCTAAACAACTGGGTTTATATAGTTTTTGTTTTACCACATTTAGAACATTTATTGCACTTGTTACACTTCATAGATGATGGTCTGTCTTGTGTAATATTTCCAGGCTTTTTTAATCTGTCAGGATTGCCTAATGTTTCTGCACTTACTTCTACATCTTCTTTCTTTGTTTCTGATATTTGTGCTGATTCTCCTGATCCTTGTTGTGCTGTATTTCCTGCCCCCAATGCTCTTACTCCACCTTGACCTGGGCTGGACTCTTTCTTGCAAGGACATCCTTCTTTATGTTCGAAATCTAATTCTTTTCCGTCATCTTTTGGTTTGGTTAATCCTTCTGACTGAACATGCATTGTACCTTTTGCAGTATCAATGTCTTCAATATCATCGTCATCTTGGGCATTAATTGTTGAGCCTGAATCATTATGGTTTTTTGCTATGCTAATCTCTTTCAAATCTTTGTCATCTTGAGCATTAACACCTAATGGTTTTTGTGATCCAAATTTATCATCCTTGTTTTCTCTTACTTCTTTTCCTATGTCATCTGTCTTTTTTGCACCCTCTACTGTATTCTGAATAGATCCACAATATGCTTCTGGATTTCTAACATCGTCGTCATTTCTTGCTCGTTCTTCACATTTGTCAAATTCAACATCGCCCCATTTTGTAGGCAAAGGTTTCTTAATTTCAGAAGATTTTGAAATGAAACATCCCTTCTCTTCACATTTGATAATTACATCTTCGTCATCTTTTGCTACATAATCATCTTTTTCAACCATTGATTTTGCCACGTCATTTGTTGCTGTAATTAATGCAAAAGGAACTGCTGGATCTTCGCATACTGCGATCTCATACATTTCTATATCCTTTAAATGGAAAGCTATACTTCCGTCTGACTGCTGGACTGGTTCGGCATCTGAGGTTGTTGCTCCACCAAATGAAAGTCCTTTGTATTCTCCTGATTTTATCTTCTGCCATATGTCATTATCTAATTGTGTGTGGTTAAATATTTTTCCAATTATTTTTAATGCAGGTAGTTCATGACCTTCTTTATCAGTTAATGTTGTTTTAGAGTAATTGATTCCTTTTCCTACTATTCTGTTTGAGTGTGTGTCTGATATTGCTCCTCCCCTGTCCATCCAAATTGGAAGACATTTGTAAAGGGAATCTACCATTGTTACCTCTCCTTGCTTGTCTATCATCTCCACAGTAAGCAAACCTTCAAAGAATCTTTCTCCAGAATCTTCCTTGAAAACGAGGCTTTTTGTAACAAAATTGTTAGAAATCATCCTATATATGAAAAGGATTTATTTGTTTATAAAGATTTAGTACAAGAAAAAAAGGAAAAATAGTAGGGTTTTATGCTACTTTCTTTGCTTTGGAAACAGCGAAATCTACAGTGAAACCTGCTGTAAGACCGATTAAAACCAGTCCTAATATGTCAATTCCTGACAAAGTGATTGTTTGTGCAATAGCAATTCCTGCAAATGCTGATACAATTACAGCACCAAAGAATTTTTTGATGTCATATCTAGGTTCGTTTGAACCTAAAAATCCTCTGATGGTGTTTAATACTGCACCAGATACGGTTGCTAGGACTACTGCGAGTAATGGATCTACCATGTAAATTTCTGGGAAAACTGTTGTATTTAAAGTTGGTTACTATTCGTCATCTGATTCTGAACATAATGGGCACAAAACCTCACACATTTTTTGTAATAATGTTTTATCTTGATTTTCCATATTTTTCAAGCTCCCTAGATATAGTTAATCCTGTTACAAATACTGAGGATATTAGTGAAATTATTATTGTTTGTTCAAAAGTTAGACCCATATCAAACACAGTTTCAGCAATGTTACCTGATACGAGTGGAGAGAAGAATGATACACCAAAATTACCGAATATTCGTGCAGCTATTTTTTTCAATGTAAGTAGTGTATATAACCAATGTATATAAATTTAATTTATAGGCATCAGTTCTTTGTCTTTAATCATGTCCAATGCTATGTATGGATCGTCATAAATGAACTCTACCATCTCTTCTTCCTCTGCACTTCCTTCAAAATATCCACATGGTGGGCACAGCCAGAATATAAGTTCATCATTCATGTATCCATACATCTTTTTTTTGCACACATCGCAAACAGGATTGCTCATAATAATTATTTAAAAGGGTTTATTAATAAGGTTTTGTTTACGATAACATGGCATCTTCCATCTATATATATCCGAATTTCAATGAATATTCAAGGTTTTATGGAAGAGAGAGGGAAGATTTGACATTTGAAGCAATACTGATAGATCTTTACGTTGACATAAAAAAACAAAAACTCTTTGTCATAACAAATACAAGCAATGAAAAACAAAGAACGTTAAACAACAGAACAATAACTCACATACGAAATGAGTCGTTTAAAGACGATTATGTCAACGATGAATGCAGATTAATCACGGATAAAGACATTGTTTACAAGAATGGATATCTAGAATTATTTCCAAGATTTCTGCGAAAACCGTTAATGAAGTTAAGAGTAGACAGATGTGTTGGTGGAAGCATTGAAAAAACAAATATTGATTTGACAAAAATGAAATATGATTTTACTAGAGACAGAATTAATCTTATTGTAAAAGAACCTACCGTCTGAATCTTCTGTCGTTTGTCATAATTTCTTTCCAGTCTTTTCCATGTTTCTTTTTAAGTGAAAGCCAGAAAGGATCAGTTCCCATTATTCCGCCTTTTTTGTTATACTCTTTGGTAACGTTTGCAACTCGTCTGTGGCAACTTGTACACAAGCGAATGTTGATTTGTTCCAAACCAAACTTGTAAGAATTGCAAAAATAACACAGTCCGTAATGCTTTACCTTTACTACTGCCATCAATGCCTCTCTTCCTTTCTTTCCTGCACAGTCTCCACATATGTCGGAAACCGTTGCGTTTGATGCCTTATTCTTTAAACAGCCAAAACATAATGCCTCTTTATAGGCGTTAACCCTGGTGTATTCGTTGTCTTGATGTTTCTTCCAAAGTTTCTTAGTATGGTCGTTTGCGTTCTTGTTAGTATCTAATTCTGTGGGCAATATCCAGTTAACCTCTTTAAACATTGATCCAATGCGGTAAAAGTATAGAACTCTATTTGTTCAGTGCCTTTCTCACATTTTTGTGTCATTTTAATTATATCATCTATTGCTTCTTCACAGCGTGTTTTCTTAACAGGTTTCGGTTTTTCTGCCACCGTCTTCTTTACGGTTTTCTTTACTTTTTTTTCTACATTCTTCGCAGTCATGATTCTTATAGGTCATTATTATCCCAACTATTTAAACCTTCGAATTCATTCTTCACAACTTCTCTGGCTTGTCTAACTGTCATTCCAGTCTTGCGAAGTTCTTCAACTGTTTTAGTTTTATTCCATCCAAAGTCTACTGATGTTTGTAATGTGTTCTTAACCACTTCAAAGTTGTCGGGGGTAATTCCGTCTGGGAAAGATTTTCGAGACATGCTTGTTCCAGAACCTGATGACGGAGAACCTTGTCCAATGCCTCCAGTGTCGGAAGGTCTCTGCCTGCCTGGCTCTCCCTGCATGCGTTGTTGCTCCTCCTTTGGGGCGGCAGTGCCGCCTCGCTTTCCAGGGTTCTTGACGGTTCCACCGTTGTTCTCTTCGGCTTCAATCTGGTCTGCGATTGATACGACTGGATCCTTTGACACAACAAATTCTCCTGTGTGAGTTCTTGTAACTTCGAATCCCATTGACTGGTATGCTCTCATGTTTTCAATCTCGACACCGTCTATCTGTAAGTTTCTAAGTTTGTCGGTTTCTTCGCCAGTCTTCAATCTTAATTCCCAATCATCTATGTTTAGCATGAATGCAATCTTTTGCAAAAATCCTTTGTACAAAAAGTCCTGACCCCATTTGACTGCTCTGTTTGTAATTGTAACTTGCAAACCTTCTTGTGACCAACCAGTAGGAAGTTCTCCAAAGTAAAGTGGGAGGACACCATAGGTTGCACCTATAATCATACGTAGTTCTCTTCTTACAGTAGTAAATTCTAATTCTTTTAATGATCCAGTAAAGTCTATCCATTCTGCCATATTGTTTGCTCCACTGCCTCTGTCGTTTTCTACAAGCAATGGGTGTATTCTGTATGGATCTTCAGCGGCTGACTCTTCAAGTGCATCCCATGACTTTCTGAAAGTCTCATAGTTTCTTGATGCAATAACCAGCATACCTCTTGGCGGTCTCATCTTGTCGAAATACTTTCTAATGTATTCGTCCATGTGTGACAATGCCATAACCTTACTCCAGATGGAATAAATCGGGGAGAAACCATAAACCAAGTCTGGTCTATACTTGCCTGCTTTCCAAATAACTTCGCCTTCAGCATACACGAATCGTTTTGGGTTCGGAATACCTAGCGAATAGATGGAGTTGACTTCACAGATGGCTTTCAGAGCCTTCAAGGGCATGGAATGCTTTCCGTCTTCTACGACATTGCAGTACTCGTCATCCAAAATTCGGTGTTCTCGGTGCTCTGCATGGGGGCAAACACGTACCTTGTGACCTTTATCGTCATATCCGATACGTCCATCAGAGTCTGCAATCATGGCAATTTGTGCTGGATCTGCTCTAATCATCTCTTTTATCTTGGTTTGTTTAGGCATAATGTCTCCTTTGTCGTTAAAGGCGTATGATTTTAATGTCAAAATATATGCATTGTCTGCAATTTCCAAGTCTCGTTCTACCATTCTCATTACATCTTCCAAAGACTGTTCGTTTCCGTTTACGGAATCACGCATTAAATTTTCCAAGACCTTTCTGTGTTCAGGAATCGGTCTGATAAGATTGGTTCCACCACAGGTATCACATACTAACTGATTACTTTTGGTTTCTCTTTCTTCTTCTATTGATAATTTTGGATTTTCAACGGAATTATCCTGAACATTTTCTTCAGATTTTGGGGGGTATTGGAACTCTTTGGAGCAATCTGTGCATTTAAATTTGAATTTCTCGACTATTTCGAACCCATTTTTGAACATTTCACGGTTAATAGTCTCGATAGGAATACGTAAAGCATCTATGTTGTTTGCCAACTCATAGATCATTATGAGTGGGAATGGGAAAATTGGTAGTTTGGCACCTGTGTCGGTACTCATGTAGGGTTGTGTAATGCTAGGTCTGACGGTTTTACCTGTCTCCCCTGCCTGAGCCTTGGCTATTAATCCATTAATTGATGTTTTAATGTTATTAACAAACCCCATATCAAATCATTAACGCGTGTCTATTTAAACTTTGTCTATTTTTGTCACAGTTTTGTTAACTTTTTGAACAGGTTTAGGACTATCTCCATGTGTATCACAGGTTCTATCTCTATATTCTTTATCGCATTTGCAAGCCATGAACACTATTAAATAGATCTACTATTAAAGATTTCTGTGGAACCTCCTGATATACCTGATGATATGAACAGGGAATCAGTTATTGATGCCTGTATATATGTAAATGATTGCTTTCAAATGAAAGATTCATTCAAACTAAAAAATGACTTTGGTATGACTTTGACAGGATTATTAAGAGGAATATCGTTTGTTATTAAGGAACATGACAAGGAATTACATAAAAACATATGTGAATCGTTAAGTATATTAGCAAATAAATAAGTGAATATACATGATTAATTTCTTTACAAAGAATCTAAACGAAAAAACCTACACTGATATCATACAAAGAACCCTTATGATTAACGGTCATGACGGTAGAAGTCAGTCTTCATACGAAGTATGGAAGAATTTTGAAGAGAATTGGGAACTAAACATCATTTCTGTAGAGGATCAGGATGAATTTAAACAGTTTTATGAGCATTTAGACATCGAAACCAGTGACGGAATTGCCTGGGGTGTGACTGGAGATCATGTAATTTACATGTTTTTGAACGATTCAAGCAACCCATTCATACTTAGACAGAACGTTATGCCTCTTGCTCATGAGTTACTTCATGCTCTTTATCAGGATAGGATTGGTACTTTTCATATTACTAGGAAATATCATGCCCCCGAAGGCAGGGCAGGCACGAGAGGAGCAGCTGCAACTGTGATTGTGCATGATAATTGGTATGGTAGTAAGATTACTATAAAGTTCTGGATTAGATTTGGTTTTATTTGGCTCCCCATTACCATACCTTACATCTCAGTAAAGCAGGCAAAAGAAGATTATCCTGTTTGACAACATTTAAATCAAAGTGTTTTGATATAAAATCATGTCTGAAGAAAAGAAAAAGAAGCGAAAAATGGAATGTTCTGATGGAGTTTGTAGAATAATTGACGATCTCGAATAATGATTTGAAAAAAACCATATGCATAGTATGCTATGAAAAGTTTGGAGAACACAGTAAGAATGGCTGGATGCAGTGTATGTTTAGACTTCAAGGTACTATTGCTATGAATGATATTAATGGCACCCCCTCCGATCTAGGTGGAGGTAATCCTTCAGATGGATGACATTCTAACATCATTTTTGAACTTTTGCAAAGGATTAAAAAAATCTTTTGACGGAGAAGACTATCTTCGAAACATTAACCAGTGTGACAAATGTGGGAAACCATCATTCTTCTCGTCCTGCCTCAAGTGTGAGACAGACGAAGCCTATCGTGGATTCGAAAGAAGAGGCAAACTTTAATTTTTTTGTAGCCCCCCAGAAAGCCAAAAAACACATTTTTTTCTCTGAGTACTTAGCTGACGAATCTTGGATTTGAAACCTCGTGAAAATACTTTTGAAAAAATAAAAAGAAAAAAAGAAATTAATCTTTTTTAGTTGCTTCAAAACCGATTTCTTTTAAAGCCTTATCCATTTTTTCCCAGAAATAACCAGAACGTGAAAATGGAATATGTCCACCGTCACATTTGGCGATTTCAAGAACACAACATAAAAGGAATCGTGCTGTCATGGATTCTGTATCGCCTTTTAAAGAGTATGTTTCTCTTATCAAGGCGTGAATGTTTTCTTGATTCATACATTATCATATAATATAGTAATATAAAAACCAACCTACTAAAAATTTCTTTCCTAAACATTAATAAGGGTAAGAAACAAGGGGTTAAAATTCTAAAAATTAAAAAAACGTGAATTTGTTAAAGTCCACAAGTTAAGTAATACTATAATCAAAACTCTAAAAATATAGTAATCGTGCTAAAATCTTGCGTTCTTTTATTAAGTAGTATGATATAGAAGAAATATGAAAATCTTCAAAACACAAGAAGAAAAAGACCTTGAACAAGACATCAAGAGCATTACAGAAATCATGAAAGTCTTACCAAAAGACCAAAGAAAAGCCATGATTAACGCTGTTATTGGTGGTCGTGTTACTGTGTTAGAGAATACAGAAATTGTTCAAAAAAAATTCACAACCGTTGAATCTGATAAAGTCACAGAATCAACAGAAGAAAACCCATTTTTTCAGAAAATGCAAAACAAAATGAAAAAAGAAAAAGTAATGCAAAAATCAGTTACTCTCTTTATTTCAAAAGAAGCAACAAAGAAAAATAGACTAGCAATATTAAACGCTTACAAAAAATATAATGTTGGTGTTTCAATCGTTGCAAGTCGTGGAAAAGACAATTTCATAAAACCAGCAGAAAAAACAAATTCTGACAAATTCAACGAAGCCACAAAAGCACTAGAGCAAAAATTAAACGGCTATGGTGTAAAAATCACAGGGTTTGAAAGAATCTATAATCAAGGGGGTCAAACCCTTTGACCATTCTTTATTTTTCTGATACTATGAAATATTGGTATAACAAAACAAAAGAATTAGAAAAACAAATTCAAGAGCAAACAGAATTAATTCAAAACCTAAATTCTAGACTTGAAGAAATCGAAAGCGAAAAAATGACACAACTAGAAAACCAACTTGAGGAGATGTTCAAAAAATGGTAAAAATTACCATTAATCATATTTTTGAAATCTCTAAAGATTCAAGTGATGAAGTAAAAAGAAAAATTTTGAAAGAAATTTTCACAGATGAAGAAATCAAAGATATTTGGAATGGTTTAGCCTCATGGGCAAGCTATAACCAATTTGAAGAAAACCCAAAAGAAGCTAAAAAATATCGCAAATTATCACAGGTGTTTTACCTATGACCAAAAAATATCCTTCTGAAATTCCAAAAGAAATCTTAACAGGAATTAAGACAGAAAATAAAAAAAGGATATTTTGCAAAATACACAAAACTCAAAAATTAACAAAATCCTATAATCAAAGAGTTTGTAAAATATGTGATAAAGAATCAAGAAATAAATCAACAAAAAAATATTTGAAGAAAAAAGAAATTGAAAAAAATGCAAAGTTTCAATTCTTTGGAGTTATTAAAAATTGAAAGGAAAATTAATAACCCCTTTAACCCCATTATTTGTTGGGAAATGCTTATATAGTAAGTTTCACGACTGGAGTGGAAATGGTGGTGGTAAAGTACCGAACGGTACCGTACCAGAAAATTTCCAGAATTTCAGAAAAATTAAAATTAAAATTAAAATTATTAATAAGAAATAAGTAATAAGTATAAGTATAAGTTAGAAAAATTAAGTAATAAGTAAGAAATAAGTATATTATAAAAAGAAAGTTATATAATTAATATAATATAAGTTATATAGGTTTTCTAATAAGTATTAAGTTATTTCTCTAAGTGTACGCGGATTAGTACACGTAAGTATCAGCCTTGTACGCTAAGTGTACGGCAGGGGTTGGCACTAGGGGTAAGGTTGGCA
>Ga0209645_1001966_pt1 | contig 10012 bp, 1 predicted proteins | sample ETNvirenome_6_30_FD_184070 | JGI IMG/M metagenome (GOLD analysis project Ga0209645, IMG submission 184070) | Marine viral communities from the Pacific Ocean - ETNP_6_30 (SPAdes) (version 2) | ecosystem: Environmental > Aquatic > Marine > Oceanic | place: Pacific Ocean | collected 2013-06-19
ATTATTATAACGATTCATAAGATCAGTAAATACTGTTTGTCTAAATTGTAAATCTGTATAAGCTACAATATCACCCGCAGGATTAATCCAATACCAATCAGATACTTCATTTCCATTTTGATCTTCAGATGTATAATAAATATCATCATAACCATAATAAAAACCAAGTGTGTACCATGGATTTACCGCATAACCATTTTCATCTGTTTCATTTAACCATATTTCTACAGGATTATAACCATAAGGTCTTTCATGTGTACGATACATGACACCAGCAGATAAACTAAACTTTTTACCAATAGGTAATTTAGCTCTTAATTCTGCAGATTTATAATCAAAATTTACTTTACCTTGTTTTCTACTTTCTACCTTAACAATATGGTATTTTCCACTATGTTTTAAGAAATATCGATGATTTTGAAATACTTCATCTCTGGATCTTTCTTTTTCAACATGTACTACGTATTCTAAACCCTTAATAGATGAATTAGGAGCTGTCATAGCCACATTAGATTCAGTTCCATCATAATATTGTTTGCCTTTAAGTTCATAATCAAACCTTGCAATTTTTCTTATACCAAATCCGTAGCGATAGTCATATTCAAATTCCGGTGTACCATCAACAACAACAGGTACATCGTATAAACTTCCATTTGGATTAGTTCTTACAAAATACACTGGTGAATTTTCTTTAGCGTTTTTAATATCACCTGCTATATAAATAGTACTATACTTAAACAACTCATCATAAATAGATTTAAAAAATCTACCTTTATCTTTTTCTTGTGAACTTACGTTAACCGTGATAAGCATACACAAGGTGAGTAAAATTTGTTTCATTATTTATTTCTTCTTTTTTTAATTCTTTGTTTTCTTTTTTTCTGTAATGCTTCCCAATCTTTTTTCAAATACGTTTGAATTTTTATAATTGTTTTTTCACTACATTTGTTTTTAGTAATTACTTTTACTTTGTAATCGCCTACTTTTTCAATAATAGTTGTCATGCATTTTCTTTCTGCATTAGCTGTTAAAGAAAAAGATAGTAATAATATTAAAATTAGATTTTTCATTATTTATATTTTTTAAACATTAATTTGTATAGCAATTTATTCCAAGCTTGCTGTAACTTGTCGATCATTTTTTTAATTTTTTCTTTCATAATAATTTATTTACTCCAGTATTGTATTACTCCACTGAAATGTTCTACCTCGATAACATCTGGTCCGTTATCTTTACCTTTTTTATAACCCATTTTTTTGAGTTTTTTAATATCTTGTTTGTATTGTATCTTGGCTTTAGCTCTTTCTTCTTCTTCTTTTTTAATAGTACTTTGTAATCCCCAATAAGGTAAACCTACACTCCAAGTATCCCAACCTAATAACAATGATACTCTTTGCCATGTTCTAGTTTCTTCGTCCATAGCTGCTCTTATGTTCATTGTTTTTCTTAAAACTCTATCTAATGGTATATTTGTTCCCGCGGCTATCATTTGAGAAATAGCTATATAAGCTGGATTATCTAAACTCCAACCTCTTCTTCTCATTTCTTCTTTATTCCAACTAAATGTTTTTAATCCACTACGCATTTTACGTACTTTATTATCTAATACTGGTGATATATCAAATAAATTCCATACAGCTTCTTCGTATTTAGGAGTTTTCTTACCATGTTCTTCTCCAATTTTCATTAAAACATTTTTAACTGTAGATATTACCGCACCACCAAAACCAAGACCAAATAATAATGAATCAACCATACCATTAGCAATCTCCGCTGTTTTATCTTTATTTTTTTTCTCTTCTTCATCATCAAATAATGATGCGAATAAAGTTTTTTGTAAAGAATGAAAGATCATGTTTTGTACTCCTACATAATATACTATTTTAGAAATATTACTAAGATCAGCTTCTCTTTGAGTTTGTCCAGGTCTTTTTCTTCTATTCCATAAATCTCTAATCGCCTTTTTAGTTAACCTGTTATACTGCATTGTAACATTTTGAAATGATAATATAACACGACCAGCCAAACTAGCTTGTTGTTGAGATATTTTACTTGGATTACTTGATTGTTGACTTTCCTCTGCAATTGCATAAAAATCATCAAAGGCTTTAGCTTCAGCTTCTGCTTCAGTATATTTTTTACCTGTTTCAGGATTAGTTCTTTTTAATAAAGATTTTTTTCTATTTATAAAAAACGTAGCACCACCAGTTGCAATTGCTAAACTATCCATAATTCTAGTTATAACAAAACCTTTGTCTAGCAAATAAGCTATCATTCCTTTTATTCCACCTTCTTTTGCTGCATTAGCAAGTTCAGCTTCATTAACATTTATTTTTAATCCATCACGTCTGTTAACAAGATAATCAGAATTAAGTAATTTCATTACAGTAGGAAAATAATCTTTACTTGCAAAAGCTTTAGCTGCTGACAATATGTTGTTATCTCCCCAGTTTACAAAATTTACATTAGAGATTAACTGAAGTAATCCAGATCTCATATTTAAGAACATAACTGCACCAACAGAACCATTTAACCAATCAAGCATGGAGTTAACTATTCTAGCTCCACCACCTACATATACAGGTCTATTACTTCCAGATTTCATTCTTCTTAAAGAATCTTCTAATGCACTAACCCATTTGTCTCCAAATATAGCTCTAAGTTTACGTTTATTTTTTTCAGAAAATATAATGTCTGCGTTTTCATTAAACTCAGTCATAGCTTTTCTTCTCATATCTTTTTCTAAACTATCTGTAATATCAGTAGCTATATCTCCAGCTTGCCAATTTTTTCCTGGAGGTGGATATTTCCCATCTTTCTGTATTAATCCTACTTCATCAGCAAAAACATTTAATTCATTATCACTTTCTACAGCTTTAACTAAAGCGTTTACATCTCTTTGAGACATACCATGTTGAGTCATATCAATACCTTGTTTAACCCAATTATATACTCTTACTGCATGTGACTTTGTATATGGTCCAACACCTATTTGATCCATTAAAGGATTATTTCCTCTTTTACTTTTTAAACTAGGAAATTGTTTTTTAAGATTAGCAAAGTCATTAGCTACAGTTACTTTAGCTGACAAAATCATTTGCTCTGCTTTGTTATATGGATCCATCAATTTTTCTTTAATCCATTCAGCATGTTTTGTGCCTTTTTTACCTCTACCTAATAAATCATACATTAATCCCATAAAGTCTTCAGCCGAAGGAGTTATTGTTAACTGTCTTTTAAACCAATTAAATAAACCTCTATCTCTTTTCCTTCCTTCTAACTTAGATCTAGTCTCTGAATATTCTGCTTCAGCTTTTAATCCAGTAGTTTCTTCAATCATTTCGTTAAACTCTTTGTCTAATTCTACTGGTTTGCTAAACATAGCTTGTTGTACATCAGACTTTACATCAACTTGATCTAATACTTGTTGTACAGCTTCAACATTCATTTTTGAATCATCAGCAAAGTAAAAATCATTATATCCTTCAGCGGTTTTGTTTAAAATCCAATCAACTTTTGCTTGTGCAGATCCATCTTCTAAGCCAGTTATATTTTCTAAAGGTATATTTATACCTATACTTCTTAAAAATGACTGAATCGCTGGTCCAGCGGTTTGAGGACGAGCTGTTAATATAAATATATCTCCACTACCAAACTTACCTTGACGTTTTCTTGCTAAATCCGCCAATGGTCCTTCTTTAGTTGTTTTAGCTACATTTTCAAAATTACTGAAATTAAATTCAGCACCAGCTTCAGTTAATACATCAGCTGTTCTTGCAAACTCTGAAGCACTAATTTCTTTAACTTTACCATCAGGCATGGTGACTATAACTTTTTCTTTTGTTTTAGCTAATGTATCATCAAAATCAAATACACTAATACCTTTTGTAGGTTTATTCACCTGTTGAGCCTTTGCAGCTGTTTCTTGTGAATTAAGCATTACAGTTTTAGATTCAAAGGTAGTATTATCAGGTGATAATATAGTTGGTGCTAAATTTTTTGAGTTCCATTTAACACTTGTATTTTTATCTTGAGCAATAGGTTTTATTATTTCTAATCTTTTCTTAGCATCAGACAGTTTTAATTCACCTTTTGCTACAGCTTGTATTAGTTCATTTTGATACTGTACTGCTGATGGATTTTTAGATTCTATACTATTTAATCCTAATCCTAAAGTTTCCGCAACACTTTTACCTGTATTTAAATCTACTATATTATTTGTATTAATACCAGCAGCAGCTAATCTTACAAAACCAGCGTTAGGGGTTAGTACGCTTATTCCTTCTGGTAGAGTGTTAGCTAATTTAGCTAAATCAAGTTTTCTATCAGAAGATGTAGCTAATTGTATTTGAGCATAATTAGCTTTAACACCTTCCATAACTGAAACAGTAGAATTATTTTTTAATCCCCATATAATAGCTGCACCAACCGCAGACGCAGGTATACTATGTTCTTCAATATAAGGATCTTTAAATGTTTTTTGTTTTCCTGTTTTAGCTCTACTAAATATCTTAGAAACCCCAACAAATGGCGCGGCTATTTTTATTAAAGAATTAGTACCTTGATAAGCACTGGATACTAATAAAGCAGCATCATTTAAAGGAAGAGTTTTTTCTACATTAACAGCGTTATCTAAAATAGATACATAATCTTCTAACGCTTTCATGTTAATTTTCTCTTGTTTAATTCTAGCTTTTTTATCAGCTTCAGTTAATTTTTTACCTTTTGGTATTCTAACTCTTTTAACATCATTTAAATTTTTAATAACCTCAGGATCATAAAATTGATTATTATTTTCTGCTGCTTCCATTGCTTCTTTATAATTAGGATCGTTTTTTCCATAATATAAAGATCCACGCGCTGGAATAAAAGTTCCATCTTGTTGAGCTGTTTTATATCCTTTAGAATTTTCTTTTACCCAACCTTCTTTGGTTTCAAAATGTTTTATACCACCATTTTTCTTTGGTATTTTTTTAAATTTACCATCTACTATTCTTCCATAAGCATATGATCTACCAAAATTAGCTAAACCAGAAAGTTTAACTACAGGTCCAGGGATTTTACCAGTTATTATACTATTTAATACTGATTTAAGTCTTTCTATTCTATTACCTTTATTTACTGTAATATCACCTTTAATATTAAGATCACTTTTAACTTGATTAATATCTTTAGCTTGCATTGTTTGTGAAAGCTTTTCATCTTGTCTAGAGTTTAATTCTACTGGCTTACTAAATTTAGCACCAGCTTTTAATTCAACCTTCGCCTTTCCTTCAAGTTTACTAGCTGCTCTTTCAACTATCAAGTTTCTAATTGATAATTCTGCTAATCCTTTTATGGTTGATGCTTCTTTCGCTCTATACACTGCACCATCTATATCACCTAATAAATTTTTATAATCTTTTAATGTTTTGCTTTTATCCCTTATATATTTACCATCTTTTCCTTTTTTATATAAAGCTTTTAATACGTTGTTGGGTACAAAAGTAGATTTTCCATCTGGTGTATAAGCGTCTGGTAATAATTCAAAATCTTTTTGAGCATTTTTATCTAAAAATTGTCTTAAATTTCTTAATCCAGCAATATCCCCTTGTCTTATACCCCAACTTTTATCAGTAAATACTCTTGGATCTAATCCAAACATTTTACCTAACAATCCAGCTAACTTTTTACCTGGTCTAGTTTTACCAAAAGTTTTAGCTACAGTATCCCCAGTATCTATGTCTTCATCTATAGCTTCTTCTAAAAGAACATCAACATCAGCTTTCTTTTTTACTCCTAAATTTTCTAACGATGTAGTTGTGTAATCTTTAAGTTCTTTAGGACTAATTTTTTTAGTAGGTTTTTCACTTTTAGTTTTTACTATTTCTTTATCTTTAGCTTGTTCTAGATCTCTACCTGTTCTTCGTGTTCTATCTGCAATAGACGCATCAATTTCAGGTTTTCTTCTAGAAATTGCTTCTGTTAAATATGTACTTACTTGTGCCGCTGCAGCACCACCTTCTGGATCTAGTGAAAATCCTTGTAATATACTAGTATTTCTCGGACCATACCTTTTATCTTGTGTTGCTTCAAACCTACCCAATAGTTGATCAATAACAACTTCTTTAGCAGCATTCATTTCTACCTCATTGTTAATATCTAATGAAGGACTAATTAATCCCCAGTTTTGCTCTACAATTGCTTGAGCTAGTGGAAACTGTTGATCAGTATCATTTTTTATTGCAGAAATTAAACCTTGTTGTAGTATATCATTTTCTACTCCTAAATAAGCTTCTGTCTCAGGAGCTACTACATAATCTATAGCTGCTTTAGATTCAAATTCTCTTCTTTTTTGTTTTGGTTTACCTTTTCTTCTAGATCCTCTTTCAGCAATATCTATAAGACCTTGTTGAATAGCATCAAAAGCTTCTTTAAGAGCGTTTCTATTCTCATCAACAATACTGCTATCAGCATCTTTATCTGTTGGACCTACTTGTTCTTCTACCCATGAATCAAAATCAGTATCCGCAGTAATTTGATCTGTATCTAACCTATTATCAATAGATTTTATAGTATCAACAGCGTCAGTTGTTGCATCTACCTCAGCATCTGCAATCGCAACTTCAGCTCCTTCAACCATCATTTTTTCTTGAGCTTTATTAAGTTTAGCATCTTTCTCCATAGAAGCATTATAATCTCTTACGAAATTAAATACATCTCTACCTGTTTCAAATTTTATATCTTTTAATCCTGCTGCTTGTAAACTTCTTCTTATAAAATCACCTATTTTAGTTAAAATATTTTCATTATATTTTATATCACCATTAACTAACGCATCAGATAATAATGTTATTTTTTCTTCTGCTGTAACCGCATCTGGATTATCTTTATAAGCTTGCACTCTTTTACCATAATTAGATTCAGGATCTATATTTTTTGGATCTAATTCACCTAAATAATCTGTTAAACTATCACCTAATATTTTAGCGGTTTCTGGACTAGCTTCTATTGTTTTTCTTAAAACACTATGTAAAAATTCATGACCAGCAACATTAACATTTCCTTTAGTAGCATCTGCAGAGACATCATTATTTATAAGTATAGTTTCATTACCAGTTTTAGGATCTATCAATATAACACCGTGAGCAGAAGAATATTTCTTTTTATAATTTTTTAAACCTTGATCTTTAGCATATTGATCCATGTCTTTTGCATTATCAAAATCTTGAATATCAATAGTCTTACCAGCTTTATCACCCATTTCTATGATTGCTGCTTTTACATTTCCAGTTTTACTAAACAAAGCTTCTTGCTTCATCACTGCTTTTAACTCATCTTTTACAGCATCTAATTCACTTTGTTCTGTTTCAGTTAAGTCTTTATCATCTATTTTTTTAATTTTTCTCTCTAACTTATCTCTTTCAACCATTAAATCAATAAGCTTGCCACGAGTTTGAGGATCTACGTTGTTTGGAATTTTACGATAAGCGTTTTGAATACTAGCTAAAGCTTGAGAATCTTCTTGATATTGCTCTTCTGTATAAACATTTCCATCTGCATCTTTACCGTTTTTAAGCATTTGATCTAATGCATTTTGATTAGCTTGGAATTGTTGTTCTGCTACTAGTGAGGCTTGACCAAACTTAGAATCTGGAGCAAAATTAATTGCGATTTTTCTAGACAATGCTCTAACCTCTATTGCAGATTGAGTTACTATAGAAGCACCAGCAGGCATCATAAGACCAACAACTCCTCCAGCTTTACCAGCTTGCCATGCTCCTTCAAAATCACTATATTTCCATGGATTATAGGCGTTTAATTGCATTCCCTTACCTAGTTGTCCTAATATTTCTTGAGACCACTCTGTACCAAACTCTGTTAACCCAGCATAACCTTTGTTAAGCATTCCTCTTAAAAGTTGTTTACCACCTTGTTTCCATTGTCCTTGTATTAAAGAAAAACTACCCTTAGTTCCTAATCCTAAAGCTTTTGTAGTTTGTTTTAATATTTTCCCTGCACCAAGTCTTTCTAAACTAGTTTGTAGTATAGCGGTTGAAGCTGCTTGAGCTTGATTAGCATACTTTCCAGTTTCTAAAGCATCTTTTAAATGATCTCTTTTTTCTTCATCACTTAGGCTATGAAAATCTATACCTTGTTTTTGTAAATCTTCTACTACTCCAGTTTCTAAAGCATCGTAATAAGCATCACCATACATTTGAGTAAACATAGTTGCTGTTCCTAATCCAGTTAATAAAGGAGCAACAAGTGCTAACGAAGTACCACCAGTAAATTTAGCAGCAACTGTACCAGCTGTAGCTAATGCAATTTGAGGAAGAGCTTCACCTGTAGTCATAAACGCATCTACTAATGTCATATCTTTTAAATCTGCTTCTCTATAAAGCTTAAGATCTGTTTCTACTTCTTCTAAATCATCTAATTGTTGTTCTAAGGCATACCACGCGCTGCTTTTTGCTTTCTTATAAAATTCTTTAGCTTCTTTAACTGTCATGTTTTTTCCTTCAACTTTCAAAACAGTATCATCAGTCACCTCTCCTTTCTCTACTAAATCTTCTAACGCTTTTAAACTCTTGCTTGCTGATTCCATAGATTCTTGCTCCCAACTTACTTGCATTTTATTAAAACCAGATTGAATATTTTTACTTCCTTTAGCAATACCTTCAAGAAACGCTGCGGTGTTTTCAAAACCTCTAGCAGTCATTACATCCATAGTAGCGAAAAATTTATCTTTTACTCTACCATATGCTTTTACAGTAGAATTAAAAGAAACATCTGCTGCTTTTTTAATACCTTCTACTCTAGTTATAAACTCTTCAGATTCTATAAGTTTGTCTTGAGTTAAAGATTTAGCATATTGTTGAAGCTCTTCTGTTGCGGCAGCATTACCTTCTTCAGTCGTTAAATCATATTTTTCTGCTAATTCAGCTTGCTTTTTTTGTATAAGTGGTTTAGCAGCTAATTGAAGTTCTAAATATTTTTTATTAATAACTGGATCAGCACTTATAGCATTACCAATACTTTTTTCTAAAGCTACTTCTAATTTAGTTTGACCAGTTGGTTTACCATTTGTATCTAAAGCAGGTTCATCTTCTTTTATATCACCAATTCCTTCTACTAAAAAATTATCACTAAAATATTTAACATATTTAGGATTAGCTACATCTTTAAGTTCCTTTCTATATTTGTTTCCCGTAAACCAACCACTATGTGTAACACCAGCATGATCACTCCATTCTTTTTCTAAAAGACGAGCTTCATCTCTTAATTCTTTGTATTCTTTTTCTAAATTCTCTCTATAGTCAGTTCTTTTATCTGTCCAAGATTTTTTATATTTACTTTTTAATTTACCATATTCATTCATTGCACTTAGTGGTGCTCCTGTTAACCCCCAATATTCCTCTCCAGTAAAAGGTCTTTTTAATTTTTTATAACCTGCTTGTTCTTTAAGATGGTTTTCAAAATCTTCATGAGAGTTAAAGCCAGCATCTAACCATAAAGGTCTTTCTAATACGTGAGCGTTTTCATAGTCTTCTGCTGTTTTATCTTTAGTCATTAGATCACTAACACTGCCATCTAAATTAGATTCTTGCATATTAGCTGGTAACGACGCTTGTTCAATATTTCCGTTCCAACTAAAAGAAAATACAGCATCTCCATCTTGAAATTTACCTTTTCTCTTAGTACTAATAGTCCAACCGTCATCTTTAATATCTTTGAATCTATTAGCTATTCTATGTTTAACTTTATCTCCATCAAAATCATCTAGGCTAAGTTCAACATCTTCTTCTTCGGGTATTATATCTATATATTCAAATACTTGGCTACCATCTGCTTCTGTTTTAAGATTACCTATAGTTTTAGTATCTCTTCTTTGCTCAAAAGCAGTTTGATCAAACATGGTTTCTTGAGCACCAGCTACATAAACCTCGTCTTCTTCTTTAACTGTAAGACTACCAAAACCCTGTTCGTCCCAAGAAGTTATCTCATTATTATAATCATTTAATTTAGTAAG